>Ga0315281_10004727_pt1 | contig 19722 bp, 10 predicted proteins | sample YL17G07_0_MG_FD_204540 | JGI IMG/M metagenome (GOLD analysis project Ga0315281, IMG submission 204540) | Sediment microbial communities from Yellowstone Lake, YNP, Wyoming, USA - YL17G07_0 | ecosystem: Environmental > Aquatic > Freshwater > Lake > Sediment | place: USA: Wyoming | collected... | reverse complement strand
AGAAGCCCCCCAAACCCGTCACGATTGACTTCGACGGCATTGAAGACCGCGTGGTCGCGTTCCCGGTCGCCGAAGGCATCTACCACGAGATCGGCGCGGCGAAGGAACGGGTGTTCTACTCCGTTCTCCCGGTTGCGGGAGCCCTCGACCGAACGTGGTTTGACGTTACGCCGCCGCCTCGCGCAACCCTCAAAGCCTATGATCTGAAGACCCGCGAGGAAAAAACGATCGCGGATCCCATTTCCAGTTTCAAAATCTCCCGCGACTCCTCCGCCCTTGTCATCCGGGCCGGCGCGCGTCTGCGCGTGGTCGCCTCCGATACGGGCAATCTGGCCGAACGCGACAAGCCGGGCGCCGGCGACTCCGGCTCCGGCAGCTCCGGCTCGGAGGAACCCGGCAGAAAATCCGGCTGGGTGGATCTCACGCGCGTGAAGGTCTCGATCGAACCCACCGCGGAATGGCGCCAGATGCTCGCCGAAGCCTGGCGGCTCCAGCGCGACCACTTCTGGACCGAGGATATGTCCGGAGTCGTATGGAAAGAGATACTGGACCGCTACCTGCCGCTGGTGGACCGCGTTTCCTCGCGCCACGAGTTCGCCGACCTCGTCTGGGAGATGCAGGGCGAACTCGGCACCTCCCACGCCTACGAACTGGGCGGAGACTACCGCAAGAGCCCGCAGTACCAGCAGGGTTTCCTCGGCGCCGACTTCCGCTACGATCCCAAACACGACGCGTGGAGGATCGCGCGCATCGTTCCCGGCGACACCTGGGACGCGAAGAACGCCCCGCCTCTCCTGCGTCCCGGAGTTAACGTTTCCAACGACATGCTGATCCTCGGCGTAAGCGGCGAAAAAACGAACCGTGCCACTCCTCCGCAGAAACTTCTGGCCAACCAGGCCGGGGCCGAAGTCTTTATCACCGTCGCGCAGCCCGATGCCTCCTCGCCCCGAACCGTTTGCGTGAAAACCCTCGAGAACGAAACGATTCTGCGCTACCGGGATTGGGTCGAGCAGAACCGCCGCATCGTCCACGAGAAGAGCCGCGGCAAGGCGGGATACGTTCATATCCCCGACATGGGCCCGCTGGGCTATGCCGAGTTCCACCGCTACTTCCTGACGGAGGTGGACTACGACGGCCTGGTCGTGGACGTTCGCTACAACGGCGGCGGGCACGTGTCGCAACTGCTGCTGAGCAAACTGGCGGGTCGGCGCATCGGCTACGACGTGACTCGGTGGATGGGCCTCCAGCCCTATCCGTCCGAAGCGCCGATGGGCCCCATGGTTGCCATCACCAACGAATTCGCGGGGTCCGACGGCGACATCGTCAGCCACAGCTTCAAGCTCATGAAGTTGGGCAAGCTGATCGGACGCCGCACCTGGGGCGGCGTGATCGGAATCTGGCCGCGCAACGCCCTCGTGGACGGCGCGCTCACGACCCAGCCGGAGTTTTCCTTCTGGTTCAAGGACGTGGGCTGGAGCGTGGAGAACTACGGGACCGATCCCGACATCGAGGTGGACATCCTGCCTCAGGACTGGGCTGCTGGCAAAGACCCGCAACTCGACCGCGCGATCCGGGAGGTTCTGCGGGAAATCCGGGAGAACCCGCCGCTGCGGCCGGACCTGTCCAAACGGCCCAATCTGGGTTTCCGCCCCGGAAGGTAGCGCCCTTCGGTCCGTAGTCCTGGCTTCAGCCCATCGCCGTTCGCGCACGCACGAAAACCTCTCTCTTTGGGCGTACCTTGATGGAGCTGCCAAAAAGCCGTAGGATGGGCCTTGGCCCATCATTTCCAGTGCCTTTTCTGGATAAGCCCACGTGACATGGCGTTAACGATTGATGGGCCAAGTGATGGGCCAAGGCCCATCCTGCGATTGGATTCGTGGTAGCTTCATCAAGATGCGCCCTCTCTCTTTGATCTGCTTTGAAACTCCTGCTTTGAAACTCCTTGACAACGCGGCGGCGGGGCGTGCTAACGTCACCACAAGGTCATGGACCTATCCATTTCCGGGGTCATCTCTCTGGGGATTCTCGACGGGAGGAATAGCAGTGAAAACGCTGAAACATTCAGGAGCGGACAGGGGAACATGGTCTATTGCGGCAGCTGGAATCCTGCTGGCGGGTTTGCTGATGGCGTCAAGCCCGCAAACAAGCGCGGTGGAACAATCGGCGGCGAGGCCGGAGGCAGTCGCTGGAACTCAAGCGCCCGGAACGGCAGTGGCATCCGGCCAGGCGGACGCGGAGGTTCGGGCCAAGGCGCGGCCCGTCCTGGAAAAATTTCAGCAATCCCCCGCCGTGTTCATCGAGAACCAGGGCCAATGGGAGGACGCCTCGATCCGGTTCACGATGAATGCGACAGGCGCGAACGCGGGCTTGACGGACCAGGGCGTGCGGTTCCAACTGTTCCAGCGCGAAGCGGAACAACCGATAGGACCCATGGGACCGATCCGACCGATCCGACCGATCGGACAAATGGAAATGAAAACGCGGCGGGAAGCGGTTCGCGGCGCCACGGTTCGTAGCGCCACTAAGATGAAGGAATTCGCTATCCGCTTTCAGGGCGCGCGGGCGGTGGCGCCGGCGGGCGATGGCAAATCCGAACAGGTCTTCCATTACCGGCGCGGCGAGCCGGCACGCTGGCGCGAGAACGTGCCGTCGTGGGACGCGGCGGTCTATCGCGGGCTGTGGGAGGGTATTGACCTGCGCGTGACGGGCCGGCGCACGGGCATCAAGTACGAGTTTCTCGTTTCGCCGGGTGCGGACTGGCGGAAGATCCGCCTGCGTTACGAGGGGGTCGAGGGGCTGGCCCTGCGGGCGGACGGCTCCCTCGAACTGAACCTGGGCGAGGGATGGAAGCCGCTCGCGGACGCCGCGCCTTATATCTACCAGGACACGGCGGGCGGGCGCAAACAAGTGGCCGGAAAGTGTGTCCTGACGGATGCGGGTGCGGGTCCTCCGGAAAACGGGCGCATCTGTGGTTTTGAGATCACGGGGCCTTTCGATCCGGCGCTGGCCTTGGTGATAGACCCCGAGCTCGAATGGTCCACGTATCTGGGCGGCAGCGGCGGGGATTATGGCGAGGACATCGCGGTAGACACGGCGGGAAACGTTTTCGTCACAGGGCGGACCACTTCCTTCGGCTGGGTGTCGGGGGGGCTTGACACGACATTCAGCGGCAACTCGGACGCCTTTGTGGCGAAACTATCGGGCAGCGGGGCGCACCTGTGGTCCACGTACCTGGGCGGGGACCTTGACGATGCCGGCTATAGCATCGCTTTGGATGGCACGGGGAACGTGTTGGTGACAGGCACCACCTACTCGACCGGCTGGGTATCGGGCGGCTATGATACGACATTCAACGGCGAGTACGACGCTTTTGTGGTGAAGTTGTCTGGGAGCGGGGCGCACGTGTGGTCCACGTACGTGGGCGGGGGCTCCAGGGACCAGGGCAAGGGCATCGGGGTGAATGGCGCGGGGGATGTGTTTTTGACGGGACAGACCAACAGCATCAACTGGGTATCGGGGGGTTATGACACGACGTACAACCTCGGCAGCTACCCATACGGGGGAGACGCCTTTGCGGCTAAGTTGTCGAAAAACGGCGCGCATCTCTGGTCCACATACCTGGGCGGCAGCGATGACGAGTGCGGCTATTGTGTCAAAGCGGATGGCTCGGGGAATGTGTTCGTGACGGGAGACACCTATTCCTCGGGCTGGATTTGGGGCGGGTATGACACAACGCACGATAGCTGGGACCGCGACGCCTTTGTGGTCAAGTTGTCCGGCAGCGGCGCACATCTCTGGTCCACGTACCTGGGCGCGAGCGGCGACGATTACGGCTATGGCATGGCGGTGGACGGCACGGGGAACGTGTTCGTGACGGGGAGCACCTTCTCTTCCGGCTGGGTTTCGGGCGGGTTTAACACGACGCACAACGGAGGAGATGACGCCTTTGTGGTAGAGTTGTCGGGAAGCGGCGCGCACCTTTGGTCCACGTATCTGGGCGGGAGTGCCAACGATCACGGCCATGGCATCGCGCTGGACGGTGCGGGGAACGTGTTCGTGGCCGGAGATACCTCGTCTTCCGGCTGGGTTTCGGGTGGGTTTGACACGACACTCGACGGTGGAGATGATGCCTTTGTGGCGAAGCTGTCGGTGAGTGGATCGTATCTCTGGTCCTCGTACCTGGGCGGGAACGCCGGCGATGCCGGCTATGCCATCGCGGTGGATGGCGCAAGAAACGTGTTCGTGACGGGAGCGACGGCATCTTCCAACTGGGTGTCGGGAGGTTATGACACGACCTTCAACGGGGGAGGCTACGATGCCTTTGTGTGCAAGATCAAAGACCTCACGGGTTCCCTTCGTGTCACCATCAACCCGCCGGGAAGCGTGGCCGCCGGGGCGAAGTGGCGACGGGCGGGAACCGCGAACTGGCTTGACAGCGGCTACACGGAAAGCGGGATTTCCACGGGAGTGTACACGGTGGAGTTCAAGGATATCCCGGGATGGACCAAGCCGGGAGACGTGGAGGTGACCATATCCGGCGGGCAGACCACCAACGCCGGCGGACTATACCAGGAGCCCAGGTGCACGCTTGCATGGTCCAGCTACCTGGGCGGGAGCGGCGACGATCGAGGCTATGGCATCGCGGTGGATGGCGCGGGGAATGTGTTTGTGACGGGAAGGACCGACTCTTCCGGCTGGGTGTCGGGCGGGTTTGACACGGCTTTCAACGGTGGCGACGGGGACGCTTTTGCGGCGAAAGTGTCCGGAAGCGGCGCGCATCTCTGGTCCACCTACCTGGGCGGGAGCGGCGATGAATGGGGCTGGGGCATCGCGCTGGACCGCGCGGGGAACGTCCTGGTGACGGGAGAGACCACGTCTTCCGGCTGGGTGTCGGGCGGGTTCGACACCACGCACAACGGCTACTACGACGCTTTTGTGGTGAAGCTGTCGGGAAGCGGTTCGCATCTCTGGTCCACCTACCTGGGCGGGAGCGACAACGATGGCGGCGGGGGCATCGCGGTGGACGGCGCGGGGAACGTCTTGGTGACGGGAGGAACCTGGTCTTCCGGCTGGGTTTCGGGCGGGTTCGACACGACTTTCAACTACGGCAGCGACGCCTTTGCGGCGAAATTGTCAGGAAGCGGTTCGCATCTCTGGTCCACCTATCTGGGCGGGATCTATAACGATTGGGGCTATGGCATCGCGGTGGATGCCACGGGGAAGGTACTCGTGACGGGAGACACCGCGTCTTTCGGCTGGGTTTCGGGCGGGTTTGACACCACACACAACGGCGGGTACGACGCCTTTGTGGCGGAGCTGTCGGGGAGCGGTTCGCATCTCTGGTCCACGTACTTGGGCGGGAGCGACGACGACCACGGCTATGGCATCGCCATGGATGGCGCTGGGGACGTGTTCGTGACGGGATACACCAAGTCTGCCGGCTGGGTTTCGGGCGGGTTTGACACGACACACAACGGCCTCCAGGACGCCTTTGTGGCCGAGCTGTCCGGGAGCGGCGCGCATCTCTGGTCCACGTATCTGGGCGGGAGCGCCGACGATCAGGGCTGGAGCATCGCGGTGGGTGGCGCTGGGACCGCATTCGTGACGGGGAGTACCGCCTCTTCCGACTGGGTTTCGCGCGGGTTTGGCACGACAAACAATGGCGGGGCGGACGCCTTTGTGGCTGAGCTGTCGGGGAGGGGCGCGCATCTCTGGTCCACCTACCTCGGCGGAATCGGGGGCGATTTCGGCACGGGTATCGCGGTGGACCGGGCGGGGAACGTGTTCCTGACGGGAGTGACCGAGTCTTCCGGCTGGGTTTCGGGCGGGTTTGACACGACATACAACGGCGGCGCCTATGACGCCTTTGTCGCGAAGATACTGAACCGGCTAGGCCCGTGCAAGGTGGCCTCTGGGGCATGGCAACTCTACGAGTAAAGAGGGCCAGAACGAAGGTGAGCGCAAGACGGAAAGGAACTGGAAGCCAGGCATCCGGCGGAAAGATAACAGAAGTCGGTCTTATGTCGCCTCATTTGCGCGATCATTCATGTCGTCGTGTATTGAACAATCACGGCTTCTTGGGATAATCGCGATAGGCGCGTTTCAGGGCCCGCGTATAACCCGTGGCGGCGCGCACCACCCGGAGGATGTCGCGAAACGGCAGGCGAACGCCTGGCGCGCGCAACGGATTCCGCCTCGCTCCCAGCTCCGAAATCGCCGCGAATTGCCGAAGAAACTCGCGCAATGGAATCGCGGTCGGCGTTAGAGGATGCATGCAATCGTGAAGCGAGAAAGGATCGTCGCAAACGTATCTCTCCCGTTCCGCATGCCAGGCGGGGCTTCCCGGGGACGGCGTATAAACAGTGCACGTAATCTGGGCCGGGGGCATTTTTCCGATATACTCCTTCAGGCGTTCAAAATCCTCTTTGACAAATCCCGCATGGACCATAAAGCCCGCCTGGACGGCTATGCCCGTCTCGCGCAGAAAGGCATGCGCGCGTTCGTTATCGCCTACGGTAGCGTGTTTGTTCAGGCCGCGCAGCTCCTCGTCCTGGGTGGCTTCGAAGCCCAGGAACACCGCGTCGAGTCCGATCTCGCGCCATTGGCGGAATAGGTCGGGATGACGATTCACCGTCGTTGACCGAGCCCAGGCAAAATAGCGTTTTCGAATTCCACGCCCCGCGATGGCCTCGGCCACGCGCCGGGCGTGTTCCGGGTTGATAAACGTCTCATCATCGCAGAAATAAACGTGGTCGTTTTCCAACCCTTCGATCTCCCTGGCCACCAGATCGGGCGGACGCGTCATGTGCCGTTGATTGCACAAACTCGGCACCACACAAAACGAGCATTTCATCGGGCAGCCGAATGACGTGCGCACGAGCGAGACGGTCGGAAAGATCGTTTTCCAGGCGGGATGTTTCTCGGACGGCCAGACGCACCGATACGAGGCTCGGGACCACAAGTCGCGGCGCGGCATTGGCAAGGTGGCCAGATCGGGATATTGGGGCAGTTGTCTCGCCGCTTGGTGATCGTATTTCTCCCCCGGAACGAGGACGTTTTCGATTGTTTCCAGGTTGGACTTCCCCGCCGATATCATCTCGACAATGGCGCGGAAAGGAGCGCATCCCTCCCCGCGCACAATAGCGTTGAAGCAAGGCTTGTTGTAATCGCCGGGAAGGACGGTTGCATGATGTCCACCGACGACAATCCGGGTCTCCGGCAGAGCTTTTCGCGCGATCTCGCCGAGCTGAATCACGCTTGCCCACTCGTGCGAATAGCCCGACAGCGCCACCACGTCGGGACGATCCGATTTGAGGCGGCGCTTAAACGCCCAATTGGGAAAACGGGCGAGCCGCAGATCGAGCACCTGGACCTCATGCTTATCGCCCACGGCCGCGGCGATGTAACCGAGTTCCAGCGGTTCAAGCAAAATAAGCGGGTTGAGCGCCGTGATGGTTTTCAGCCGTGCCTTGGGTTTTACCAGAAGTATCCTCATGGGACAATCCTATCGCCTCGTTACTTTACCACTCCGAGTGGTCGCTATTTTCTCCACAATGGTTACACTTTGCGGCACCTCGAACGGTAACAACGACTCGCAGCAGTATTCAATCACTTCTTCTCGCGCGCCAGCCGCCTCCGCTCCCGAACGCAGCACAAGGTCGGCGTGGACCACTTCACCCAACCGCGCGTGGGAACGTCCCGTCACGCGCGACGTGAGAACCAGCGGATGGAGATTGAGAAACGCCTCGATTCTTTCGGGGAAGACTTTTTGCCCGCCAACGTTGATCAGCGACTTGGACCGCCCCATCAACGTAACGTATCCCTCCGCATCGCGCTCCGCCAGATCACCCGTCATGAACCAGCCTTCGCGAAGCACCTTCTCGCGCAACCTGGGAGGGGCTAGATAGGCGGAGAACATCCCCGGCCCCCTCACGGCGAGTTCGCCTATTCCGCCGTCAGGCGCGCGTTGGCCTTTTTCATCGAACAGCGCAACTTCGTAGTCCGGCAGAGGGCGTCCCACGGACTCGGGGCGCTCGGCGGGCGCATCCGTGTTAATAAGCGGAAGTCCGATTTCGATAACGCCGTAGGCTTGCGAGATCGGCAAGCCGACACGATCGAAAAACCCGCGGGCTATCTCCCGCGGCAGGGCGATGGACGTGGACACCGCCCTCTTCAAGGTCCGCAGTTGGCGTTTTGACGCGTGAGAGGCCAACATCCCATAGTGAATGGGCGCGCCGTACAGAAAAGTCGCCCCGTGCTTCTCCGCGTCAAGGAGAATGGTCTCCGGCAAGTTGTCTCGACAGATGACTATCGTGCAACCGTAGCGCAGGTAGAGAATTACCGATACGAAGAAATGATATGCCATTGGAAGGACCCACAGGACGGTATCGTCGGCGGAAAGTTCCAGGCCGCGATTGGCGGCGGCGGTGCGTTCAACGATCCCCGTGTGTGAGAGCACAACTCCCTTCGCTCGATTTGTTGTTCCGGAAGTAAACCGTACAAACGCCGCATCGGCCACGAAAGGGGCAAAACCCTCCTGGCGGGCCGCGCCCTTCCGGCAAAACTGGAAAGGCGCCCGCAGGCCCGGTATCGCAACAGTGTCGGCGGACCCCTCCGCTTCATTTCCTGGCGCGTCCGGGCATCGAATAATGGCATGGGGCGGCGCGGCTTCTCGTATCTCGTCGAGGTCCATCTTCCCGAGCCTTTGCGACAAAGGCATTACAATCGCGCCGCAACCCACGGCGGCAAAGGCCCCAATCACAAAGGCGCGGCTGCTGCCTCCCATAATGCCGACGCCCATCCCTTTAGCCACTCCTTTCCCGCACAGGCGTTGGCGCACCTCTTCGACTTGCTGGAAAAGCGTCATGTAATCCAACATGCCAAACTCATCAATAATGGCTGTATGGCGCGGCCACTTTCCCGATGATCGCCGCAGGATGTCGTAAACGTTTTGGAGGGAATCGCTCATTGTAAAAACCCGGATGTAATGCCGCGATCACGATTCAAGGGTTTTCCGCGGTCTTGTGTCGCATGTCGTCCTGAATCTCCTCAATGGCCGCAGATCGGTCCCGCCCAAGAGCCCGGAAGGATGCCAGTTTGCCTGCCGCCCAGCCCGTCCCCATCGCCGTGGCGATGACTCGGGCGGACGCGAGCGCCTTCTCGGTGGCCGAAATGCAGCGCCCTGCGACAAAAACGTTGTCCGAATTCTCGAGTGTCAGGCAACCGGCCGGAATGTCGTACCACTCTCCTTCGGGCAGACGGGTCATTTGAGGGTGAAGGGCGTCGCCCCACTCCTCAATCGGCCACGCGCCGCGCGCTACCGCGTCGGGCCATTTACGGCACTCCATCACATCGCTCTCGGTCAAAGTGACTTTTCCCCGCGCGCGCCCGCCCGTCCGTATGCCGATCTGCGACGCAGCGTTTGAGAGGTGCGAGTTCTTGAACGCCGCCACATTGTCCTTCAGAAAACCGCACATCTCTTCGATCTGCTTTCGCGCTTTCATCTCCAAGCAGGCCATTCGTGTCCAATCGCTACCCTCCAGCCACGAAACACCCATCTTCACTATGACTTTCCCCCCGCCGGATGGCGACGGAAGGAACGAAACCTGTGAACAATCCGGGGATAAAATACCCTTCTCGCACGCCCGCTGGATATGGCGCAGAGCGGCAAGGCGTGCGCCTCGCCTGCCGAACTCCGGCGAAGCGCCCTCGATGACAAACACCGTCGCGGGGGTTTGCCCGGCGCTTTCCTCGTGGAGTGCGCCGCCCGCAAGCCGCACCGCAACCGCTTCCCCCGTGCAATCCACTATCGCAGCCGCGTCAAATGTCACGGGCCGGTCCCAGACAAGAGCCTCGGCTTCGACTCCATTATGGGCGGTCATGCGCACATGCGTCAGGGTAGCGTGGAGAGCCACCTTAAGGCCGTTTGTTTGCTGGACGCCATCGTCGGCAAGCCGCCGGAACGACCAGGGATCAAACGGCAAAACGTACTGTCCGTTCCCCAGGGCGATTGTCTTGGAGAATGAAGCTGCGGACAATCGCTCAGCCCATTGCCGAGGGAATCCCCCAACGGCATAAACAGCTTTTCCGCCATCGTTTCGAACGTACAGGCCGCATATCGTGCCGACCATGGCGGCGGTAGCCATCCCACCAAGAAAACCGTAGCGCTCAATCAGCACGACGCGCGCGCCCGATCGTGCCGCCGCAATCGCCGCCGCAATACCCGCCGGCCCGCCGCCGGCGACCAAGACTTCGCATTTTACTTTCTCCTGCATTTCCGCAGCCTCGGGAACTCTCTCCCTGCCCGAACGTCCTGCGCCGCCTGGACTCATGTGTGATGTGCCCCGTTCCTCAGGATGGCGCCATGAGATCGTCGGATATCTGTTGATAAAAGTCCATCGCATCGTCCAAGGTGGCGGGGCTATCGTCTCATGTGCCTGCCATAATTCTGAATGTCGCGCCATTGCGGACGTATCCCGAATCGGTTGACAACTCTCTGGATCATACGCATGATCGGCCTCATCCAATCCGTAGCCGTGGACCATTCAGCGCGACGCCGGGCGACGGTATCCACGGCGCGCATCGGGTCATCGCCTAGCCCTGTGGAAACGTAGTAGGCCGGATCGAAAAGGTCGGCTTGGCTGGAAAGGACCCCTTCGCTCCGCGCGATCCGTTCCAGCGCGGTGCGCGGGTAAATGCGGATGCCAACGGATGCGAACACCGCCTTGGGCGTCGGACAGGAAGCAAGGAACTCCCGGCTTCGCACAACATCCTCAATCGTTTCCATCGGCCCGCCAAATAGCAGATGCACCGCGCACGGAAGCTTTGCGGCGGCGGCGGCTTTCAAACTCGTCGCGATCTCTTCCTGAGAAAAGGGCTTTTCAAGCACGGAAATCATCTTTTCCGTCACGGCGTCCAAGCCGAACTCCACACCGATGCACCCCGCGCCGACCATGGCATGAGCCAGCTCGCCATCGAAGCCGACGGGATTGCAGCAGGCCATCCACCGAAGGGAGATTCCGGCGCGAATGATCTCGCGGCAAACCGCCATGGCTTGCTCGCGAGGGCTGTTGAAAACACTGTCAACAAAGAAAAACTCACGCACGCCTTGACTGTCCACAACGGCCCGGATCTCTTCAACAACGCCTTCAGGCGAGCGCAAACGATATGCTTCGCCCTCGAGTTGAGGATACACACAGTAAATGCATTTGAAGGGGCACCCGCGCTTGCTTTGTATGGACACATAACCGCCGCGCCGAACATAGCGCCGGTAGCGGCACTGCCCATGCAAGGGCCGAGCGAAATCATCCAGATCATGGAACGCCTCGGCCGGCTTCGTGCCGTTCTTCTCTCCGTGCGCCTGCACGACACCCTGAATGCCATCAAAGGGTCCCCCTGCGCCAATCCTTTCTAGAAGCGCAACAAAAGCGCGTTCGCCTTCCCCGACAACGCCATAGTCGGCCTTCAGCCGCGTCATCCAACCTTCAGGCTCAACCGAAAACCCGCTTCCGCCGAGAACGACCGGTGCGTCACTGGATTGGCGAATCGTATCTATGCATTGTTTCACCTCGTGGAAGTATGATTTGGGCTGACTGTAGAAACAATTGTCCAGATTCCGAATGCTCACGCCTATCACGTCCCAGCGCGAGGTTCTCAGCGCACGACGGATCGCCGCCTGCGGCGCAGCCTGGAAAGCCAGGTCCAGAAAACCGACGTCGTGACCGGCCGCTCGAGCCGCCGCGCTGACGCTCAGAGCGCCGATCGGAGACACCGGAAAGGGTGATTGCTCGCGATTGGTGGATAGCAGGAGAACTCTCATTGCCCGTGGCTCTCGGAGAAATCGTGGCAAATGCTGCGTTCAAGCAAGGCGACTTCTTCCTCCTTCAGGCATCCTTCGGCCCATGAGACGGCGAAGCGCAATCGGTTGTCATTGCGAAAGAAAGCGATCGTCAGCCCCGGCGGACAGGACAATGGCGGAATATGGACGATGTCCTCGACCGGCAAACCTAGGAAGCGGCCCAAATCCTTGCTGATACCTCCTGTATAGGAAAAAAAGAAACTCGCGATCTCGCCTTTGGTGGGTCCTCGAAGCAGCTTTGAGTAAACGGGCAGGGGGACACGCCTGAACTGATCCATCATAACCGAGAATGCTTGCGGCATTTCGTCTCTGATCTGATCTTTCATCTGGCCGGCAAGGAGCCTGACCAAATCCTTCAGATCGTCCATGTCCCCGGGATTTGCCCGAAAGAAGAAAAACGAAAGATGGTTGGAAAGAACGGGACCCCGGGCGCCTCGTCTTCGCATATCAATCGGCATGGGAACAACATAGCTCTCCTCTTCATCAAGAGTCCCGCGTTGCTTCACAACGGCGCGCACTGCTCTCATGGCTGCCGCAAGATACAGGAGGCTGTCGCAAAAACTCGCATTCATGCTTCTGGATTTTGCCTCGATACGCTCCGTCTGCCCGGGATCGAAGGATAACTCGTGAAAATGCGCCGAGGGCTTTTGCTCCATCGAGTCTCCTTCGAGAAGGCTCACAAAGGGAGACCTGGTCATACGGGCGACGTAACGGGCCGATTTTCGACAGATCCGCAGTCGTTCAGGTAATTTGACAATCTCTCGGAGCCAACTGTCATTCTCTTCCTGCGCATGGAGAAACATCAGTTGTCTCAAAGGTATCGGTTGATTGCCGCTTCCACCTACTAGACCTAGAAAACTCTCCGCGCCGTGTGCGTCCATCAATACATGGTGCCACGCCATCAGCAGTGTGGTCTTGTCATTCGCGTGCTGGAAAAGATGAAAGACAAAGCCCGGAGCGCTGTCGAAGCGAAGCTCCGATATCATATTGGCCCAATCGCATGTGTCGGATTCCTGAAAAACACGGCTGTCGTGTTCCTGCACAACACAACCCCCCGCTGCGCAGCTGGCCGTCCACAAGGGCATGCGCATCGGAAATCGTGGAACGTACCGAACCCTCCCTAACCATCTCAGAAGGGGCGATGCCGTTAGAGCGCGGCGCAGGACCTCGGCGTCCAGCCGCGCTCCAAGCTTGATCACAATACGGCAGACATTTGAAGCCGCCCGGGACTGTCGGGCTTCACCGTTCTCCGAAGCGAGAAGAAAGTAGTCGCAGCCGCTCAAGCGGACTGATGCGGGCAGTTCCATCGTGTCATCGAATTCGCTCATTTGGGGAAGCCCGTGGTCTCTTTTCCCTGGTCCAGAAGGCTCATGACGCTACGCGCCAGCGAGTCAACGGATTCCAGGTTCCGATGTGTGAGCTCGGAATCTGGAATTTCGATACCGAACCGGCGTTCGACGAACAGTAGCATTTGAACGATGGAAACAGAGTCCACACCGAGTCTGCTCAGCGGGGTTGTCGGACCGAAATCAAGGTGAGACGCAACAATGTGTTTACGGAGAAAACCACACAGTTCACTAGATAACGCGTCAAATTCCACTTTGGAATATGTCATGATTCAGGATTTCCAGTCAATGCCCGCCGCGGGCAAGCGCTTGCCAACGGATTCCCCAAAGCAAAACTCTACCCGAGTGCTTTGATCTCCCTCTTACGTTACATCTGCGCTCTCTCTATCCCCCGCGCGGCGTTTCACCTCGCTTAAGCCGGGTTGAACGACGGATAGCCCTCAGACAGCACCCATCTCTCCACGTCTTTCGCCCCAGCCTTGTAGATTTTACCTTCAAGAGTCTTTCATCGCCACAGAATAGTGAGGGGACTTTTTCCAAACGTGCGCGACATGAACGGGCGCTTGGCAAAAAGACTTGACTTTTCCGGCCGAGTGTCTTGCATCAGATACTTGGCCACTCCAGGTGGTGTCTCACGGACAGATTCCCGCAAATCAACCCGTCGAGGTTTCGGAGACGGAACACGAAACCTGAGAGATGACACTTGGAGATTTGCGGGTTTCGGGGACAGGTCTCGGGGACAGCAGTTTCGGGACAAGTTTCGCAAGTTTCGGGGACAGGACACGAAACCTGAGACATGACACTTGGAGATTCGTATCCCCCGAAATGCCGGGATGATACTGACAAAGGTGAACGCAAGATGGAGGGAAATTGGAAACCAGGGAAGGAGCGGAAAGATGACGGAATTCGATCTTATGTCTCCCGTTTTCCGTCTCCCGATCTCCACAGGGACAACCCTTGGCACGTTGACATGGGCATACCGGGAATTGACGCGTGTGGAGGGTCTTGCGAAATCGGCCTTTTCGGGAGTTTTGGCCAGGCCACAAACAGACACGGGCGGACAGGGACGGCCACCCCCAGGTACAAACAGCGCATTTCGCAAAACCCTCACGCGTGTGTGTTTCATGCGCGATTCTCATTGCTTTCCGTGATCGGATTGGCCTACACTTCCGCTAGAAGGCCTGAGGCTTACCGAATACGGATCCGGAAACACCCCCGGACTTCTGAAGCATGAGGTGCGACAGGTAACGCATGATGTGTGAGGGATAAAGCATTATCCGAGGTGGATGGAGCAATAGGGAAGGAAGATAAGTCCAGGAAATAGAAGGAGATGAACGAAATGGCCAGATCTCGCCCGAAGGAATCCGAAACCGTCGTGTTGGCGCAGGACTTCGCCGCCCCGTTAACCACAGGCTCCGCCAGGTTGGCCGCAAGCGCCGTCGGCTATCCGGCCCCGCGTGGGCTTTCTGCCCTGGCGGCAATGATCCTGATCGCCACGCTGGCTTTGGCCGCCGGACCCGCTCCCGCCCAAACCATCACCATCGGTCAGGTGACCGCCCGAGCGGGCCAAACCACCGCCACCCTCCCCATCACCGTTGACCTGCCCGCCGCCGCCGCCGGGCTCCTCTTGCGCCTCCAATACAACCCCGCGGTGCTCGATGCTCCCACGGTCGAGGCTGGCGACATCGTCGCCCCCGGCCATACGGTTGATCTTTTCTCCCCCGAGCCGGGGCGCGTCAACCTCTTCATCGGCGGATTGTCGGCCGCACTTCCCTTCACGGCGCAGTCCGGGGTCGTCGCGCGCTTGCGCTTTCCCATCGAGCCCTACCTGGGAGCCAGTTTCTCGGACGTAACTCTGACTGCCTCGGGCGCGCCCGCCCTGCCCGCCTCGGGCCTGGTCAGCGCCTCGGGCGCCAACATCGCCCACACCGTCACCGCCGGCCGCGTCACGGTCAAGCGCGCCGCCGATGCGGACACCTGGATGCTTTACTGATAGCGCTGCGCGCCGCCGCGCTCAAAGGAGATCCAACGTATGAAATGGACAATCCTCTCGGTTTTACTCATCCTGAGTTCGCTGTTCCTGACCCCCAATTCCATGGCCGCCCCGGGTGACGTCAACGGCGACACTATGATCAATCAGGCGGACGCCGCGCTCATCAAGGACCACCTTCTTGAGCGAGCTCCGCTTACCGGCGATCTCCTCGCCCGCGCCGACGTGAATCGGGACGGCGCCGTTGATCTCGAAGATGTCGTCTGGACAGTCAATCTCTTTGACGCAAACGCAGGGCAGGTATTTGTTGACGTGACACCGGACACGGGGCGTTGGACCCTGGCCGGTCCCGCCGGATTCGAGGGCAATGCGCAAACCTACACGGGCGACCGCGCTTTCACACGCGCCCCGGCCAGCATCTACACGCTGAACTGCCAAAACAACATCCCGGGATACAACCCGCCAGGGGCGCAGGCCAGGAACCTTGCTGCCGGGAAATCCATCCTTTTCACGCCGGCTTACACTCCCGTCTCGGTCACCACCCTCACTATCACCGGCATGATCTCCGACTACTCATCTCCCTACCTGCTCGATTTTACCTTTTCTCTTCGCGATCAGAACAACCATGCCGTCACCGTCCCTCCCCACAACTTCCAAGTCACGGCCAAGGAAGATGATACCACCATCAGCCTGACCGAGAGCGCTTTCATCTTGGCCGGCGCGGCGAACAAGCAACTCAAGAGCTTCCTCGTGCTCGATTATACCAACAGCATGGCCGATCCGTTCGTGAACGGGGATAGCGACGGCGACGGAATCTCCGACGCAGTCGAAACCATGGAACAAGCCGCCAAGGGATTCATCAGCGTTCTGAATCCGGACGCCCAATTGGGTATTTTTGAGTTTCACCGCGAGGACCAGGACCCCGCCACCACCGGAAAGGTCGCCGACTTCACCACCGACAAGGGCTACTTGCAGGACCGCATTGACGCCATCTGGACCGACTACGTCAAGTGGTTCCCTGCTTCATCGCGTTGCTGGGACGCCGTCTATGCGGCGGTCCTGGAATTCCCCACGAGCAGTACAAACGACGAACAGCGATTCGTGGTCTTCCTGTCCGACGGCAGGGACGAATCGAGCACCCATACGCCGAGCAATATCATCAGCGCCGCCAACAGCCGCAACGTAAACGTCTACTGCATCGGCTTCGGCGCCGAACTCAATCCCGACGCGCTTGAGAACATCACCACCCGGACAGCCGGACAGTACTACAAGGCAGAAAGCCTGAAGGATCTCGCCACCCGCTTCGAGGAGCTTGTGTTGGATCTGGGCGGCCAATACACCCTGCGCTGGTCAACTCTGAGACGAACTTCCTCCAACTTCACCCCATCGTTCGACATTTCATACAAAACCGTCTCCGTTTCACAGAGCGGACCACCCTATCGGCCGACCGACCACGCCGGCAATGTCCTGCATGGACGGCTGCGGATTCCCGATTACAGCCACGGCATCAACCAGGAATCCCACTCGGCCCCCGTCTACCTGAGGGCCGTGTATGTGCCGCGTTATGTCCGCCGCATCCGTCTGTATGTCCGGACTTCCTACTCCTTCACGGCTACGTCTGTCCCGAGCGCCAGCGGCGGCCTGTGTGGCGGGTGGCCGGCGGCGACCAAAACAGCGGCAGGCGGCGCAGACGACTATTGGGTCGAACTGGCCAGTTCGAACCCGCAAAATCCCTATACCGCTATTCCTTACGGCGCCTTCGGCAACCTACTGCGCTTTGACTTCACGGGACTGCCAGCGGGGGTAAGCGGCGAGTTGTTCCAACAGATCGCAGTTGACAACACGATCTATGCGCAGACCGGTGGTCAGTCCCTCGAAGTTGAGGGTTGGACACAACCTCCCGAGCCCAAGCTCCAAGTCAGCCCCATGGTCCTTCGATTAACCAGCGCGGATCCTCACGCGGTGGTGACGGTAACGAACGCGGGTGCATTCACGCTGTCCTGGACCGCAACATGCGCTGACCCAGGCATCACGGTTGTGCCTTCGCACGCCACGGGGAACAATACGGACGTCACGATCACGGCAACCGATCTCACTGCGCGAGCCTTCACCGTCGAGTTCAGGAGCGACCTGGATGCCGAGGACATCGTCAAAATCGATGGGGAGGTGAACATAAGAAATATCATCCTTTCCCTCCCCGGTGATGTGCCCCTCGCACTGGTGGGCATCCCGTTGGGGAGTTTCCAGATGGGCCGCTATCCCGGCGAGCAGGGAAGTGTTTCCTTCGAAGAGCCACAACACACCGTAACGATCGGCGCCAACTTTTACATGGGCACGTGCGAGCTGACCAAGCGGCAGTGGCAGGCGGTGATGGGCACGACGCCATGGTCGGGGCAGTCCAGCGTGCTGGACGACCCGGACAGTCCGGCGGTGTATGTGTCGTGGAACGACGCGCAGGCGTTCCTGACGGCGCTCAACCTGCACGTCACGAACACCGGCCAAGGCCCGGCCACCTTCCGCCTGCCGAGCGAGGCGGAGTGGGAGTACGCCTGCCGCGGTGGAACGACGACGCGTTTCTACTGGGGCGCCGATCTGTCCCTTACCCAGATCGGCAATTACGCATGGTTTGACGGCAACGCCTCGAACGTCGGTGAGAATTACGCCCACGTGGTAGGCCTGAAGATGGCCAACGCCTGGGGACTCTATGACATGAGCGGCAATGTGTGGGAATGGTGTCAGGACTATTGGCACGACAACTACACAGGCGCGCCTTCGGACGGAAGCGCATGGCTGTCGCCTACGAGTTCTTACCGGGTGGTGCGAGGGGGCAGCTGGAACTACGCCTTCTCCTTCTGCCGCGCCGCCACCCGCAGCAACTTCCTCCCGGCCTCCTCGAACTTCCTCTACGGGTTTCGGTTGGCGCGGACTCAATAGAGGAGAGGGACGCTGTTTTCTCTACACCTTAGCGGGCGAGCGAAGCGAGTGAGCTCCATCCCTGGAGCGTCATGCCGGCAGCGCACATCATAACTTGCGCATTCCAGAACCGCATCCGTCACAGACTCCTTGCCGCGCTATGCGGTCTTCAGTTGGGACTGGGATGCGATACGCCCGAGGCTCACTTGATCGCGCCGGGATCAATGTCCTCGCCGCTCTTGATCCCCAGGATCTGCCATTGCGTCTTCTCGCCCGCGACGGTTCTCCGCAACACGGGGCCGATGAACGAGAACCGCTTGTAGCTGCGGTCGGGGTTGTGATCCCACGTCATGAACGGAAAAATGTCCGTCACGGTCATTTTGTCCTGGCGGCGATAGTCCACCAACTTGTAAAGGATGCGGCGGCGCACGTGGGTCTGGGTGGCGCCGTCTTTCTCCACGCGTTTCTTGCTGCCCATGTAGAGAATGGCGAGCAGGTTCGCGCCGCTCTCCTTTTCCCCGCGGACGTCTTCGCTGCTCCACAGGAAGTAAAGCGGGAAGATCGTAAAGAAGTTGCGGACCGTCTTGCTGTCCTTGAACTTCTCGAGGGAATCGCCGTACGTGGCCGTGTACTTGACTTCCTTCGAGCCAACAATGAGCGGACTGACATGACCGGACTTCCGCGTCTCCCAATGCGTATTCCGGAGCCAGGACGGGATCTCGCGAGGCTTGTAGGCTTCGTCTTTGTGCTGCTGCTCCGCCACCCTCTTGTCCTCCGTGTCTTGCCATTCCTTGCAGCCGCGGTTCATATTGTCCAGAGCCGCCTGCAGTGCTTTCTCCGTACCTTCCTCGGAAGGAATCTCGTTGCGGTAACCCGCGGGCATCGAGTCGAAGCCGTGGCGGTCAATGCTCAGGATGGGAAGGATGCAGGACATGTTGAAGCAGCGGCCCTTGTCCTTGTCCACGAAGTAGTGGATCATCCCCAGCAGGCAAGAATAGGACTTGGTGCCGGGTGCGGAGTAATAGGTCGGCCCGGCCAGCAGCGTGTTCCACCAGAATCTGTTCTTAGTCTTGTCATAGCTGAAGATGGGCGAGTAGAACCCGCTCCCGTTCTTCCCGCTTTGCTGGATGAACAGCGGGAATGCCCAACACGCGTGGCCGTCTTTGTCTTTCTGCAAGCCCAGGAACGGCGTGAGCCAGGTGAAGAACCCCTCCTTGTCCCATCCCCGGTGAAAGAGAAGACCCAACACGTTGACGAAGCCTTCTCCCTGATTGTTCTTGCCGTAGCTCACCAGCGGAGAAATGACCACCTGTTTCTCCGGGGTCTTGCCATAGTAGCCTACGGGCAGGAGCAAATGGCTCTGGACGTCTTTGCGGCCCCAGCCGTTATAGAGCGGGAAAAGGAAACTGGTGTGCCACTTGTCCTGGCTCTTGCTGTGATAGAGCAACGGGCCGCCCACGTCGAGGAAGCGCCCCTTCTCCTTGTCCTCGCGGTAGTATCCCACGGGAAGCAGGAGATGGCTGGCGGTGTCTTTCGAGCCCCAGCCCTGATAGACGGGCCAGAACAGATTGGTGTACCAGCTCTCCCCGCGTGTGGCGTGAAAGAAAAGAGGACCG
>Ga0315281_10004726_pt1 | contig 19727 bp, 19 predicted proteins | sample YL17G07_0_MG_FD_204540 | JGI IMG/M metagenome (GOLD analysis project Ga0315281, IMG submission 204540) | Sediment microbial communities from Yellowstone Lake, YNP, Wyoming, USA - YL17G07_0 | ecosystem: Environmental > Aquatic > Freshwater > Lake > Sediment | place: USA: Wyoming | collected... | reverse complement strand
CGAGGAGACCGATCTCGACGCCGTACCCTTCGACGAACGGCACCGACTCGAGCAATTCCCGCCGCCCCGCGTACTCGCCGGCCAGGGGTTGTACGAACCGGGTGAGGTAGGGGAACAGCGCGGACAACAACGGCCGCGCCATCAACTCGGTGACTCGTCCACCGCCCGTTGCTTCGTCGTGGAGAGGTCGGCGGTAGTAGCCCTTCACGTAACCGATCGCGGGATCCGTGAGCATCGGCGCCACCAGCCGGGTGACGAAGTGTGGTCCGAAGTTGCGGACGTCGGCGTCGAGCCAGCAGATGACGTCACCTTCGCACGCGTAGAGCGAGAGCCAGAGGGCGTTGCCCTTGCCCGTGCCGGTGGGCACGTCGGGGAGGATCTCGTCGACGGCGAGCACGACGGCTCCCTCGGCGCGGGCGATCTCCGCCGTGGCGTCGGTGGAGCCGTCGTCGATGACGACGATCTCGTCGACGAGGTGCGCTTCGTCGACGAGATGCTCGGCGATCGAGGCGACGATCGGCCCGATCGTCGCCGCTTCGTTGCGTGCGGGCAGGCACACCGAGATGACCGTGCCGGCCTTCTGGTTCACGAGCGAACGCAGATCGGGATGCGGGCGCATGGCAAAAGCGTAGAGGGCTGAGTGGCGGGAGGCGAGGCCCCGCCGGTCAGCGGAATGTTGGGCGGCGGGCTCGGATGGGGATGGTACCGTTGCCCCGCAACGCGCTCATCCAGAGCGGCCGAGGGACAGGCCCTACGACGCCGCGGCAACCAGCTTCGAGCCAGGTGCCAATGCCTGAACGATGAGTCAGCCAGAGAGCGGTCCTCCGCTCGAGGCGCTCGAGAGCGCGTCGAGGAAGCCGGGGTTTCGGCGCCGGCCGAGGATGGAGGACGAGATCTCATGGCACATGTGCAGGGCCTGCGATGTCGGGAATGCGGTCGCGAGTACGAGGTCGCCCCGATCTTCACGTGTGAGTGGTGCTTCGGTCCGCTCGAGGTCGCCTACGACTATGAGGCCATCGCGGCCGCGACGAGCCGCGAGAAGATCGCCGCGGGGCCCCTGTCGATCTGGAGGTACGCCGACCTGCTCCCCGCCGACCGCAACCCGGCCGTCGATCTCGGTGCGGGTTTCACGCCGCTCGTGCGGGCCGACCGCCTTGCCGCCGAACTCGGCCTCGGCGAGGTGTGGGTGAAGAACGACACCGTGAACCCCACGAACTCGTTCAAGGATCGGGTCACATCCGTCGCGTTGTCGAAGGCGCTCGAGTTCGGGTTCAAGGTTGCCGCGTGTGCTTCCACCGGCAACCTCGCGAACGCGGTGGCCGCGCACGCTGCGCATGCCGGTCTCCGCAGCTTCGTGTTCATCCCCGCGGACCTCGAGCAGGGCAAGATCGTCACCACTGCCGTCTACGGAGGCAACGTCGTGGCGATCGACGGCAATTACGACGCGGTCAACCGCCTCTGCGCCGAGCTCGCGGGTACCTACCCGTGGGCATTCGTGAACGTCAACGTGCGCACGTACTACGCGGAAGGCTCCAAGACGCTCGCGTTCGAAACGGCGGAGCAACTCGGGTGGGAAGTCCCCGACCACGTGGTGGTTCCGGTCGCCAGCGGCTCGTTGCTCACCAAGATCCGGAAGGGTTTCGACGAGCTGTTCAAGGTCGGCCTCCTCGACGTGGAACCGCGGGTCAGGGTGTCGGGTGCCCAGGCGGCCGGGTGCGCGCCGGTCGCGACCGCCTGGCTCGAGCAGTCCGAGACGATCCGACCGGTGAAGCCCGACACGATCGCGAAATCGCTCGCGATCGGGAATCCCGCCGACGGCTACTTCGCGCTCGACGCGGTACGGCAGACCGGTGGCGCGCTCGCCGCGGTGTCCGACGACGAGGTCGTCGACGGGATGCTGCTGCTCGCGCGCACCGAGGGGATCTTTGCCGAGACCGCGGGTGGTGTGACGATCGCGACACTGAAGCGCCTCGCGGGTGAAGGGATCGTGCGACCCGACGAGCGAGTGGTCGTCTACATCACCGGGCACGGCCTGAAGACGCTCGACCCGGTCGCCGAACGCGTCGCCCCGACCGCGGTGATCGCGCCGACCCTCGACGCGTTCCACGAAGCGTTCCCGCCGGAAACGATGCAGGAGTAGCCACGATCATGTCCGTGACCGTCCGAATTCCCACGCAACTCCGCGAGCTCTCGGGCGGTGCGCCGGAGCTGACCGCCGCCCCCGGCACGGTCGCCGCGGTGCTCGACGAGCTCGAGCGCGCCCATCCTGGATTTCGGGAGCGCCTCTTCGACGACGGAGGGCAGCTCCGCCGATTCGTCAACGTCTTCGTCGCCGACGAGGACATCCGCTTCCTCGACGGCGTCGACACGCCGGTCACAGAAGGCCAGACGGTGAGCATCGTTCCGGCGGTCGCGGGCGGGTGAGGCCCGGCTTGACGCCTCCCGGCAATGAGGTTAAGTTACCCTTACCTACTGGCCTGTCACCGGGGGCCTGTCACTGGGGGTTGGCGCAGCATGTCGACTGGCGAGATCTACCTGCTCGGAGCGATTGCCGGGTTGACCATCATGCTCGGCCTGCCCGTCGGGCGGGTGCGGAACGTCAGCACGAGCCTTGCCGCGTTCCTCAACGCCAGTGCCGCAGGCGTGCTGGTCTTCCTGCTGGTCGAGACCGTCGAGCACGCGTTCTCACCCGTCGAGCACTCGCTGGAGCGGGTCACCGTCGAGTCGGGTGGGACCTGGGGCGAATTCGTCGGCCGGTCCGTCCTGCTTGTCGTTTCCCTTGGCGCCGGGTTGTTGAGCCTCGTGTACTACGAGCGCTGGATGGCCAAGCGTGCGCGGCGCGAGAGCATCGGGCCGGGTGCAGCGACGACGCGCGAGTTCAGCATCGCTCGCCGGCTCGACCGGCTGTCGGCACCGAGACGACTAGCCCTGTTCATCGCCATCGGCATCGGGCTGCACAACTTTGCCGAGGGTCTCGCCATCGGGCAGTCGGCAGCTTCGGGCTCGATCAGCCTCGCGGTGCTCCTGATCGTCGGCTTCTCGGTGCACAACGCCACGGAGGGGTTCGGGATCGTCGCGCCGATGGCCGCCGAGCGGGAGGTGCCGAGTTGGGGCTACCTCTTGTTGCTCGGTCTCATCGGCGGTGGTCCGACCTTCGTGGGGACGGTGATCGGCCAGTCGTTCGTGAACGAGACCGTCAACATCATGTTCCTCGCCCTGGCGGCCGGATCGATCCTGTACGTCATCGTGCAGCTCATGCATGTCGCCCAGAAACTCGACCGGCGCCTGCAGTTGATGTGGGGGCTCTTCGCCGGTCTGATCTTCGGTCTCGCTACCGAACTCGTGCTGGTCGCCGCGGGAGTCTGAACCGCGCGCGGTGACGGCGCCGAGGTTCAGACGGGCACGACCCACATGAGCTCGGCGACATCCGTCGGAACGAACTGTGCGCCGGCCTCGCTGGTGACGGTGACACCGTCGGGACCCTTCTCGACGACGACGGCATTCGAACCCGGGATCAGCTTCGCGCCGGCCAGGAAGACGAGAGCCTGGTCGTCGATCTCGATCTTCTCGCTGATGCGCCGGATGACGACGGGCCCGGGCGCCGATTGCGTGAGCAGCGTGGACGCGGCGCCATCGACGTGGTGGTTCGACCCCGGAATCGGGTTGCCGTGCGGGCAGGTCGCCGGATCGCCGAGGAGAATGACGAGCTTCGCCTCGACATCGGCAGAGATCGCGTGTTCCCAGCGATCCGCCTCTCGGTGCACCTTCTCCCACTCGAGGCCGATCACGTCGACGAGCAGGCGTTCGGCGAGCCGGTGGCGACGCACGATCGAGACGGCCACCTCGCGGCCTTTGGTGGTGAGGCGCAGCGTGCGGTCGTCGAGCAGCTCCGCGTAACCGTGTTCGACGAGCCGGTTGACGGTCTCGGAGACCGCCGGCGCCGACAGGCCGAGACGCTCCACCAGCCGGGCGCGGATCGGAACGGTGCCCTCTTCTTCGATCTCGAGGATCGCTTCGAGGTATTCCTCGGTCGTGTCGTGGATCTCGGCCACTGGCACTCCTGATCCGGCGGGTTCGGGTCACCTTACCTCCCGGGATCTGGGGACCTCCCCGGTATCAGGGGCTTATCGTGGCTGCCGTGTGGGAGGTCGTCGAGCGGGTGGAGGTGGCGGCCCGACCCGGTCTCGTCTGGCGTGTCGTCGGCGACATGCCAGTCATCGCCGAAATGAAGGACCGCCGGACGATCGTCGTAGAGCGCGAGCCGCACGAGCTGGGATGGACGTCGTTCGTGGTGCCCGAGGAGGGCCGGCTGGAGGGTTACTGGTGGTTCCGGCTCGCGCCGAGCTGGAACGGCACCGAGGTCGAGCACGGTGTCCGCGTCGAGCAGACGGTGATCCCCGAGGACACCGATGAGCTGGCCGCGATCCGGCGCGCCATCGTGGAGACACTCGCGAACGTCAAGGCGCGCGCCGAAGCGCCGCGCTGAGTGCGTCGATCCGTCAGTCGTCGACGAGCAGGCGGCCCGGATCGCGAAGTTGTGACGCCACGGCATCGAGAAACGACGTCGCGTCGTGCCCGTCGACGACGCGATGGTCGACCGACAACGAGAGTGGCAGCGCGGGTGCGGCCACGACATGATCTCCTTCGACGACGGGTTGGACCCGGATCGCGCCGAATCCGAGGATCGCTACTTGCGGTGGTCGGACGATCGGGGTCGCGAATCGACCGCCGACGGTCCCGAAATTGGTGATCGTGAACGTGGCACCGTGGATCACCTCTGGTAGGAGACCTCCCGCGCGCGCCGCCATGCTGAGGCGGTGGATCTCCTCGGCGAGTGATCGCAGCGTGAACGACCCTGCGTCGTGCACGACGGGGACGACGAGCCCGTGTTGGGCCGCAACTGCGATGCCGATGTGCGCGGAGCCGTGGTACACGATCTCGTCGGTGGCCTCGTCGAGGCTCGCATTGACAATCGGGTAGGCCTCGATCGCGTGCAACGAAGCGCGCACGAAGAGCGTGGTGAGCGTCGGGGTGTCGGAGCCGACCTCCTCCCTGAGGACTCGGAGTGCCTCGAGCACCGGACGGGCGTCGATCTCGTCGAACAGCGATACGTGCGGGACGGCGCGCCACGCTTCGGCCATGTTGCGCGCCATCGCGCGCCGGATCCCTCGCAACGGCACGCGCCGTTCGCCGCCCGAATCGCCACTCCCGGACGCGGCCGCGTGCACGTCGGCGGCGACGATGCGCCCGTCGGGACCGGTGCCGGCTACCCGTTCGAGGTCGACACCCAGCTCGCTCGCCAACTTGCGCACCGGCGGCGCCGCCTTCGCACCTCCAACCGGCGTCAGAGGAGCGGGAATGACGCGCTCTGTTGACGCCGGTTGCGTGATCGGGACGTCGGGGACGAGTTCGAGCAGGGTCGCGCCGACGACGAGGACGCCGCCGACGTCGGCGCCGAGCGTCGTCACCGTGCCGGCGTACGGGACCGGCAACTCGACTTCGGCCTTGTCGGTCTGGACGACGACGACGATCTGGTCGCGTGTGACTCGGTCGCCCACCGCGACCTCCCAGCGCACGATCTCCGCCTCGGCCATTCCCTCGCCGAGGTCCGGTAGCCGGTAGGGCACCGGGCCGCGTACCGGGCCGGGCATCACGAGGCGAGCGCCGCCTCGAGCGCCGCGACGATTCTCGCCGTGTCGGGTCGGAACCAGTCTTCGACGAGCGGCACCGGACCCGGCACGTCGTACCCGGCGACGCGTCGGATGGGAGTCTCGAGCGAGTAGAACGCTTCCTCCTGGACCGTCGCCACCACCTCGGCGCCGAAGCCGGCGGTGAGGGGCGCCTCGTGGACGACCACCACGCGACCGGCTCGCTCCGCGACTGCGACGAGCGTCTCGATGTCGAGTGGCGCCAGGGTGCGCAGGTCGACGACGCCCACCTGCGCCCCCAGCCGTGCCGCGATCGCGTCGGCGGCGTCGCAGGCGACCGGCACCATCGCTCCCCATGTGACGACCACGGCGTCCGAGGGTTCACGCACCACCGACGCGCGGCCGAGTTCGACGAGATGCTCGCCGTCGGGCACGTCGTCGCGCGCGTGGCGGTACAGCGGAATGGGCTCGAGGAACAGCACCGGGTCGGGGTCGCGCACCGCGCTCGCGAGCAGCCCCTTCGCGTCGGCCGCGGTCGACGGCACCACGACCTTCAACCCCGGCGTGTGCGTGTACGGCGCTTCGACCGAGTCGGCGTGGTGTTCCGGCGTCCGGAGACCGCCGCCGTACGGGGCTCGTATGGTGACCGGGCAGTGGAACCGTCCGCGGCTGCGGTAGCGCAGACGCGCGAGCTGGCCGACGATCTGGTGGTATGCCTGGGCGCTGAACCCCGCGAACTGGATCTCGGCCACCGGCACGATCCCCGTCAGCGACATCCCGATGCAGGCCCCGACAATTCCCGATTCGGAGATCGGCGTGTCGAACACGCGTGACTCGCCGAACCGGTCGAGGAGCCCGTCGGTGGCCCGGAACACGCCCCCGTTCCGGCCTATGTCCTCACCGAGCACGACGACGCGGTCGTCTCGCGCCATCTCGCCGGCAAGGCAGTCGCGGATCGCGGCGATCATCGTCGTCGTCGTACCTGTCACGCGCCGCCACCCTCGTCGCGGTCGGACTCTCGATCGATGCGAGCCGCGAGCTCTTCACGCTGGCGTGTGCGTCTCGTGGTGTCGCGGGCGGTGACGTGGTCGAACCCGTCTCTCGGGTCGACCTCGTGGGCGAACGCGGCGTCGAGCACGCGTTCGAGGCGCGTTTCGACGGCGTCGACGAGAGCGTCGTGCGCCGCGTCGTTCCATGCTCCAGCCGCTGTGAGACGCGCCCGGAATCGATCGATCGGGTCGCGTTCCTTCCATGCTGCGAGCTCGGTCGCCGGGACGTAGCGCGTGGGATCGTCGGCGCTGGTGTGGGCGCCCATGCGGTACGTGACGAGTTCGAGCAACATCGGGCCGTTCCCGTCGACGGCATGGGCCCGCGCGACGCGAGCGGCTTCGAGCACTTCGAGCACGTCGTTGCCGTCGACGCGCGCGCTCGCAACTCCGGCGGCTTCGGCCTTCGCGGCGAACGTCGATGCCGCGGTCTGGTGAATCGTGGGCGTGGAGATGGCCCACCCGTTGTTGAGCACGACGACGAGCAGCGGGACGCGCTGGACGCCCGCGAGGTTCAGCCCCTCGTAGAAGTCGCCCTCCGAGGTGGCGCCGTCGCCGATGAACGCGCACGCGATGCCCGGCTCCCCGCGGAGCTTGAGACCCCAGGCGAGACCCGCGGCCTGCGGGACCTGTGATGCCAGCGAGATCTGCGGCGGAAGGCACCGCACACCGTCGGGGACGCGCCCGCCGTCGGGGTGGCCTCGCCAATAGAGCACCACCTGCTCGAGGAACTCGTCGCCCAGCGCCGCCATGCCGAGCTGCTCGCGGTAATAGGGAGCCAGCCAGTCGTGCTCGAGGTCGAGCGCACGCACCACACCGACGATGGCGGCTTCTTGCCCGGTGAGCGGCGCGACCGTCGTGATCCTTCCCTGGCGTTGGAGGTTCCAGAGCCGTTCCGACGCCCGGCGGGCCAGGAGCATGTCTTCCATGAGGTCGCGGTGCAGGTCGCGGTCGGCGGCCGCGTCGATGCGGCCCGCGTCCACCTCCGGCGCTCGTGCCACCTCCGTCATGGGCCGTCTCCCGCGTCGCTCACGGGAGCCTACCGACGGATCGATCGGCGGTTTCAGGCCCAGAATTTGCAGTCTCGGGTCGCGAGTGCCAACATGGTTAGCACTCGGTGGCTGTGACTGCTAACGGCGCCGATCTGATCGAACGAATCCACCCACCCAACGACCCACGCCAGGGGGTACCACCTCATGCCCAAGCAGATCGCCTACTCCGAACACGCCCGACGCTCCCTCGAGGCGGGAATGAACAAGCTCGCCGACGCCGTCCGGGTCACCCTCGGCCCGAAGGGCCGTAACGTGGTCCTGGAGAAGAAGTGGGGCGCCCCCACCATCACCAACGACGGCGTCTCGATCGCCAAGGAGATCGACCTCGAGGACCCCTACGAGCGGGTCGGGGCCGAACTGGTCAAGGAAGTCGCCAAGAAGACCGACGACGTCGCCGGCGACGGCACCACCACGGCCACCGTGCTCGCGTGGGCGATGGTGCGCGAAGGCCTTCGCAACGTCGCCGCCGGGGCGAACCCGATGGTGCTCAAGCTCGGCATCGAGAAGGCCGTCGAGGTCGCCGTCGAGTCGATCAAGAAGAACTCCAAGAGCGTGAAGACCGACCTCGTGGCGATCGCGAACGTGGCGGCCATCTCCGCGGCCGACCCCGAGATCGGCACGATGATCGCCGAGGCGCTCGACAAGGTCGGCACCGACGGTGTCATCACGGTCGAGGAGAGCCAGACCTTCGGCATGGAACTCGACTTCGTCGAGGGCATGCGCTTCGACAAGGGCTACATCTCGCCCTACTTCGTCACCGACACCGACCGTATGGAAGCCGTCCTCGACGACGCCTACATCCTGCTGCACTCCGGCAAGATCTCGGCGGTCAAGGACCTGCTGCCCGTGCTCGAGAAGGTGATGCAGGCCAGTCGTCCGCTCGTCATCATCTCCGAGGATGTCGAGGGCGAAGCGCTCGCCACCCTCGTCGTGAACAAGATCCGTGGCACGTTCAAGTCGGCTGCGGTGAAGGCGCCCGGTTTCGGTGAGCGTCGCAAGGCGATGCTCGAGGACATGGCGATCCTCACCGGCGGCACGGTCATCTCCGAGGAGGTCGGGCTCAAGCTCGAGAACACCGACGTGAGCCTGCTCGGGCGTGCCCGCAAGGTCGTCGTCACCAAGGACGAGACCACCATCGTCGAAGGCGCCGGCAACAAGGCCGACGTCAACGGCCGGATCAGCCAGATCCGCCAGGAGATCGAGAACACCGACTCCGACTACGACCGCGAGAAGCTCCAGGAGCGCCTCGCGAAGCTGGCCGGCGGTGTCGCGATCATCAAGGTCGGAGCGGCCACCGAGGTCGAGCTCAAGGAGAAGAAGCACCGCATCGAGGACGCGGTGCAGACCGCCAAGGCTTCGGTGGAAGAGGGTGTCGTCCCCGGCGGTGGCGTCGCGCTGATCCGTGCGCAGGAGCAGGTGCTCGAGATGGCCAAGTCGCTCACTGGTGACGAAGCCACCGGCGCCCGTCTGGTTGCCCGTGCGCTCGAGGAGCCCACGAAGCAGATCGCGATCAACGCCGGCCTCGAGGGCGGCGTCATCGTGGAGAAGGTCAAGAACCTCCGCGGCTCGAACGGTCTCAATGCCCGCACCGGTGAGTACGAGGACCTCATGAAGGCGGGCGTCACCGATGCCGCCAAGGTCACGCGTTCGGCGCTGCAGAACGCCGCGTCGATCGCCGCGCTGTTCCTCACCACCGAAGTGGTCATCGCCGACAAGCCCGAGGAGAAGTCGGCGATGCCGGCGATGCCGGGTGGCATGGACGGGATGGGCGACTTCTAAGGAAGCATCGAACACCAAACGACGAAAGGGAGGCGTCCTTCGGGGCGCCTCTCCTTCGCGTCTACCGTCGTGGGCCGTTCGGTGACGCCTCTCCCGCCCCGGGAGGGGGGTGGTTTCCTGGGCGGTGCCGGGGCGCATACCCTGGGTCTTCTTCGGCAGACGGTGCAGCCGAGCCGGTGTCGAGCCGAGAAGAGGGCAGCATGAGACGGGGACAGATCGTCGCTGCAGTGACCGGGGCCATGCTGCTCGCCGCGCTCGGCGCGTGTGGAGGCTCGGGGCCCGAGGTCAGCATCGGCGGGAGCCACGCCAAGCAGCCGTCGTCGGTGTCGCCGGCGGCGAGCGCGCCGGGCAAGCAGACCGTCCGGTACCACGGCGAGGCGTTCGATGTCCCTGCCGACTGGCCGGTGTACGACCTGGCGTCCGATCCCACCCGCTGCGTCCGCTTCGACGTCCACGCCGTCTACCTGGGTCATCCCGGTGCCGACCAGAACTGCCCCGCCCATCTCGTGGGCAAGACCGAGTCCGTCCTCGTCGAGCCGCTCGACGCCACGTCGAAGGGCCGGGCCGCGGTCGCGACCGCCGCCCGCACCATCAACGGTCAGGACGTCAGCGTCGATCCCTCGGCCACGCTGCCGAGCCATGACATCGTGGCCGCCTTCCAGGGCGCCGCCGTCGTGGCGACGATCACGTTCGGGGCCGACAAGCCATCCGCGCAGGCGATCCTCGACTCCTTCGTGACGCGATGAGCGAGCGACGTCGGGGAAGGGCCTGGTCGACGGCGGTCCTGGTGGTCGCGGCGGCCGCCTTGGTGACCGCGAGCGTCTGGGTCTCCTCCGGGGGCGCCGGCGGATCGGTCGCGTCCCGGGGCAAACCAAACCGCTCGACCACGACCACGACGGTGCCTCCGCCCCCGATGCCCGAGGGCTTCGACACCTGCTCGGCGCCGTCCACCACGACGATGGCGACGTGGAAGGCGTCCTCGCCCTACACCAGCGCCGGGATCTACATCGGCGGCGCCAACGCCGCGTGCGTCAACGTCACGTCAGGCTGGATCACGACGGTGGAGGGTCAGGGCTGGAAACTCGCGCCGCTCTACGTCGGGCTGCAGGCGCCGGGGCCGAACTACTGCTCCAACTTCGTCAATTCCTTCAGCCTCGACCCGGGCTGGGCGGCCGTGCAGGGTCTCGCCGCCGGCGACGACGCCGCGACCAAGGGCCTCGCCCTCGGATTGCCCTGGCTCACGCCGATCTACTTCGACCTCGAGGGCTACAACAGCACGTTGCTCGGGTGCACCACCGCGGTGCGCAACTTCGTCAACGGCTGGGTCTATCAGCTGCACGTCAAGGGATACCGCGCCGGCCTCTACAGCAGCTCGGCGTCGGGCATCAAGGACGAGGCCGCGACCTACGGCAACCCCTCCTGGTACCAGATCGACGGCATCTGGTTCGCCAATTGGGACGGGCGGATCTCGGTGTTCGGCGACCCGTTCTTCTCCGACACCGTGTGGCCGAACCACCAGCGCCTGCACCAGTTCCGCGGCGGCCACGACGAGACCTGGGGCGGGATCACCGTCAACGTCGACACCAGCGCCGTCGACGGCATACTCGTTCCCCACGAGTAATGCCGGCAGCCCCTGGGACGGTGGCACGCGATATCGATCGCCTGTCATGGCCCGGCCCGACCGGGGCGTAGCCTCGGCCCATGGACCCGGTCGAACTCTCGGTGGGATGGGGCGTGCTCCATCTCTTCTACAAGGTCGACGGCGGGCGATCAGAAACCGACGCGCGCGGCTCGAAACGCGTGCTCGACGCCGTGCAGTCGCTCGTGGCCGACGGCCATCAGGCGCTCCTGTTCGCGGTGCTCGGGCACAAGGCCGACCTGGGCGTGATGGTGCTCGGCCCCGACCTCGCCCGCCTGCAGGCGTTCGAGCGCGAGCTGTCGGCTGCGCCGCTCACGCTCGTGGATTCGTACGTGTCGTTCACGGAACTTTCGGAGTACACCTCCAGCGAAGACGACGAGCGGGCACGACTCGAGACCGAGGAAGGACTCGCGGGTGCGGCGCAAGAGGCATCGCTCGCGGCCTGGCGTGAACGCATGGCCCATTACCGCGAGCAGCGGATCCACCCGCGGCTTCCCCTCAAGCGGGCGATCTGCTTCTATCCGATGTCGAAGCGGCGGGTGCAAGGCGCCAACTGGTATTCCCTTCCGTTCGACGCCCGGAAGCAGCTCATGGCCGGGCACGCGCGTGTCGGGCGCAACTACGCGGGTCGTGTCCTCCAGCTCATCACGGGTTCCACCGGGCTCGACGACTGGGAGTGGGGGGTCACGCTGCTCGCCGACGATCCCGTGGCGCTGAAGGAGATCGTCTACGAGATGCGCTTCGACCCCGTGTCGGCCGACTACGCCGAGTTCGGTCCGTTCGTGGTCGGTCTCCTGGCGGAACCGGCCGACGCGCTGCGCCTCGCCGGTCTGTGACAACATTGCCGGCCATGGACCACGTGCGTCTCTTCGTCTCCTTCCCCGAAGCGCTGGTCGATCGCCCCGTGATCTACGAGCTCGTGAAGCGCTTCGACATCATCCCCAACATCCGGCGCGCCAACGTCGAGCCGCATTCGGGCTGGGTGATCCTCGAACTCGGCGGAAGCCCCGAACAGCGCGATGCCGCCATCGGCTACCTGGAAGAGATCGGCTGCACCGTCAACGCGATGGAAGGCGACGTCCTCGAAGGGTGACGATCCGGGACGGCTGCGATCAGCGCGCGGAGGCGGGCAGCTGAATATGCTGCCCCCCTGACGAATCTGTCGGGTGTGTGAATACGGCCGATGCGCGGGTCACGGCCGGGCGCGATGGGGGAGGGACCATGTCGATCTTCGGGGTGATCAGCCCGGGCGATACCGCCTGGGTGCTGGCGTCGGCTGCCCTGGTGCTGTTCATGACACCCGGGCTGGCGTTCTTCTACGGCGGGATGGTGCGAGCCAAGAACGTGCTCGCCATGCTGATGCAGAACTTCTTCTCCATGGGTCTCGTCAGCGTGCTCTGGGCGGCGGTTGCCTACTCGCTCGCGTTCCACGGCACCGGGAAGTGGATCGGCAACTTCGACCTCGGTTGGATGCACGACGTCCACAAGGTGATGCCCACTGGTTTCACGGACTCGCTGAAGGTGCCGAACGGCTTCGTCGGCATGCACATCCCGCCGCTCGCCTTCATGGCGTTCCAGTTGATGTTCGCGATCATCACGCCCGCTCTCATCACGGGCGCGATCGCAGATCGTGTGAAGTTCTCGGCGTGGTTCTGGTTCCTCGGGATCTGGCTGATCGTCGTCTACGCACCTGTCGCCCACTGGGTGTTCTCGCCGGCCGGTTGGCTGTTCCGGCGCGGTGCGCTCGACTTCGCGGGCGGCACCGTCGTGCACATCAACGCGGGCATCGCCGCGTTGGTGGTGGTGCTGATGATCGGCCGCCGGCGCGGTTGGCCCCAGCATCCGATGCCACCGCACATGCTCCCGTGGACGCTGCTCGGTGCCGGTGTGCTCTGGTTCGGCTGGTTCGGGTTCAACGCCGGCTCCGCACTGGGCGCGAATGGGCTCGCAGCCCAGGCGTTCGTCAACACGAACATGGCCGCGGCGGCCGCGATGCTCGGATGGCTGCTGTTCGAACGAATGCGGGGCGGCCATGCCACCACGCTCGGCGCGGCGTCGGGCGCCGTTGCCGGTCTGGTCGCGATCACGCCGTGCGCAGGATTCGTCGGGGGCATGTCACCGATCTACATCGGTCTCGTTGCCGGCGCGCTCTGCTACTTCGCGTGCAGTATCAAGTTCCGCTTCGGCTACGACGACGCGCTCGACGTGGTGGGTGTGCATCTTGTCGGGGGCATCGTCGGGTCGCTCCTGCTCGGACTCTTCGCCGATTCCGCGTTCAACTCGGCGGTCGCCCACGAGGGTGTGTTCAGCGGCGGCGGTTGGGAGCTGATGGGCGACCAACTCATCGCCGTGGTCGCCACCATTGTCTGGTCAGGAGCGTTGACCTTCATCATCTGCTGGGTGCTGAACAAGGTGATACCCGGCGGTATTCGGGTGGCGGAAGAAGACGAAGAGACGGGTCTCGACCTCACGCAGCACTCCGAGGTCGGCTACTCCCTGGAGCGGGTCTGACACGCCGTTCACGGCGCGCGAGGATTGGAGTCTGAGATGAAGTTGATCGTCGGGATCGTCAAGCCGTTCAAAGTCGACGATGTGAAGGAAGCCGTGAAGGACCTCGGTGTACAGGGCCTCACGATTTCCGACGTCCAGGGTTTTGGGCGTCAGCGCGGGCACACCGAGGTGTATCGGGGCGCCGAGTACACGATCGACTTCGTTCCGAAGGTTCGAGTCGAGATCCTCGTCGACGACGACGACGTCGATCGGGTCGCGAGCCGTCTCATCGAGACCGCCCGCACGGGCAAGATCGGGGACGGCAAGGTCTGGGTGGTGCCGGTCGAACAAGCCTGGCGGATCCGCACGGGTGAGTCCGGACCCGACGCCCTCTAACTCGCTCCGCGCGGCGCGCGATGAGCTCGTCGCGACCCCATCTCTGCGCGGAACGAGTTTCGGGCGCGCGCTGAGCAATCTCGTCGATCACACGCTCGTCCACGCGACGATGGCGTTCGGGTCGCGCGGAGGATGGGCGCTGGTCGCGCTGGGTTCGTACGCGCGCCGTGAGCTGTGCCCGGGGTCCGATGTCGACGTGATGCTGCTTCGTGCCGGTGGCCGGCGCGCATCCGGATCGCGTGACGACGCGGCGCGGCTGTGGTATCCGCTCTGGGACGCCGGCTTCGTGCTCGGCCACTCCACTCGCACCGTCAAGGAAGCACTCGCGCTCGCGGATGCCGAGCTCGATGCGCTCACTGCGCTGCTCGACACTCGACTGGTCGCGGGCGACGCCGAACTGTTCGACGAGATGATGGATCGGGTCCGGAAGCTGGCGCCGAAACGCCGGAACCGCCTGATCGACGACCTGGCGGCAGGAGCGGCGCAGCGCCTGGTGCACCCCGGACCGATCGCCGAGATGCTCGAGCCCGACCTGAAGGACGGTGGCGGAGGCCTGCGCGACATCCAGGCCCCGGGCTGGGTCGGTTGGGCGCTCGGCCCCGATCCCGGCGGTCCCGGCGCCACGCCGGGAAGCGGGGGTTGGTCCACCGGCATCGCCACGCTGGTCGCCCTGGGGTACCTCCGCGACGACGACCGGACGCGACTCCGAGAGGCTCGTGATCTCCTGCTCGATGCCCGCGTCGCGCTGCATCGCGTCTCAGGCGGGAAGTCGGACCGGCTCACCCTCCAGGATCAGGACGCGGTTGCCCGTCTGGTCGACGCGCCCGACGCCGACGCGCACGTCCGCGCGCTCGGAGCAGCCGCGCGTGCAGTGGTCTGGATCACGTCCGACGTGTGGTCGCGGCTCGGCGCAATCCGTCACGGTCCGGGCGGGCGATCGCCGGGTGTCCGGGCGCTCGGCGACGGTATCGAGATCCGCGACGATCGCGTCGCGTTCGAATCCGGAACGGTCGTCGACGCGAAGCACGTCCTCGCACTCGCCGCGCACGCCGCGACGGCGCAGCTGCCGATCGAGCGCGAGACCCTCGAACTCGTCGCGGGCCTGGGAGCGGTGGAATGGGATGCCGAACATCGGGACTCGTTCATCACGTTGCTCGCGTCGGGCCGCGGCGCCATCCCGGTGTTCGAGGCACTCGATCATGTCGGCGTGCTCGTCCGGCTTCTCCCCGAGTGGGAGCACGTTCGGGCGCGGCCGCAACGCAACGCGTACCACCGCTTTACCGTCGACCGTCACTCGCTCGAGGCCGTCGCGGAGTGCGCGGCAGTACGTTCCATCGACGACTTCGACGGTGACGTCGCGCGCCGGACGCGAACGGATTTGTTGTTCCTCGCCGCGCTCCTGCACGACATCGGCAAGGGCAATCCCGGCGACCATTCGGAAGCCGGCGCCCGAACGGCCGCGACCCTCGCGCGGCGAATCGGGCTCGACGAGCACGGGATCGACGTGCTGGTGTGGATCGTGCGCAACCACCTGCTGCTCGCCGACACTGCGACGCGACGCGACCTTTCGGATGAGTTGACGATCACGCGTTTCGCTCGTGCTGTACGCGACACGGAACGTCTCGATCTCCTCTATGTGCTCACCATCGGAGACTCTCGTGCCACCGGCCCCGCAGCATGGAGTACGGCCAAGGCTGCGCTGGCGAGAGAGCTGTTCGTCAAGACGGACTCGCTGCTCGAAGAGGGTGTGATCGGGTCCGAGCCTGCGGTGATCCGCCGGGCCGAACTGGCATTGATCATCGGTCCGGCGGCCGACGAGTACCTCGATGCCATGCCGCCCGCGTACACGAGCGCATTTCCGGCCGGCGTGCTGGCCCGGCACCGTGAGCTCATCGGGCGCGGCGAGCTCGCGGTGGAATGGGACGAGACCGACGACGGTCGCCTGCGTTGCACCGTGGTGGCCCCCGACCGCACCGGTCTGCTCGCAACGGTCGCGGCGAGCCTGAGCCTTGTCGGGTTCGATGTCACCGCAGCGACCGGATACACCCACCACGACGGGATGGCGCTCGAGGTCTTCACCGGTCACGACCGATTCGGTCGGTTGGCCGACACCGGCGGGCGCGAACGCCTCGTCGCGACGCTTGCGGCCGCGTTGCGAGGTGAACTCGCGCTCGACGAGCAGCTCCAGGAGCGCACCCGGCGTTACCGGTCGCCGTCGGCGCATGCCGGCGCGCGCGACGTGCGGATCATCGTTGATCAGGAGGCGTCGGCGTTCGCCACCGTCGTCGAAGTCCATGCGCCCGACGACGTCGGTCTGCTCGCGCGCGTCGCCGCGGTGTTCGCCGATCTCGGTCTCGACGTGACGCAAGCGATCGTCTCGACGTTGGGCGACCGTGTCGTCGACGTCTTCTATCTGCGCGACGAGATGCACCAGAAGCTGACCGACCGTTTGGCGGTCGATTCGTTGCGGGCGACGCTGCTTGCGCGGCTCACCACGCAGGTCACGCTGGACTGAACGTGAGCACGCGCGGCGTGACGTACGCTGATCGGCTGTGAGCGACCCTTTCAGTCCTTCGGCGGTCGACATGCTCCGCTGGGCGGAGACGCTGTCGGCCATTGCGCGTACGGGTCTCGGCTTCACCCAGAGTCTGTACGAGAAGGAGCGATTCGAAGAGGTGCTCAAGGTGGCAGCCGACATCCGTGCCGCCGCCATCGAGGAGGCCGAGGCCGATGCCCTGTTCGACGAGTGGCTCGCCTCGGTCGGCGAAGGCGTGCACGGTTATGTCACGCCGAAGGTGGCGGTCGCCGCGATCGTCGGCAACGAGCACAAGGAGTTGCTGCTCACCCAACGCGCCGACTCCGGCGTATGGCTCTACCCGGTCGGGTATGCCGACGTCGGCTACTCACCGTGCGAGGTCGCGGTGAAAGAGGTCTACGAGGAGACGGGTATCGAGGTGGAGCCGGTCTCCTTGATCGCGGTGCTCGACGGCCTCCGCCTCGGCTTCACCCAACTCCCGCTCTACTCGCTGCTCTTTCATTGCCGGATGATCGGCGGTGAGCTCCGCGGTCATCCCCTGGAAACGACCGCCGTCGGCTTCTTCGGGCGTGACCAACTGCCGTGGCCGGTGGCGGGGATCCAGCGCTGGGGTGAGCTTGCGTTCGCGGCGATCGACGGCGAGGAGTTTCCGTGCAGCTTCGAACCGCCGCGCACCCCGCCGTGGCGCGGTGACATGTTCGGCGCGTAGGGCGCTATTCGCCCGCTCGTTTCAGCTCGTCCATCGTGAAGAGCGCGTGGAGCTGGATCCCGGCGTCGGCGAGTTGATGCTGGTGGTCGGGCCCGCGGCGGTCGATCACGATGACCGCGTGTTCGACGGTGGCGCCGCGATCACGGAGGTCGCTGGTGGACAAGATCACCTGACCGCCCGACGAGACGACGTCTTCGACGATCGTCAGTCGCCGCCCCGACAACTCGCCACCTTCGGCGAGCCTGCAGGTGCCGTAGGTCTTCGCTTCTTTGCGAACGAACAACGCGGGTAACCCGGTGAGTTGGGAGAGCATCGTGGCGAGCGGGATGCCGCCGAGTTCCAATCCCGCGAGGGCGTCGGTGCCGGCCGGGACGAGCGGCACGAGCGCTTCCGCCACCGCGCGCAGCAGTACCGGATCCGACTCGAACAAGTACTTGTCGAAGTATTCGGTACTCACCGCACCCGACCGAAGCACGAACTCCCCGGTGAGATGCGTCCGCTCGTAAATTTCGCGCGCGAGTCCCCCGCGGTCCATGGCGGTCATCCTGTCACGCCGGAGCTGCACCGCTGTGCAACTCCGCGAGCAGCATCTCGACGATCGAGACGGTGCCTCGCGCGGCCTCCCAGGCCGCGCCGATGCGCTCGTGATCGACGAGCCCCGACGTGTCGGGAACCCGGTGGAGAGCATCCGTGGCCGCCCCGGTGAGGGGCGCCGGTTCGAGGTCCTCGCCGTAGGCGGCGAAGCACTCGAGGCCGTCCCACAGCGAGCGGAGTGTCCGTGTCTCGCTGCCGAGGCTGAGCGCCTCGGGGTTGGCGCCGGCCGACAGATCGGCGAGGACCTGTTCCCAGAGATCGAAATGGGACAGACCTTCCGGCAGGCGGAACCCTGCGACCGGATGCAGGCGCCACTCCAGCGTCTCGCCGCCGGGGCCGTCGTCGGTGAGCCAGGTCTGCGTGCCGTTCACGTAGCTGTCGACCGGTGGTCCGATGTGCTCGTCGAGTGCGAGCACGAGCTCGCGATCAACGCGCCACACGCAGGTCGCGGTCAGGCTCATCGGATTCAGCGTACCGGCGGGCCGCATACGATCCCGTGGGTGACCGACGGCGATGGTCCCGAGTACGACCGTCTCAGCGCGCTCGACGAGACGTTCCTTCATCTCGAGCGACCCGAGACCCCGATGCACGTCGGCGCGATCGCGATTCTCGAACGTGAACCGTTCTACGGACCCGACGGCCGGTTTCGCCTCGACGCGGTACGGGCGATGGTCGAATCGCGTTTGTCGCTCATCCCGCGGTTTCGCCGGCGTGTCGTGCATGTGCCGTTCGGGTTCGGACGGCCGATCTGGGTCGACGACCCGGCATTCCTCATCTCACGCCACGTGAAGGTCACGTCGTTGCCGTCGCCCGGTACGCGCCGTCAGCTGCTCTCGTTGGCGGAGCGGTTCATGGAAGAGCTCCTCGATCGCGAGCACCCTCTCTGGGAGTTGTGTTTCGTCGAAGGTGTCGACGGCGGGAAGCGGGTCGGCTTGGTGCACAAGTCGCACCACACGCTCACCGACGGCATCTCCGGCATCGACATCGCGACCGCGTTGTTCGACTTCTCGGCGGAATCCACGGTTGTCGACTCGCCTCAGTGGAGGCCGGAGCCGGAGCCGGAACCGGCTCGGCTCCTCATCGACAGCCTCCGTGACCGTGTTCGCCAGCCGATGGAGCTCGTCGACGCCGCGCGCCGAGATGTCGCCGCGCCACGAGAAGCCCTCGACCGAGCAGCACGGCTCGTCCGGTCGATCGGCGCGCTCGTAGGCCGCGACCCGATCGCCCCCCCGCTGTCGATCAACGAACCGATCGGAGCCGGTCGCCGGATCGAGGTCGTGCGCGTCGATCTCGAAATCGTGAAGGAGATCCGGCAGGCTTTCGACTGCACCGTCAACGATGTGGTGCTCGCTGCCGCCGGTGGTGCACTCGCGCGGCTGCTCGCCGCGCGAGGCGAGCTTCGGGATGACCTGTCGGTCAAGTTCTTCTGTCCGGTCTCGGTGCGCGACGAGAGCCAGCGCACGCAGCTCGGCAACCAGATCTCGGCGATGCTGGTTCCCGTCGTGATCGGAGAACCCGATGCCGGCGTGCGTCTCCGAGCGATCCGTTCGAGCACGGCCGAGCTGAAAGAGCGCGGCCAGGCCGTCGGTGCGGCGGCTGTCTTGGGACTCACGCAATTCGCGGCACCGACCATGCTCGGGCTCGCGGCGCGCGTGGTGCACGGCCAACGCTTTGCCAACCTCATGGTGTCCAATCTTCCTGGACCCGAGGTCCCGCTGTACTGCCTCGGCGCCGAGATGGTCGAGGTCTACCCGCTGGCACCTCTGTCGAGGAACCTCACGATCAGCATCGCGGTGCTGTCGTACTGCGGCCAATTGCATTTCGGCCTCGTCGGGGAT
>Ga0315281_10004725_pt1 | contig 19728 bp, 20 predicted proteins | sample YL17G07_0_MG_FD_204540 | JGI IMG/M metagenome (GOLD analysis project Ga0315281, IMG submission 204540) | Sediment microbial communities from Yellowstone Lake, YNP, Wyoming, USA - YL17G07_0 | ecosystem: Environmental > Aquatic > Freshwater > Lake > Sediment | place: USA: Wyoming | collected... | reverse complement strand
TCTATTGCCACTCCCAGCGCAATCCCGCCCAGCCCGCCCTGGACATCCGCCTCATCACCCAGGAACTGGCCCACGCCAAGGAACTCATCCAATCCGTAATGGAAGAACTGCGCAAACGCCGCGAGGAACAACGCCTGCCCTAACCAAAACCGCCATCGCTTTGGCTTACGCATTACGAATTTCGGGATTGGGTCGGTTTCCGGTTAGTGCGTCAGACTTCAGGGAATTCCCAATGCTTGAGGCGTCAGCTGTCGAATGCTATGGTAGCCAAGTCTGACGGATACTAATCCTCCTGTAAATGTATCAACAAGGGCGTTCAGTGAAAGATGGGAGTAGCATGATGGAGCAAAAAAACCTGGAACAGCTCGCGCATGAGGTTCACAAATTCTTCACTATTCCTGGCTCCAAAGATTCACTTTTGGCACCTATAGTAGCTCTCATCCCGCAGGCACCGTCGGGTATCGCCCAGATTGCAGAAGCATTCTGCAGTAACGTGCGATCCTTGGTGTCAACTGCTGGCCTGCCATACATATTTGCCCTTGCTGCAGCACGTGGCCGACGCTACCAACTTTTTCATTGCGCTGCGGAATTGGAGGCCGTAATTGTCAAAAATGACGGCGCTACCAAACCCGACGAACACCCGAGCTTTGATGCGCGTCGGCGACTGCAAGAAATGGAAGCGTCTCACGAGGGCCGGGATGTCCTAAATCATGAAGTATGCGAATTTCTGATCGACTTCGCTAAGGATAAAGATATCAGCGATGCCGCAGCACAGTTGGTGTCCCAAGCTGCCGTACTTACGTGGAGTGCTTTTGAGGTTCTAAGCCGCGACATTTTTATCGCACACTTGAATAGCATGCCAAAGGCATACACCAAACTTTTGGCGGATTCGGACGTTCGCAAGAGGTTTGATCTGTCTCGCGTATCTATTGAACGGGTTGCGGAGTTCAACTTCGACTTGACTGGCAAGCTAGGAGACCTACTTATTGACCAGAATGATCTGGCCGACCTCGGAGGAATCAAAGCAACGTTCGTGGCATTGTTCCCCTCAGACTCTGTTTTACGCCAAGCACTCAACGAACGTGATTTATGGTTACTCTTTCAACGTCGAAACCTGATTGTGCATCGCCGCGGTATCGTCGACCAGCGGTATCTCGATGCGTCGGGTGACGAGCAGTCAATTGGAAGTCGACTTACGCTTCGGCCCACAGAACTTGATACATATCTTAAATTGGTGACGAACGCTGCCCGTGCCGAGATCTCGGCAGCTATTGGTCTGCCAACAAAAGCACCTGGCAACTGAGAATCTGGGCACGGCAACCAAACTGCGCCCGAAAGGTTGCATAATCGGAAACAGCTTCATTCGTAGGAATTCAAGTTTCATATTTCGAATTACGAATCCCCCGCCTCAACCCCGCGCCGGCTTCTCCCGCAAAAACGGATTCCCCTCCCTCTCCGCCCCAATGCTCGTCGCCTCCCCATGCCCCGGATACACCACCGTCTCCTCCGGCAGCGCCAGCAATTTCCCCCGCAGCGACCGCATAATCTCCTCGAACGACCCGCCCCACAAATCCGTCCGCCCAATGCTCCCCGCAAACAACGTATCCCCCGCAAACAGATGCGGCGCCTTCAAAATAATTTTCCCCGCCTCCCGCGGCAGGTATAAACACACGCTCCCCGGCGTATGCCCTGGCGTATGCAACACCTGCGCCTCGAACGGCCCCCACCGCAGCGCATCGCCCTCCTTCAAAAGCTGATGCACTTCGCTCAACTCCGGCGGCTTCATCCCGATAAACGCCGCCTGCATCTCCATCGCCTGATACAGCTCCAAATCCCCCTGATGCATCATCACCGGCGCTCCGGTCAGCTCATGCAGTTTCTTCAGCCCGCCCACATGATCAATATGCGCATGCGTGCTAACAATCGCCTTCACCTGCAGCTTGTGCCGCTGCAAAATCTCCTCAATCCGCGCCACATCGTCGCCCGGATCCAGCACCAGCGCCTCGCGCGTCACCGGATCGCCAATAATCGAGCAATTGCACTGCAACCACCCCACCGGAATGACCTCGTGAATCAGCTCCCCTCCCGAAGCATGCAGCAATGTTTTCTCTCCGCTCATGCGCAAAAGTATAGCATCGCCCATCGCGCAGCATTGATCATCCACATTCAGAAGGCCGGTCTCCAACCAAGCTCACTTCAGCCATCTCCGTTGCTTCTTGCTTTGATTCAACCTTTGCCGTTTGTACAATGGACCCATGCCTCAGGAATGCGCATTCTGCCCCGCAACCGCCAAACTATCTGGCGAGCATCTGTGGAGCGGCTGGATGCGCGAGCTATTCAAGAGCAAAGGCTTCAGATTCAGACAAAGAGACGAAAACGGTAAGATTGTTAAAGAATGGCGTAGCCCAGCAATAGACTTCACCGCAAAGGTTGTGTGCAAGCCCTGCAATGAAGGGTGGATGAGTAGTCTTGAACGGTGCCACGCAAAGCCCGCACTGTCCGACCTGATTGCTGGCAACAATGTTTTACCCCTATCGCAATCGCGTGCGAACTCCGTTGCTCTTTTTGCCTTTAAGAGCTCCGTCATTATTGATCACATGCGGCGCGAGAAACCTTTCTTTCGGCGTTCTATTCGCCACAAGTTTGCTCAAACATTCACTATTCCCGACAATGTTCAGATGTGGCTTGCCGGATTTTTGCCAATGGGGAGCGGACGGTTTAACACATACTATGGTGACGTTTCCATTTCTTCGGGCGGACGTCTTAAACTCTACGTGTGTACATATGCCGTAGGCCATTTTATGTTTCAAGTTGTTGCTGCGAGGTCTACAGGAATTCCGTCTTTCAGTCCCAGGGCTGGTTTTGAATACATTGCTGTACCCTTTTGGCCCACCATCCCAGAGGGTTTTTCTTGGCCTCCTAAAGATGTTCTGCGGACAAGAAGTGATTTTGACAGGTTTTCCGAAAGATGGGGCGCGATTCAGCTTTTATAAAAGCAGGTGAGCGAGTGGCCACGACGTGAAGTGTAGAGATGACATGGGGTAGATGGGCGGGTGGCCCGGACGTCAAGTGGAGAGATGACTTGGGGGTGCCCCATATGCCGTTTTTGCATGTGGGGCTTTTGAAGTTGTCTTGGTTTCGTGTGAATTGGTCGAACTCCTTCCAACTGAAACCTCGCAATGTTTTCTGCCATCGCCGACAACGTGTGACGCCTCGCTCTCTGTTAAGATTTCTTTGTGGAATCACCCATGCCCGAACTCGCCCCCCAATCCGTGATCGAAACCCCGCTCGCTGCTTTGCATCGCGCCGCTGGCGCCGCCACGGGCACATGGTTCGCCTCCTCCCTCCCCGACCACTTCTCCGACTGGCTCTCCGAGTACTCTTTCTTGCGCAACTCCGCCGCCCTCCTCGACAAAAACTACCGCGCCGTCCTCTCCTTCACCGGCGCCGACCGCGCCCGCTACCTCAATGCCCTGCTCACCAACAACGTCCGCGACCTCCAGCCCGGCCAGGGCATCGCCTCGCTCCTCCTCAACCCCCAGGGCCACATCCTCGCCGAAATCAAAACCCTCATCCTCCCCGACCGCATCCTCGTCCTCTCTCTCGCCCTCGTCCGCGAACAACTCCTCGCCACATTCGAAAAATTCATCATCATGGACGACGTCACCCTCGCCGACGAAACCACCGCCTACGCCACTTTCGAAATCGCCGGCCCCCGCGCCGCCGAAATCATCCGCGAACTCACCGCCTGCGACATCACGACCCTCTCCGAACTCGCCCACGTGGAAATCCCCGCCACAAAACTCGGCTTCCCCGCCCGCCTCCTCCGCCGCACCCAGGGGAATATCCCCTCCGCCGAATTCCTCGTCCCCCGCGAACATGCCGAATCCTGCTGGCACGCCCTCGAAAAATCCGTCCGCGCCCACGGCGGCGGCCCCGCCGGTTACACCGCCCTCAACGCCCTCCGCCTCGAACAAGGCATCCCGTGGTTCAGCTACGACTTCGGCGAAAAGCAAATTCCTCACGAAGCCAGCCTGGAAAACTCGCACATCAGCTTTTCGAAAGGCTGCTACACCGGCCAGGAAATCGTCGAACGCGTTCGTTCCCGCGGCCAGGTCAACCGCCTCCGCGTGGGCCTGCGCTTCTCCGCAAAAACTCCCCCGCCCCCCGGCTCGCCTCTCTCGGTCTCCGGCAAAGAAACCGGCCAAGTCACCAGCGCCGCTCTTTCTCCGTTGGCTGGCTGCGTGATCGGCATGGGCTATCTTCGCCGCGAATACAGCGCCCCCGGAACCATTTTCGATTGCGCCGGCCAATCCGCCGAAGTCATCGCCCTCCCTCTTCCCCTTCCGCCCCATCCATGATTGCCGGGGCAATTTCCCCCCAACCGTGCTATTCTCAAGGTGCGCTTGTACGAAGTTCGATGACCTCACACCAACCGGGTTGATCTAAGCGGCCTGCCCCTGTTGACTTCATCTTCTCTTCCTCGGCGCAACACGGCTTCCGTACCTGGCTCGGCGCTCATCCGCCCGGCCCGCCGGCACGGCAATGAAATAAGGAGCAGCACATGAAGAATCTGTTCGTTGGCAACATGAGTTTCCAGACCTCGGAAGCCGAATTGCGCGCCCTGTTCGAACCCTTCGGCCAGATCACCCGCGTGCACATCGCCATGGACCGCGAAACCGGACGCGCCCGCGGCTTCGCCTTCGTCGAAATGAATAACGACGAAGAAGCCGCCAAGGCCATCGCCGGTCTCGACGGCAAGGACGTCGGCGGCCGCAACCTCAAGGTCAACGAAGCCCGCCCCAAGGGCGAAGGCGGCCCCAGCCGTGGCCCCAGCGGTCCTCGCGGCGGCGGCTACGGCGACAAAGGCGGCAGCGGACGCGACTCCGGCGGATCCCGCGGGCCCGGTGGCAAAAGCGGCGGCCGCAACAACAAGTTTTCGAACGAAGATTACCGGGAATCGGCCAGGCAGCCGCGCGAACCGCGCTGGTAAACCTGTAGAACCGCTTTTCCCCACCCGCGGCAAATTCAGCGGACCAACGCGCCGCCCAGGAGAATCACATGGCCACAAAATCGAAAGCGACATTTCAGAAACGGCAGAAAGAAATGAAGCGCCAGGAAAAGCAGCGCATGAAGGTCGAACGCCGCGCGCAGAAAAAACTCACCGACAAGGACCGCGACGGTTCCGGACCGCCGATCGAAGCCCTGGAGATCGAGGACTTCGGCGAACGCGACATGCCCGAGGAAGTTGTAGAGTAACGAACTTTCGAAAACAAAAACGCCGCGCCGGTTTTTCCCCGCGCGGCGTTTTTGTTTTACCGGTGCCTTCCCCGCCAACTATTCGAATTCCCTCTTCGGCGTTGCCTGCTCCACTCCCACGCGGCCGGAAACAATTTCCGCCTTGTAATAATTTTCGCCCTTCATCGGGCAGCCCGCCAGCCGCCGCAGCATGTTCAATTGCCCCACGTGATTCAGCGCGTCCGCCACGGGCCCCTGAAACAGTTTTTCCGCCGGAGCGTGCAGTTCCGCGCCGGAAGCGAGATAGTCGTCAAAAGCCTTGAGCGCGGCAAAGAAACGCGCCACTTCCGCGGACCACGGGAGCGGATTCGAATCCTTCCATTCCTGTTTTCCCTGCGCGATGGAGAGCGCCCAGTCGAACAGATCGCCCATGTGCGCCAAAATCTTCGCCGGAGTTCGCCCCGCTCCGCCGGCCGTGGATTCCGCGAACGAATCCGGCGCGCCGCGCAGCGCTTTTCCGCCGCGGTAAGCCACCGTGGCCAGTGTGTGCCGCAATAATTCGCGCGCGGGATCGGGAGTTGCGTTCATGGCGGTCTCTCAGGCGATGTTGAGGGCGCGCTTGAAGGAGCCGCGTTCGCTATCGATTTTCTTCTGCAGTTGCAGGATGGCGTAGAGCAGCGCCTCCGGGCGCGGCGGGCAGCCGGGGACGTACACATCCACGGGGAGAACCTGATTGCAGCCCTGCACGATGGCGTAGTTATTGAAAACGCCGCCGGAGGTGGCGCAGGCGCCCATGGAAATCACCCACTTGGGTTCGGGCATCTGGCTATAGAGCTGGCGCACGATGGGCGCCATTTTCTGGGAAAGCCGTCCGGCAACGATCATCAGGTCGGCCTGACGCGGCGAGGGCCGGAAAACTTCCGCGCCGAAGCGCGCCACGTCGAAGCGCGAAGCGGCCATGGACATCATCTCAATGGCGCAGCAGGCCAGCCCGAAACCCAGCGGCCAGACGGAACTTTTGCGCGCCCAGTTCACGATCTTATCGAGCTGCGTGAAGATGATGCCTTCGTCCTGCAGGAGATTGCCGAAATCCTCCGGCTTCGTCAGCGTGACATGTTTTCCCAGCGATACGCTCATTCCTTCTCCCTTTCGACCCGCTGTGCCTATTCTCCCATACCCCGGACCCTTCGCCAACTGTCCCTGCCGCCGCGTTCCCTCTCTCCGTTGCCCCGGACGGCCTATTTCTCGTACACTTTCGCCACTGCTTCCGCGATTTTCGCCGGCTTGGAATTCTTTCCGTCCAGGTTGGTCATCACGATCACCGTCAGTCCGGTGTCCAGATTCCGCGCGATGCTCATCGTGAACCCCTGCCATTCTCCGTCGTGCATCACCATGTGCCGCCCGTTCTCGTTCTGGATGCGCCAGCCAAAGCCGTAGGGCTGGCTCGTCCCGTCATTCAGCTTCACCGCGCTCCACATCGCCGCATAACTCGCGGGCTTCAGGAACTCCCGCCGGTCGAGCGCCGCGTCCCATTTCGCCAGGTCCAGCACGTTCGTATAAAGCGATCCGTCCGCCGTCGTATTCAGCATCGGCGCAACCCACTCCTGATTCTTCAATTCGCCATTCACCAGCCGGTATCCGGCGCTGCGATGCGCCACGATGTCCTCCTCGCTGATGATCCGCGTGGCCTTCATCCCCAGCGGCTTGAAGATGCGCTGCTGCAGAAAATCCCCGTAAAACTCCCCCGTCACGCGCCGCAGGATCACTCCCAGCAGCACGTACCCCGTGTTGCTGTACTTCCATTTCTCGCCCGGCGCGAAGTCCATGGGCATGGTGATGAAGGCTTTCACGAGATCGTCTTCCGTGTAATCCCTGCGGAAGTCGATGGACGCTTTCTCCTTCGTGTCCACCTGCGCGCCGTAATCCGGAATACCCGAGGTGTGCGTCAGCAGGCGCCGCACCGTCACGTCCTTCCACGCCTCGGGCGACTGCGGGATGTACTTGCCGATCTTGTCGTCCAGCCCGAGCTTCCCCTCTTCCACCATCATCATCACGGCCATCGCCGTGAACTGCTTGCCCACGGAGCCCGTCTCGTAAATGCTCTCCGCATTGGCCTTCACCTCCAACTCCAGGTTGGCCATCCCGTAGCCGGCGGCTTTCACGATCTTCCCGTGCCGGCAAACCGCCACGCTCACTCCGGGAATGTGCTGCGCCGTCCTCTCCGCCTCCACCACGCGGTCCACCTCGGCCAACACTCCGTCCGGCCCCGTCGCGCCGGCCGTTCTTCCGGCAAAAACCAGCACCGCTATCGCAAAAACCACGCTCGCAATCCTCGCCATTCTTTTCTCCTTTTTCCAGGAATCGTTTCGCAAGAGAGTGCTCCTTAGCCTGCCAGCAGCACCACTTTTCCGAACTGCTTCCCTGCTTCGAGATAAGCATGCGCCGCGGAGCATTCCGCAAGGGGAAGCACTTTGTCCACGACCGGCTTGAGACGTCCTTGCGCGACGAGTTTCAAGACCGTGTGCAGTTCGGTCTTAGTGCCCATGTAGGAGCCGAGCAGCGACAATTGTTTGGCGAAGAGGAAGCGCAGGTCCACTTTGGCGTCGAAGCCGGTGGTGCTGCCGCAAGTGACCAGGCGTCCGCCGGCAGCCAAGCTATTAAAACTGTCTTCCCAGGTGGCCGTGCCGACGTGCTCGAAGACGACGTCCACGCCGCGCTTGGCGGTGAGGCGGCGGACTTCGTTGAGAATTTTTTGGGTGTGGTGGTTGATGACTTCGTCGGCGCCCAGTTCGCGGGCCTTGGCCAGTTTTTCGTCGGTGCCGGCGGTGGCGATGACGCGCGCGCCGAAGAATTTGGCGATCTGGATGGCCGCGCTGCCCACTCCGCTGCCCGCGCCGAGGACGAGCACTTGCTCGCCCGGCTGGAGTTGCGCGCGGGCGACGAGCATGTGCCAGGCGGTCTGGAAGACGAGCGGGACGGCGGCGGCCTGCTCGAAGGAGAGATTTTCGGGAAACGGGAGACAGTTCACTTCCGGGCAGCGCACGAATTCCGCGCAGCCGCCGTCAATCATGTAGCCGAGATTGGTGAATTCGCGGCACTTGTTGTCATTGCCGGAAAGGCAGGCGAGGCATTTTCCGCAGGTGACGCCCGGAGCGAGAAGAACCTTCTGGCCGGGTTTAACGCTTTTGACGCCTTCGCCAACGCTGGCGATCTCTCCGGCGATGTCGCTACCGGGAATATGCGGCATGGGAAACGTCAGGCCGGGAATGCCGCGGCGGACCCACAGGTCGAGATGATTGAGCGCGCAGGCGCGCACACGGACGATGACTTCCCCGGCGCGGGCGACGGGGTCGGCTGCGTCGGTGTACTTGAGCACTTCGGGACCGCCGTGCTCGTGCATGACGATGGCTTTCATGGGTGCACCTCGAAGGAAATTGAATTTTTCAAGGTAGCACCGCCGTGGAGGCGTGTCCAGCGGATGGGGTGATGCGCAGGCAGGAGTTCCATTTTGGGAAGAGTTTGGGTACACCCCCGCCGTTTTCGTAAGAGTGGCAAACAAAGGGGGTTACAGGGGGCGAAGTTTGTAAGAGTGGCAAATACAGGGGTTAGGGGAGGAGCAAATGAGGGAAAGAGGTAGCGAGGTAATGAGGGGAGCGGGGGGTGGTGTGGGGCGAGGTTCACGGGGAATAGTAGCATTAGAGGTACGTACTGTCAATGGAATAGTGGTAAGTGGTTTGGATGGAGGGGGATAAGAATCGAGGGAGTTTAACGCGGAGACGCAGAGGGTGCGGAGAAGGCTCAGGCGCGAATGGAAAGACGCTCCTCAATATTAAAATTCCGCCGAAAGGACTTTATTCGCTTTACTTTCGCATAACCAGTTGGTATAATGTTTTTGGTGCGTTTAGCGCTTCCGGCTCGTTCGAGGGCAAAGCCTGAGAGCGAGTTGAGAGCAGGTGGGCTTCGATGGAGAAGCTGAGTGGTTTGCCGTGGGGCGAAAGCCATTCCGGTGAACCGCTTGAGCAGTCCATCATCGTCGCTGGTTCGGGATGACGGAGCCTGTCTTGCCTTAAACGGGCATTGTGAAAAAGGAGTAACAGGCCGTCGCCCGACCCTCCGACTCCACGGGCGACGGCATCACACATGGCAAGTTATTTCCGACAGTTATCAGATCCAAGGAATCTCCTTAAGGCCTGGAATAAACTCTCGAAAAAGAAACACTCGCGCGGATTTGACGAACAAACGATTGAGGAATTCAAGAAAGACCTGCACCAAAATATCCACAGAATCAGCAGTGAGTTGCGCTCTGGCACGTTTGAATTCACTCCGTTATTAGGGCTGCTTTACGAGAAACCTGGCGGAGGAAAGCGCCCCCTTAAGATCCCTGCCGTACGCGATCGCGTCGTTTTGAAAGCAGTCCAACTGCTAATCGACTACAAATTCGATAAATATAACCTGCCCTGCAGTTTTGGCTATATACGGAACGTGCGGCTTGAAGATGCAATTAACCGCGTGAAGTACCTTGCGACACTGCGCAACATTTGGGTGCTCGAAGCTGACATGTCTAAGTTTTTTGACTCCGTCGACCAGGATCTCCTCATGGATAAATTCGTAAGGCGGATCGGGATTCGCAGCCTTGATAATTTGGTCCGCCGAGCGCTCAAGGTTGAGGTTGGGAATCTCGCTCATTTTCTGCCCGATGAGAGGGAGATGTTTCCTCAACCAGATTCCGGCATTCCTCAAGGCGGCGTTCTGTCGCCGATGCTTGCGAACTTTTACCTATACCCATTCGACAAAGGGATGTCTGATGCGGGATTCAATCTAGTTCGATACGCGGATGATTTCGTCGTTATGTGTGCATCGGAAGAGCAAGCTCGATTAGCATACGACCTTGCGAAAGAAATTCTTGAAGTTGACTTGAGACTCAAGCTTCATCCGCTCGGAGATGAAAATTCGAAGACGAGAATTACGCAGTTTTCCAAGGGATTTACTTTTCTCGGACTCCATTTTCAAGGAGGCCAGATCATCCCTGGTTCAAAGTCGGTGAAGAAATTCAAGGAGAAAATTACCTCAATTACGGACAATCGGCAGGGGCAGAATCTCTTGAAGACACTCACATCCTTAAGAAACACGATTGAGGGATGGGGACATGCATATCATATGTATGATTCGGCCCAGACATTCCAAATGCTTGATAACTATATTCGCCAGGAATTGTCCAACTATCTCCGGGCTAACGGGCTGTTCGGAAAGGGACATGTTTTCGGCTCGCAGCAGCGTAAATTCCTTGGCGTTCCTTCCTTAGCGGCCATCAGACAAAGGCAAGAACGGAAACCAGCAATCCACGGTTAGAGGGCCGCCTGTTGGGGAGGCCTTTTTTCTTCAAGAAAAGAACGCAGGTTGCCGCGAAGGGGCCAGCGCCGCGCGGGTTTGCTCGCCGGCAAAAGCGCTGCGGCTTGTTCGAATTTTGCGGCCAGGTGCGACTGCCCGCGCTGGCTGCGAACGATCCAGACGTGCGTTTGGCCCGCGGAAGCGGGCAGCAGCGTGGCGGTCAGGCTGGAAGCGGCAGGATGGTCTTCCAGCGGCTGGGAGAGCAGAAGCAGGGCGATTTTTCTTTCCGACAATTCGCGCAGGAGATTTTCCGGGGCGCCCGACTTCATCTCCAACTGAACTTTCGGAAATTGGCGCTGAAAAGTTTTGGCCAGGCGGGGAAAGAGCTGCAAGGCCGCTTCGCCGCAGACGCCCACGGAGAATCGGGCGGAGCAGCCGTTTTGTTCTTGCAGGAGGGTGGCGCGGGCTTCATCGCGCAGGCCGATGATGCGCGTGGCGTATTCGTAGAGCACCTCGCCGGCGGGAGTGAGCCGGAAGTCTTTCTTGTGCGCGCGCAGGAACAGGGGAGCGCCGATTTCGCCGGTCAGCTTGCGCAGGGCGATGCTGACGGCCGGCTGGGTGCGATGAACGGCGCACGCGGCCTTTAGCACGCTGCCTTCCTCGGCGACGCGCATGAACATTTCCAGTTGCATCATTTCCATTGGCTCTCCTTTTCGGTTGCGGCTGAATACAAAAAAGCCGTTAACCCTTTTGAGGGATAACGGCGGGAAAACCCTGAAAGTCTGTTCGGTTCCGGCCGTTAACCCTCGGGGAGGAGAGTAATAATAAGTCGGCCACGCAGGAGGAGGCCGGCCAGGGAAAGGGTGGAAAGGGTCAATGCGAAGCGGGGCGTAGTTTCGCGGGCAAACGAACGCTCAACCGGTGAAAGCAGGGTCCGTGGTTGTCCGCTGAAATCCATACGTACATCCTGAATACCATGCGCACCGGGCGGCGTCAAATAAATTGCGTTTAAGTTTTAAGAAGAAGGAGCCGCAACAGGCGGTTCGAAAAGCTGGCGCGCGAAACCAGGGAAAAAGTGTGCGGTTTTCCATTCGTGGCCTGACTTCCCTGCCCGCCTGGCCCTATCCTTCGGCTTCCGCGGCGGGAAACCAATCTCTCGTGCGGTTGCAGACGCCGCAGACCGACAGCATCACGGGCACCTCCACGAGGACTCCCACCACGGTGGCCAGCGCGGCGCCGGAGCCGGGGCCGAACAGCGCAATCGCCGTGGCCACGGCCAGCTCAAAGAAGTTGCTCGCGCCGATCAAGGCACCCGGCGCGGCGACGGAATGCCGGACCCGAAACATCCGCATCAAGCCATAGGTCAGGCCGGAATTGAAATACACCTGCAAAAGAATGGGGATGGCAATGAGAAAGACGTGGAAATAGCGGCTGGTGAGGTTGTCGGCCTGGAACCCAAAGATCAGAACCAGCGTTACCAGCAGCGCGAGAATCGTGACCGGCGCAAATCTCGGCAACAGTATCCGCTCGAACCACTCCGCGCCGTTGCGGCGTATAAACCACCAGCGGAGCAAAGAGCCCGCCGCCAGCGGAATGACGATGAAGACCAGCACGGAATACAGCAGGACGTTGAAGGGAACCTCCAGAGAGGAGGCTCCGCGGACCAGGAAACGCACAATCGGCGCGAACAGAAAGAGCATGATCAGGTCGTTCGCCGATACCTGCACGAGGGTATAAGCGGGGTCGCCATCGGTCAGGTAACTCCAGACGAAAACCATGGCCGTGCAGGGCGCCGCCGCCAGAATTATGGTTCCCGCGATGTACTGGTCCGCCAGGGACGCCGGAATCCAGGCGTGAAAAAGATGCCGAAAGAAAATCCAGGAAATCAGGGCCATGGAGAACGGCTTCACCAGCCAATTCACAAACAAAGTGATCAGCAGACCGCGGGGCCTCTGACGAATCGTCAAGATCGAGGCGAAGTCTACCTTCATCATCATAGGAACGATCATCAGCCAGATGAGGATGGCGATGGGGATGTTGACCTGGCTGCCGCGCCCGAATTCCAGCGAGCGCAGAGTCTGGATCAGACCGGGCATGGTTTTTCCGAGAACGATTCCCACAACCATGCAAAGCGCCACCCAGAGCGTCAGGTAGCGTTCAAACAGATTCAGGCGTTTGGCGGATGCAACGGCGGGGACCGCATTACAAGTCGTTTCCACGAGAAATAACCTTTCTTACGGCGAAGCCGCAGTCGCGGGATGCAAATTCCTTCGAGGCAACGCCGCCGGCGGAGGAGCGTGGCTCAAGCGCACGCGTTTTCCGCGCAGGCAGCAAGTCTTGGCCAGGCAGGCGCGGTCCTGTTGGAGGGCGCCGTCGCCGTCCATCCGCCGCTGCACTTCTTCCAGGATGCGAGCCGCCGCCGGGTCGCGGGGAGGCACGATGCGGTAGTGCATCCAGCGACCCTCGCGCCGCGCCGCCACTGTCCCCGAATTCCGCAAGTACGCCAGGTGCCGGGAAATTTTGGGCTGGCTAATCTTCAGCACCGCGACGAGGTAGCAAACACAGATTTCCTGACCGGCCATCAGGTTCAGCAGGCGGAGCCGCGTGCGGTCCGCCAGCACGCGGAAGAGTCTTTCCATGGTGAGAGTTTTTGGACGTTTCGCCATCGGCCCGCGCTGCCGGATAAAACATATGCCATGGCATATATATTCGTCAAGAGCGTTTCGGGACGTTCTCGGAGGGACCAGCGTCATGGCCCGTTCCATAAAAAAGGGGCGCTCGATGCGCCCCTTTTTCCGTTCCATTTTCCTGCTTCCCTACCCCTGCATGACGACCCTTTGTCTGCCGCTCCTCACCGGCGCCTGCAACCACTTCCGTATCCCGCGCAGCATCGCTCCCACCGCCGCTATTACGCTTACCCGTTTCCGCGGCGCCGCATACGCCGCCCGTCGCGCATGGGCCACGCCGGTTTGCTCCACGCTCACATCATCCATCCCGGTGCGCGCATTGGCTCCGCCCTGGGCCTGCAAAATCCAGATCGCCCAGATGGCATTCACCGCCTTCCGCGAAAACCACACGATCGCCGCCAGGATCGCAAATTGCGCCAGCAAACTCCCCGCCTCGTACCAATTCCCCTGCAACCAATTCACGAATTCGCTCATGATTCCCTCCCGTTACCACGCGCACTCAGCCTACACCCCTCCCCTCCTCCCCGGTACTGGCGCAAAGACCAATTTACGGGCAGGCCTCTCCCACCTGCCCCCATGGCCTGGGACAGGCTCCATCTCTCTTCTTCCTGAAAATGCGTGCGTTATTGAGGTAGTCCCATGCGCTTCAGCAAACTGGCATAGCGCGGATCGGAACGGAGAGAATCATACGTCGGAGGGAGTTTTATGTTCAAAATATAGCCGCTCTTTTCCCCGTACGCCTTTTCCAGCCATCGAAACGCGGCGTCTTTTTCCCCGAGAAGCGCATAAATTCCTGCAATATCTGCCGGGTCAATATACATCCGTTTCGCCTGCTCCTCTCGAAGAGCGGCCCACCGTCTCAGCGCCCCACGATGCCCTGCTTTGCCGTACTCTTTCTTTACAGCGAGCGCCAGCGCCAGATCCTCCGCGTCGTTATTGAGTCTGGCTGCTTTCTCCCATTCCTCTAGCCAAAGATCATATTTGCCCATCCAGTAATAGGTTATGTCCAGCCATTGATGGCTCCCGGCAAAACTGGGATCGATTTCCAGGTTCTTTTTATTGCATTCCACGGACTTGTCGAATTCTCTGGAGAGAATATACTCGGTCGCCAAATTCATATTTGCGTTCAGGTTGAGCGGCTCGAGCTCCACGGCCCGCCGAAAGCGCACAAATGCCTGCTCAATATTCCCCAGACTGTTGAAATGGAATCCGTACAAAACATGCGTGCGGCTCAGGTTGGGATCCAGTTCCAGGGCGCGCTCGAATTCACGCCCGGCTGCCGCCCACTCCCAATCCACGTCATGTGCGGACCCCAGAATCGTATGCGCTTCCGCTTGTGTGTCGTCAATCGCCAGCGCCCGCATGGCGTAGCTCTTCGCCTTTGGATTCGTTTCGCTGTAAGGAGTGTACGTATAGTCCGAGAGGACGGCGTAATACTCCGCCATTCCCACGTATGCCTGCGCGTAGTTGGGGTCTTTCTCAATCGCCTGCTGAAAATAGTCCCGCCCTTTTTTCAAAGCCTCCGGCGTGCGCTTGTCCCAGTAATAGCGCCCCTTCAGGTAAAGCTGATAAGCCTCCGCATCGGCCGTTCCCGCGTTGCTCAGCTTCGCCTTCTGCTCCCCGCTCAGCCGCTCGCGCAGTCGCGCCGAGATCTCTCCGGCGATCTCCTTTTCCACCGCAAGTGCATCGGACAGTTTGCGGTCAAACTGTTCGCTCCATAGGCTGCGGTTCGTGCGCACATCGGTCAGCTCCGCGCTCACCACTAGCGCATCCCCGCGCTGCGTCACCCGCCCGGTCACCACCGCCGCAACCTTCAAATCCCCTGCCGCTTTCTGCGGGTCCACGTCCTTGCCCTTGTACCGGAATACCGCGCTTCTCGGCCGCACCGCCAGGTGGGGCAACTGCGCCAGGCTCCCGATCAGGCTTTCCGTCAGTCCATCGCTCAAATATTCCGCATTCGGATCTGCCGTCACATTGACGAATGGCAGCACCGCCAGCGTGTCAATCGTGGAGCCGCTTGCGGGCGCCAGCCAGCGATACGCCCCGAATCCCAATCCCACCGCCACCAGCAGCGCCCCGGCAGCCACGGCCAAAAATATCTTCTTGTGCCGCGCCAGCAGACCAACCGCAATCTCCGAATCCGAAGCTGCCGCAATGCCGGACACGGAACTTCCGCCCGCCGCGAGCCCCGCCACGGCCGTTGTGGACTCCCTCCGCTCCGGCTCCGCGGAAAACACCGCCGATCGCCCGCTGTCCGTGTCGCGCTTCAAACGCTGAAAATCGGCGCGCATCTCCGCCGCATGCTGATACCGCAACCGCGGATCCTTTTCCAGTGCCTTGCCGATGATTCGTTCCAGTTCTGCCGGAACCTCATTGTTCAGCCGCGCCAGAGCCGTCGGCGCTTTATGCAGCACACCGTCAAAGATCGCCCCCGATGTATCCCCCTGGAAGGGCAGTACTCCGGTGGCCATCTCGTACAGCACCACCCCAAAGGAAAACAGGTCCGACCGGCCATCCAGTTCTTTTCCCAATACCTGCTCCGGCGACATGTAGGAAACCGTTCCCAGCGTCGATCCCGGGCTGGTGAGATGCTCATCCTCCGCAAGCGTGACCCCGCCGTCCAGCGTGGCTCCGGCAGCGCCGGTCAGCGTCAGCTTGGCCAGCCCGAAATCCAGTATCTTGGCGTGCCCTCGTTTGGTTACAAACAGATTTGCCGGCTTGATGTCCCGGTGCACGATTCCCCCGGCGTGCGCCGCGTCCAGCGCATCCGCCACCTCGATGGCCACCTCCAGTATCCGCTCCAGCTCCATCGCCCGGCCCAGGATGCCGTGCTTCAGCGTCACCCCGTCCAAAAACTCCATGGCAATGAACGCCCGCCCAGCGTGCTCCCCGATGTCGTAAATCGTGCAGATATTCGGATGATTCAATGCCGAAGCGGCCTCCGCTTCGCGCTGAAACCGCGCCAGTGCCTGCGCATCCTTGGCCACATTGTCGGGAAGAAACTTCAGCGCGACGAATCGGTGCAGGCGCGTATCCTCCGCCTTGTACACCACTCCCATTCCGCCCCCGCCCAGCTTTCCCTGGATGCGGTAGTGCGATACGGTTTGTCCGATCAGCGATTGGTTATCCGCCATTTTCCATGCCACCGCGGCCCGGCCAGCCGCGCTCATCATAGCAGCCCTCACCGCAAACACATAAAGATTTGCTTAAGTAGCAAGTCCATCGACCAGACAACTTCTGGCTGAAGACTGTAAACCTCGAAGCGATCCAGTGAACAGGGGTCATCCTGAGGCGCAGCCGAAGGAGCTCAACTCCAAATCGCAGCGATCGCAATCTTCTTTCCTGCATTTCTCCGCGCCCTCCGCCAAGTCACCCTCAAGCCCTAACAATGTTTTCTTTCCTTCCTTCCGTCTTTTTCTGTGACCTCTGTTCCTCTGCGTTTAACTCTTTCTTTTTCTTCTCTTCCCCCTCCACACTCACTCCGCCAAAAGCACGCTCGCCACCAGCGCCAGCGCGATTCCCGCCATCTGCCGCAGCGTCAGTCTCTCCCGCAAAAACAAAATGCTCAGCAGTATCGTCACCACCGGATACAGCGCCGACAGCGTCACCACCGTCGACGCCTTCCCCTGCTCCAGCGCCGCGAAAAACGCCAAGAATCCCATGAACGTAAAAAATCCCGCCCCAAACGACCACCCAAATCCCGGCAGCGTCGCTGTAACCTTAAATCTCTCCAGCACCAGCACCACTACCGCGAACGCGATCGCTCCCACCGCCTGAAACAGCAGCGCCTGCCTCGGCTTCGCATGCGGCGACGCCAGCTTGCTGAACACCCCCCACACTCCCCACAACATCACGGTCATCATCGCGTATAAATACCAGATTTTCACGCTTCCCCCTTTTTTCTCCTCAGTAATTCCGCGCCGGACAAAATTTATCCTGCCTCGCTCGCGAGCCCGGCTCTATTCCTCAGTCCGTCTTTACTCCTCAATCCTTCACCGCGCCCAGCGCCATCTTCCGGCGTCGCAGTTTGCCACACTTCCCGCGGAAAAATACAATCCTTTCACTACCTTATCCGAAAAGCCGCATTTCCGTTTCCGCCAAAAGCCCTACTCAAACTGCTTCCAGAACTCCGCCAACTGCCTCTTCATTTCCGCCATCTCCCCCTCCAGCCCCGCCACCCTCTCCTCCAACCGCTCCACCCGCCCGCCATCACTCCCGCCCCGCGCCGCTTCCGGCCGCGTCTCTTCAACCGCCTCCGCCACCACATCCCCCGCCAGCAGGTGCGCGTACCGGGCCTCTTTCCTCCCCGGCTGCCGTGGCAAAACCTTCACCAGCGCCGGCTCGCGCTCCATCAGCTTATGCAGCGTCGATTGCACCACGCTCAAATCGTCAAACCGGTGCATGCGCTCCGCCCGGCTGCGCAGTTCTCCGGGAGTCTGCGGCCCGCGCAGCAGCAGTTCGCACAGGATCGCCGTCTCCGGCCTCGTGAAATTGAAAACTTCCGCCAGCCGGTGCTCGTACTTGGCCACCCGGCTGTCCGCCGTCGTCCCCAGCCCCGAAAGTTCTTGCTCCTTCAAGCTCGCCAGCGCTTCCCGCACCGCCTGCTCGTCCAGGCTCATCACCGGTTCCCGGTTCGATTTCTGGTTGCACGCATTCACCAGCGCATTCAGCGACAGCGGATAATATTCCGGCGTGGTGATCTCCTTTTCCACCAGCGCCCCCAGCACCCGCGCTTCAACTTCCGTCAGTATAATTTTCATAGGCCCAAAGAATACACCATCGAACTCGCGTTGACACCGCCCACGCCCCGCCGTAGTCTGTTCTTTACGGCACCCATGGACCTCTTCGAAGAAATCGTCAAGCTCCGCAAGGAAGGCCGCCGCGCCGCCCTGGCCACCATCGTGCACACCAACGGCTCCATCCCCAGCTACGAAAGCTCGCGCATGCTCGTGCGCGAGGACGGCTCCATCTCCGGCACCATCGGCGGCGGATGCGTCGAAGCCGACGTGTGGGCCGCCGCGCGGGAAGTCATGCAGACGGAAGCGCCCCGCAAAATGGTTTTCAACCTCAACCATGACGCCAACTACGACAGCGGACTCATCTGCGGCGGCACGCTGGAGGTCTTCGTGGAACCCATTCTCCCCCAACCCGTCCTCTATCTCTTCGGCGGCGGCCACGTCTCCATCGCCGTCGCCAAATCCGCTTCCGCCGCCGGTTTCGCCATCGGCGTCATTGACGACCGCGAACAGTTCGCCAACGCCCAGCGCTTCCCCATGGCCGGCGAACTTTTCACCAGCTACGACGACGCCTTCGCCAAACTCAAGCCCGGCCCCGGAGCCTACATCGTCATCGTCACCCGCGGCCACAAGGACGACATGCGCTGTCTCGCCTGGGCCGTGCGCACCGACGCCCGCTACATCGGCATGATCGGCAGCAAACGCAAAGTTCTCTCCGTCTACCAGGCCCTCGAAAAAGAAGGTTTCCGCCCCCAGGAGTTCGAACGCGTCTTCGCCCCCATGGGCCTCGATATCGGCGCCCTCTCCCCCGAGGAAATCGCCATCAGCATCACCGCCGAACTCATCGCCGTGCGCCGCAACGCCGCGGGAGCGAAACACAAGAAAATGGCGCTGGACACGAAAACTGCCGGCGCCGTCTGAGAGGTTTTTTTCGCCATGCTCGCGGCCGTCATTCTCTCCGGTGGTGAATCCCGCCGCATGGGCTCCCCCAAAGCCCTGCTGCCCTACCAGGGCGCCACATTTCTTCAGCATCTTCTCGATATCACCAAACATCCTAAAATCGGATATCGCCGCGTGGTCCTCGGCGCGCACGCGGAAATCATCACCCGCAGCATCCATCTCGATCCCGAAGAAGTGGTGATCAATCCCGATTGGGAGAAGGGCCAGCTTTCTTCTATTCATGCGGCGCTGCTCAGTCTGCCGATCGGGGCAACGGACGGGATGCTGCTGTGCCCGGTGGATCATCCGCTGGTCAGCGCCGATTTGATTTCGAATTTGATTGCCGCGTTTTATTCGGGGAAGCCCGCGATTGTTTTGCCGGTGTACAACGGGCGCCGCGGCCATCCGCTGATTTTTTCCGCCGCGCTCTATCCGGAACTGCTCGACGCTCCGGTGGAAACGGGTGCGCGCGCGGTGGTCTGGGCACACAAGAAGGAAATTGTGGAAGTTCCCACCATCGAGGAAGGCGTAATTCTGAATCTGAACGATCCGCAGGCTTTCGAAAAGCTCGGCGGCTGATTTCTCCTTACTTAATTTCCGCCAGCAGCGCGCGCAGGGCGTCGGCGGCCAATTGCGCGGCATGCTGCGTCGCTTCGGGAAGTCCGCCCAGCGCCGCGGAAATTTCCTCCGCGGTGATGGCGCGGCATTCGGTCACTGCGCGGCCGCTGATGCGTTCGGTCAGGAGCGAGCCGCAGGCAATGGCGGCGGTGCAGCCGCGGCAGAGGAAGCGCACTTCGGCG
>Ga0315281_10004724_pt1 | contig 19734 bp, 29 predicted proteins | sample YL17G07_0_MG_FD_204540 | JGI IMG/M metagenome (GOLD analysis project Ga0315281, IMG submission 204540) | Sediment microbial communities from Yellowstone Lake, YNP, Wyoming, USA - YL17G07_0 | ecosystem: Environmental > Aquatic > Freshwater > Lake > Sediment | place: USA: Wyoming | collected... | reverse complement strand
GAGAACCTTCGGTCGTTTCAGTCGGCTCTTCGGGAAGCTCTCCCAACCCTCGTAGCTGCGGACAATAAGTCAATCATGTTGGGGGCCAACCAAGCGAAGCAGGTTGCAGATCTCCAACAGCTTTGGACCTCTAAGCAGGCATCCGTTCCAGGCACCGACACACCTGGAGGCGGGACTCCAGGCGGGGGTTACGTCCCAGGCGGGGAAACCCCTGGCAGCGGTACTCCGGGCGGGGGCTATGTCCCTGGCGGAGGTTCGGGCGGCGGCTCGGGCGGCGGTTCGGGCGGCTCGGGCGGCGGCTCTCCTTGGGGTACAGATCCTGGTGGGGATCCGAGCGGCGGCAGATCAGACATGCCTGGCAGTGCGGAGCAACCCCCGCCCCCTCCGTCGCCGTCCGGTGACCTCGACGCTGGCGAGGTGTGGCAGAACGCAGTCTCTGCGCTGAAGTCGTTCAGCGACCGGATGCCCGAGTTTGAAGCCAACATGCTCAAGGCACGAGCATCTGGCGAAGGCGCTACGCCTGCTCAAGAGGCGGACTACGCTGCGTTGATCAAGTCCGCAGACCGCGTGAAGCAACGGATTGCGGAGATGATTGAGAAGTCCCCTGCGCTGCGCACTGCCGTGGACGCGGCTGGCGCATCTGTAGGTTTCAGCGGGTTCAGCGGACACTCCGAGCTTGAAGCGTACTTCGGGGATGTGCAGTCCGCGTCGGCCAAGGTCTTGGAGCTGCTCAAAGCTCCGTTTGACACTGCACTTCAAGGGTTCAGTCAAGCTGCCCCCGCCGCTGCTTGGGCGGCACGCCTTGCAGCACCTGCATGGCAAGGCGTACTCACACTTCTGTCCAACCCCACAATCAAAGCGGTGGCAGTCACCGCAGTCGCAAGTGATGCTGCTGTCAAAGGCTTGAACGTCGCCTTGAACGGAGAGACGCTCGCGTACCTGGAGAACCAGAGGAAGCTCATCGAAGGCGGGCACGGCAGCGAAGCCCCGAATGCCCCCACTGGAGGGCTTGCGATGGTCGTCATGGGCCTTGTGGCCGTAGGCGGTTTAGCGTTATACCTGAAGAGCAAAAGCTCGTCAGCGACAGGCTCGCGAAGTTCAAGCAAAAAGTATGGTAAGGCGATAGGGCCTGGAGGTCAGAATGCGTACTCTCGGTGAAGAAATTGCAGTGCTCGACGGACTCGATGACCTCGGCACGTTGGACGGACAGAGCGGCTATCGCAGTCGGGTCAACGTGCTTGATCCGACCGAGGGCGCAAACTACACAGGCGGTTCTGACTGGTCGCCTGGCATGCCACTGGTGATGAGCAACGCAGGGTTGGCGGACGCCGACCTCGCAGCGTTCTCAGTCCAGACCGGGATGCCCAGGCCCGCTGGCGAGCAGCGCCCGCGCTTCAACGTGCTCGACCCTTCCGAGGGTGCGGACTATACGGGCGGGTCGAACTGGACCGCAGGCATGCCTCTGGTCTTGAGCAACGCCGGTCTCGCCGCCGACAGCTACGCAGACGGCACCTACGACGGCATGCCACTCAGTGCCGACTTCGATGAGCACTACGGCAGCTCGATGGACACCCTGGAGGGGAACTTCAGCTCGCGTGTCAACGTGCTCGATCCGACCGAGGGTGCGAACTACACGGGCGGCTCGGATTGGACGCCGGGTATGCCGTTGGTGATGAGCAACGCAGGCCTCGCAGGTCTCGATGCGGTGTCGGACGACGCTCTTCGCAAGGCAGCAGCGCGGGCCATGGGCGCAGCTCGTGCAGCAGGTGTGGTGCGTATTGCAGGACAACGACCTCTGTCGGATGTGAAGTCGAGGATCGTCAAGATCCAGGCCTTCCTTCAAAGCCCGAAGGGACGTCAGGTCTCGGCAGCAACCCGTCAACGTCTCGTATCTCGCATGCAGATGCTTGGGCAGAACCTGCGCAATCAACGCATGACTCGTGGCAGGTTGTTTCAGCCGTACAGCCGCAGGGCTGCGTAGGGCTGCACCGTGCCGGTCGTCAGTTACGGCAGGCGCGAGGGGCTGGGTAACCTCGGCGCGTCCCTCTCGCTTGACGAGAGGCAGTTGTCTCAGATCTTGCAAAGGATCCAAGACGCTGTCGCTCGGGACGTCGGCAGCATCGTGCAACAGCACGAGGTCGAGTCCCGCAAACAGATTGCAGTAGGCGCGCAGAAGCTCTTGCAGGCAGGCGTGCCTCGTCGCGAGGTAGAGCGCCGAGTGCAGGCTGCCGTGCAGAAGATCCCTGCCGTCCAGGCTCGCAAGGCTGTCGCGGAGCGTCGGCGAACAGGACAGGTGTCCCGGCCCACCCGAGACGCTCTGCGCAAGGCCCAGGCAGCGCATCCGCAGGTTCGGGGTGTAGTCGAACGTGCCGCAGCCGTGGGCAAGCGTGAAGTTCAGAGGCAGATCAGCAAGGCGGCTGCGCCTGCGCCGAGGGCACCAACGCCACCAGGCGCGTCAACAGCAGCTTCGGCTCTCCGAAGAACAGCGGCAGCCCCACCGAGAGCGCCAGCAGCCCCACCGAAGGGTAAATCCAGATGGGGTTTGCCCGCACCTACGCCGCCGCGAGCGCCTTCTTCAACCGCTGTGTCTCAAGGGACCGTGCGGGAGCTTGAGCGCCAGAAAGAGGACGCGATCAAAAAAGCGTGCGGTGGAAACCGTGCGTGCATAGAAGCTGTGAAGAAGAAGGCACGCGGCGAACTCCGAAAAGCAACGAAGGCTCTCGACCCATCCGAAGCTCAATCGGCTGCTGGCTGTTCTACCCAAGCGTGCCGAGACGCGGTGAAAAAACAGTTCGCCGCCGCTCGTTACGCTCTTGAGCATCCGTACGAAGTGACACGCGATGCTATCGGTGAGGGGATTGCGAAGCTCGCGAAAGACATCCCAGGTACGCCTGCCGAAAAGCAGGTAGCTCTCCTGGCACTGGACGCACTCGCGCACGGTCGCGTAGACGCCAAGACCCTTCAGAGCCTTGGCGGGAAGGTCGGCAAACAGCTCTTAGAGCAGTACGGGAAGAAACTCGGCGAGCCTGCGTTGCGTTCAGTGTTGAAAGCCATACCCGACCTGCACATCCCGGCGTCGGGGGCTGTGAGCGCCATTGTCACGTCTGTTGCATCGCAACTGCTGTCTGGAAAGTTTACGCCTGAGAAACTGCTCAAAGCCGGTGTTGGTGCAGGCGTTGGCGTACTGGAGGAGGCGCTGCAAAAGCAGATACTCATTCCTATACACCTACCAAGAGAGCTGTCCTTGAAGGCGTTCGGAGACACTTTCACAGGCTTGATTCCGAAAAACATCGAGGGTGTGATCGATCTGGCGCTAACCGCAGCAACGCAGGCCGCATCCACAGCGACGGCTGCGGCTATTGGTGGAGCGATCGGTTCTGCCATACCGGGACTCGGCACAGTCATCGGCATTGGTGTCGCCATCGGTATCGGCGCGCTCAAGGGTTTGATCAAAGGCGGGCCGCCACCCTACAAGACCGTCTGCCCGTCTGAGTACAGCCTTCCGTGGCCTGTGATTCCGCAAGGCATGAATGCCATCGATCTTCTGCCGTGGTCTTCGCACTTGCTGTTGACGTTCACGGAGCGGATCAAGAAGCAACAGAAAGAGAAGCCGTGTCGGTTAGGCAAGAACATCGACGCTGCGCGTTTCCTGTTTCGTACATTGTCGATAGCCGGAAATACTATCGAGTACACGCCATCCCAGCTTGGACCGGAGCAGGTCAGGACGTTGATCAGCGCCTACGAGCGCGCCCCGCGACGTCTCGCTCAAGCAGACTGGTTCGACAACCCTCTGCACGAGGAGCTGAAAGGGCCTGGAGAACGCATGCGCGGCTACCTGGAAGGAACTCTCGCTAAGTTGAAGCAGCGGCGCACGCAACTCGATGCTTTGAAAAGTCAGATCGCGAAGATACCCACGATGCCGCCAGGTCGCGATAAATTTGGAAACCAGATCATAGATTCGTTGAACGCCATCATATACCGCGAACTTGGATACGCCCTCGTGCAATACCAGCAGACCGGCGGATCGCAGGGTACGAAAGCGTGGGTGGACGAACTCAAGCGAGCCCTTGAAGCCTCTGCGAAGCGCGTAGGTGTGGTGAAAACCATCACCGACAAACCCAAAGCAGACGCTCATGCGCGCCGTGAGCAGCTCGCCAAAGATCCAAATTGGAAACCTAAGCAGTACGTTGTAGAATGACGGGGTTTCCTTTGGCCCATATTCTCGATACGCTTTCGCTCACCCTTCCAACCCTCGCAGGCTCGATATGACCAAAGACGTACCCATTCAAGACGTCCACGCGCACCTCAGAAGCTACGGTGCCCAGGGGCTACCTGAGTACAGCAACTCAAAGCGACACGTCTACTTCGCAGCCCCTGTGAAGAAGTACATCACCGTCCGCCGCCGAGGCGACATGGCAGAGCTGGAGTTCACGACCGACTGCCCTTGCACTTATGACGACTGAGTGAGACGATCACCCCGGTTGTCCTAAAGCCCACGCAGGGGTAAACAGTCTGCGACACAGATGGAGAGTGAAGACATGGCAAAGAAACGTAAGGGTGCGAAGTGCAAGTTCGGCGTCAACAAGAACACCGGGCGGTGTCTGAAGAACAAGCGGGCCAAGAAGCGCCGCTAGGGTTCGCATGGCGGGCCAAGAAGCGCCGCCAGAGGTCCAAAGTGGCATTAGGGTACTCAAAGACACAGTGGACTACGCCGCATGCGGTGTCGCTTCACTATGCTCCCTTTGCTGCGCTTGAAGAGACACCAGCCACACCCTCTGCGCCTTTCGGGACTCAGCAGGGTGTGGCATTGGTCCTTGTCGGCCTCGGCCTGATCGCGCTCTGGAAGGGCATCCGCAACGGAGCACACAGGTAGAGGAGACACCTTGGGCTATACGCACTATTGGAAGGTCGCCAAGATCTCGCAACACAGCCAACGCATCCCGGCGGCTGTGCGAGACATGGCCAAGGTCATCCGAAAGTCCCCGGTACCGATCGCGGGCCCGATGGGCACCGGGAAGCCTGTAATCCTGAAGGGCGAGATCGCGTTCAACGGGAAGAGCCCTAACGACTATGAGACGTTCGACTTCCCTGGCGAAGACGGATTCTGCAAGACGCAGAACCGACCCTACGACATCGTCGTCGTTGCGTGCCTCGCAATCGCGAAGGACATCTTGGGCAACGAGATCGAAGTGTCGAGCGACGGCGGGGCAGAGGACTGGGTCGCAGGCGTGCAGCTTGCCTCTGACGTCCTTGGCCGAGACATCGAGAACCTCATTGCGCCTCGGGGCGGCATGAGCGGAGTGCGTATGCCGAAAAAGCGTTTCATCCTTCTCGACAACGGCGGAAAGACCACTGACCGCTACACGATCTTCTCCACGAAGCCGACCGGATATGTTGGACACAAGTCCATCCAGTACGCAGGCTTCAACGAGCACCCATATCACCCTCAAGGCTTCGGACAGCATGGTGAGATCAGCCCCAGTCAGTTCGACGCCCACAGGCGCGAGCGGTTCCGAGCACTCGGTAGGCCGATTCCGCTCGATGCGTTGCCGCCAGACGCGCAGAAGTTCGCAAAGAGTTTCATGGACTCTGTCCTTGAAGAAGATGGGCAGTGAATGTGCAACCTCTTCCGCTCCTGCTCTGGGCTCTGGCTGTAGGCTCGACCTCGGCAGGCATCACGACAGCCGTGCGGGCGTTGCCGTTGGTGCAGCGGTGGATGTTGGACCGCGTAAAGCCGTGGGCCTGTGACGTCTGCATGAGCTTCTGGACGGTCGGGATCGTAACCCTCGGACTCGCAGTCGGGCAGCACGATGCGACCCTGGTAATCGTGTCGGGCCCAGCGTATCCTTGGGCACTTTGGGTGTTGCGCAAAACCCAAGAGCGGCATGGGACACCCCCGATGCCGCCACTGGAGTAGCGAAGTGGCAACAGGCTCACATTGGTACGCGGGAGGACCAGAGGTCGTCACAAACCTCGTGGCGCGCAATGTGTCGTGTAAAGCGATCACAGTGGAAGGACAGAACCTGACCGCTGGCGATCGGTACCTTCAGATTTTCGACTCAAACACGCTGCCGGTAGATGGCAGTGTTCCTCTGTACTCGTACCTCATCGGCGCAGGATTGCTGTTCGCTAAGACGCTTCCCGGCCCACCTCCTGAGGTAGGCAGGCGGATGCAAAACGGTTTGGTGATCGCGTGGAGCACGTCTTCGGCAACCTTGGCACTTGCTGCGACTGCTGTCGGGCCGATCTACGCTGACGGGCAAGATCTCGCTCCTGGTGGGACATGACCAGCGTCATGGGGTCAGCCCCCTCGACTACGATCACCCCAGGGCCGAAGTTAGTTGCCCCAGGAAGCGGACCTCTCGATTCTGCTGTATTCGATTACTTCACGGCTACGGACGCGGTCTTTGTCACAGCGTCACCTGCTCTTGGGGTCATCAGGAATAGCCACCCTTTGGTGGTCTATCCCTACTCCGCGCTCGGTCCTATTACTGCGGATGCCGATTTCCAGGGTGTCAGGTACGTGTGGTTGCTTCCGATTTCAGGAAACATACTTGTTCGTCTTTTGTGGGCCGCTGAGACAGCCATCGCAGGGGGTGTAGAGTGGTCGGTGGCTTTCGAGCGCGACAACGCCCTCGGCGTGAATCTCAACGTGAACAGCTTCGCAGCAGCGAAGACAGTCGTGTCTACAGCGCCGCCTGTTGCTGGGCAGCTCCGCGAGGCGCAGATCACGTTCACGCCAGCGGAATACGATGGTATCCTCGCAGGTGAAGCATACCGTATGCGTATCTCACGCACCTCTGGCGGCGCAGGCCCCGATACGATGTTGGACGACGCCCAACTGTTTCGAGTGATACTAGGAGCGATATAAATGGCAACACCAAGAGTCGGAGCACTCGGAGTTCTCAGCGCGACAGGGGCGATGCTATATCGTGACGCCAACGGAGACGTCACTGAGATCGTACCAGGCTCAAACGGCGAAGTTTTGACGCTCGCGGGTGGCGTCCCGACCTGGGCGTCCGCGTCGCTCTCTGTGAACGTTTTCCAAGCATTCACAGGAATCGACGCCATCTACGGCGCGATCAACGGTCAAACGGGTATCGCTAATACGGCTGTGAGGAATAAGCGAGTGACGCTGACCTTCAGCGACACTGCCGCCGCTGCCGCTGACAATCAGAACATCGTCTTCGCGAGCACCATTCCCGACTATTACGACTCGGCAACGAAGTCGCTGGCAGTGCGAATCGACTGGGCTGCGGCTGTCGGGGTTGTCGCAGGAAGCGTGAAATGGAACGCAGCCTGGGAGCGGGCAAATCTGCTCGGCCTCGACATCGACACCGAGAGTTTCGCGGCTGCGAAGTCCGTCACGACAGCCACCTCCGCTGTTAGCGGGCAGCTCTCGCGCACAACGATCACATTCACGTCTGCCGAGGCTGATGGGTTGCTCGCAGGGGAGGACTACCGCCTTCAGATCGTCCGAGACGCCAACGCTGCGGGCGATACGCTAGTCGGCTTGGCGAGCTTGCTGAACGTCAGCATCGTCGAGGTCTAATAGGTGGCTACCCCACGCACAGGCCCTCTCGGAATTCTCAGCGCGACGGGCTCGATGCTCTATCGCGATGCGAATGGCGACGTCACAGAGGTTGCTCCAGGCAGCGCGGGACAGCAGCTCACACTGAGTGCCGGTATCCCGACCTGGGCGAACGGCGGCATCCCGTCAACAAACGATTTTCGTCTGACTGGCGTGTCTGCAACACCTGTGATGACTGCCGACAACGCCTCTCTTACGACCATCTACGCAGCGCAGTACAAGGGCGCGAGGATCGCGCTGTACGACGGCGCGCAATGGAATGTGCGATCGAGCGCAGAGTTCTCACTTGCGCTAGCAGGCCGCACTGCGGACCTTCCGTTCGACATCTTCTGTTACGACAACGCAGGCGTTCCGACGCTTGAGTTTCTCGACTGGACGAGCCCCTACGTCGGCACTCGTGCAACGGATCTCGTGCGTCAAGACGGTATCTGGTGCAAGACCGGCGACTTGACTCGCAGGTACCTAGGTTCCTGTCGTGCGCGGGCAGGAAACACGTTTTCGTTCGTTCGCAATGGCATCACGACTGCGAGCGGAGCGGGTACGACTGCGAAACTCGACCTGTGGAACGTCGACAACCAGATTGAGGATTACGCGACGCAGACCGACACGACGGATAGCTGGAACTACACCCTCGCAGCATATCAACAGGCAAACAACTCGACCACGAACCAAGTCGAAGTCATGGTCGGGTTACAAGAAAAGATTCTGCAAGCGCAAGTCAACGCCTTCTGGAGTAACAACAACACGTCTGTCAGAGCCTACGTTGGGATCGGTATCGACTCAACTACTGTCAACAGCGCGCAGACGCAGTACAGTGCAGTCTCGCTGACAAGCTCACAAAAAATGCCACTTCAGGCTTTTCTGAGTGCGCAGATGGCGATCGGACGGCATTTCATTTCGTGGTTGGAGGGGTCCGTAGCCACGGGTACGGCTGTTTGGTCGGGCGACGCTGGACAACCAAGCAAACAGCAATCGGGCATGTCTCTGCGTTGGGCGTGTTGAGTACGGAGCGGCAGACGTAACGCCAGCGAAGCTACACGTTCTTCGCGACGTACTGCACGTTGGCGACATACGTCCGAGTCCGAGGGATCCACTGCGACGGCTCGGGGTTCTTGTTCACGTTCCCCTGCCCCCAGTTGTACGCGGCCAGAGCCTGATCCCAGTTACCGTACTGCGAGTACAACGTCTTGAGCAGTTTTGCCCCGCCGAGCGCACTTTGCGCAGGGTCTAAACGGTTTGTGACGCCGAGCGACTCTGCGGTCTTCGGCATGAGCTGCATGAGCCCAGCGGCACCCTTGTTGCTCGTCAACGCAGGGTTGTAGCGGGTCTCAGTGTGCGCGACCCCGATCAAGATCGGCAGCGGCACGCCGGTCTTACCAGAAGCGACCTTCAGGACGTTTAAAATGTCGGCAGGAGGCCGAGTGAACTTCGTTGTGGTCGGCGTCAGAGCTGCGCTCGCAGTAGCGGGCTTGAGCAGAAGCATTAGAGCAATGGGGGCAGCCAACCAAGGCGCAAGGAAGGAAGCCAACAAAGGGTCTCCGAGGTTCGTTCGCATAGGCATCCTCTCTGGTAATCCACTCAGGTCGATGTTCGGGCCGCAGACATCAAGCACGAAGGCGTCCGATTTTCTCCACCCGGAGCCAGTTACGCCTAAAGGCGTGCCATGCCATATCTTCTCACCGGCTCCTCGGATGCGTGTCGCTCGGCCTTTGCGCTCTTGCTTCTCCCAGAAGTCGTTACTGAAAGCCCCGCTCAGGCGCTCAGTGGAGGCCAGACGTCCGCGTTTGCTGCAAGCGTGTGCGGCGGCGGCAGCGTAGAGGGACGTTGCGTGGCCTTTCCTCTGCCTGTCCTTGTCGACTTCAATATCTGCGACGATCCAAACAGACTTCTGCCTGAGCTTGGTCTTAACTATTCCGATATGCCCTTTGTTGAGAGATCCATCGCAGACCAGATTGAACCACGCTCTGTTCTTGCTCCCGGTATCCCGCTCCACGATCTTGCAGCCGTCCTTCACGCCGCGAGGATACCACCGTCCTCCTGGTGTGGAAACCGCCGAACTTTTGTGCGAGTCTCGTTGAAACATGGAGCGACTGCCTATGCCTCCCAATGTACCTTCTACCCCGATTCCAGTGGACCTTGAAGGCAAGGTCAAGCTCGGGATCAACACGCTCATGGCCATTCTCGCGTCCGTTGTAGTCGGCATGGTCACGCTGTTCGGCATCTGGAGCACTGTCGCGACCAAGAATGACCTACAGAGCCTATTGAGCGACCACTCTTTGCGCTCGGACGCGCACCCTGTGTTGGCCACAGCGATGGACAACGCGAAGACGCAGATCACACGAATCGAGTCAAGGACGCAGAGGCTGGAGGAGAAGCAAAACGACACCCAGCAGAGCGTCGAATACATCAGGGCCCGCATCGACTTTCTGACCGAGCAGACCGTGCGACAGGTGGCGAGCCAACGCAGTGGGGCCCAGCCCCAGAGCCGCCAGGCCGGGGATAGAGCCGTGCAGCGGCTGCGGGCGAGCGGGAACCCAGCAGAAGCCCTCGACCCTTGAATAGGTGCAGCACCTCGGCGTCGATGCTCTACCCAACCAACAGAGGCATGTATGCAAAAGTATGTCGTAGGTGTTATTCTCCTTCTCGGCTGTTCGGGGTCGGCAGGCTCTAACACGAGCGAGACCCCAGACGCAGCCAGCGAGGTCAGAGCGGATGACGGGCGCATCGGCTCGGGCTTCGGCTCGGACATCCGGCTAATGGGCAAGGATCAGGATGCAGGTGGCCCGCGCCTCGACGGCGGCGCAGGCGAAGAGATGAGCGAGGAGCCAGGCGAGAGCGCGGACGGGGCTATACCTGACCTCGGAGGATTGGAAGATGCGGGGCAGGACGCCGGGCAGGATGCGGGACGCAGGGATATTAAGTGCATGCAGGACAGCGAGTGCCCTGCTTGCCCTTACAACGAGCAGTGGAAATCGGAAAGCACAAGCTGCTGCGGTGGACCTTTAGCTGATAAAGTAAAAAGCGAGGGGTACTGCGGATGCAGAGTGCCAGCATTTTCCGGCTGCCTTTGAAGCCAGTTCTTGTCAAAGCTCTGTTTGCTGTAGTAGGGTTCGGCTTAGTTTGAGGGAGAACCCATGCCGCAGCAGAAAATACCGCTATTCAGTGGGTTGGTTAAAGCGTGCCAGGACGGGGTAGGGACGCCAGCAATCAATTCCCTCTTTTCCCCGCCCGATGTTGCTCTAGGAGCAGGGACGCAAAGCTATTATGCGGTGCATCTTTGGCTCAAGCCGACAGCAGCATATACCGCCCCGCCTGGAGGAGCCCCTGCAAATTTCGTTGTTACCGCTTCCAGAGGGTCAGATCCTTCAGATAAGCGACCAGTTTGGTCTTCCAATTCCTGGGTCTTGAATCAAGCAGCATCCCCCTCTGTGGCGGAACTGACAGACGGCGCAAAAAGCGATTACGGCATCCCTGTCAAAATTCTGGACGGGTATCTGGTTCGGGGGGACGTTGCACTAGAGCTGGTCATAGCTGGCGCAACGGTGAATGCGTATGCCAGTGCAGACCCCGCGGTTCGCGCTGCCGGAACCTTTGTTTGGGGCTACTACCAGCGTGTTGGAACAGACGATGCGTGGCGCTTCATCGGAGAACCCCCTGCTGGACCTAAGTTTGACACCGGATTGCCCATCCGATTGCTGAAGGACGAGAGAAAGATCATTCACACTTTCGAGTACAACCGTTTTGATGAGTTGTTCATCCAAATGGTCACGGCTAACCTCGATCCAGCTACAGGGCCGTTCGTTTTGAGCCTGGCGGACGCGAACGAGGTGGATTTACCTCATTCAACTTTACTGTTTCAAAACTCTGAAGGAGTTCTTGGAGCCCCCAACGGTTTGAGAGATCCGGTAACGGGTTACAATTTCCACGGAGTGTTCGGGGGCAATGCGAAACTTAAGTACCTGATGGCGATGTCTGCTCAAGCAGGGGCCGCACACGTTCATGGTCGATTCAATCGCCACTGACCCGCCATCGGGGTGGTCCGAGGACGACCTCGACATCGAGGTATCTGTCGCAGACAGCGTGGCTTCGGCGAATTGCGCAATGGGCACGTTTTCCTGGGTTTCAGTACACTTAAGGGAATTTGGAGTCAGGCGAAAAGCACCAATACGCCAGGTACTTCAGGCAGCGAGGAATTCCCCAAACGTGTTTCCTCTCGTAGAACGCGCCTGCCGCCGAGCTGTGGATAGACATAAAAGGCTACTTAGGTAGCTGGACGTCTACCTCTCTGTTCTGTTACTCTGTTAAAGCCCCAAAGGCAGAAGGACGAAGGACGAAACGATTATGGCAAAGCGAAGTTGGGCAGGATGCGGGTGTCCGTCATCGGCCAAGAGGATCTCGACCAAAGGCCGAGGCCGTGGCTGGGTGTGTCAGAGCAAAACCGCCACGCGCACGAAGAGCGGCACGATGCTGAAGAAATTCGTGAAAGCTACTTGTCGATGATGTACTGCAATGGAAACGCCAACGCGACGGCCCAAAGTCGCGTCGTCAAGGCGACTTGTCGCTGATGGCCCGCAAAGCAAAAGCCAGAGGCATGTCGGGCTGCGGTTGCCCTTCGGGCGCATTCCCGATCTCCACCAAGGGTCGAGGCCGAGGCTGGGTCTGCCAGTCCAAGACCTTCCGCATCTTGAAGAAGCGCGGTCGGAAGTGGAAGCTAAAGCCTTTCGTCAAGGCGATCTGTCCTCGATAACTGCGAGGGCGGAATGTCCGAAGACACCAAACGAGAGGGCTTCCTAACCTCAGAGGAAGCTTTGAATATGTTGCTGGGCTCAGGGGGCCTTGTTTGCGTGATCGTAGACACGAGGGTGTCAAGGGTGCGCGTCCCTAAGAGCCTGAGAGGTAACCCGCACGTCCGGTTCGATCTGGGGTTGAACCTTCCGGTACCTATCCGAGATCTGGAGGTCACAGCCCAAGGCTGGAGCGCCACGCTATCCTTCAACGACGGGCCTTACTTCTGTAACGTGCCGTGGGGTGCTGTGCTCGCGATGGGGATGCCAGACCCTTCCTTGGAGAGTGTAGACGCCCAGGTGAAACGCAAAACCCTTCCTCCAGGCTGGCGCGTTCTCGACGGCGGGCGCAAAGACTCGGAGCCGGAAGACTCAGGGGCAGCCTGAGTGTCTCTCGGCAGCACACCGTGGGTAGACCGCAACTACCGCGAGATGCTCCACGCGCTCGCGGACAAGGTGCCCCAGAGCTGGCTGCCGCGCACAATCACCGAGCTGACTGAAGAGTACACGGTCGGCTTCGACCCGACGAGGCACAGCAAGACAACGCGGTTCAAGAAGCCGGTGGTCGAGGAGCTGGGCTGCGGACACTACGGCTGCGTGATGCCCACGCACGAGCCCGACCTCGTGTTCAAGGTCACGACGGATGTGAGCGAGGCTGCGTTCGTCGCTCGTGCCCTGGAGCTGGAGTCCACGGCAGGCATCGTGGAATACAAGGCCATCTACTCCACGGGGCTGCAACACAAGGGCAGGCCGCTCTTCGTGCTCTGGCGCACCGAGGCGTTCAGCGTAGGCGAGTGGCAGTACAGCAGGACGCATCCGAACGAAACGAATAAAGCCTACGCACGCCAGATTGACCGAGAAGCGAGCACTGCGCTCGATGGGTTTTTGAAGTGGGCCAAGATCGTGCGGGCGTACATGCACCCGAAGCTCCGAGCTACGGTCACTTCCGCTGAAGAGCGAGGAGCACTATTGAGAGCCGCCTGGAGCGCCTACGAGCGCGCCGAGCCAGCGCAGGACATGTCGAATTGGCAGTTGCAGTCTTTGAAAGGCATGCCGAAAGTCGGAGTCGCTCTGCGGACGTGCCTGTACATCGCGCAGGAGATGTCCAGCAACCCGAGCCTGTACCGTGTCGGCGAGGCGTTGGCGCACTACCTGGAGAACGGCATCCTGCTCGCGGACGTCCACGCAAACAACTTGGGCCTCGACTCCGAGGGCGAGGTATTGATCACCGACCCAGGTCACGCAGTTGAGTTTCACGCTCGATGGGTGGATACTCCGAAGATCGAACGGTTACCTGGGATGTGACCGGAGTACGACATGGACATCAAAATCGGAAAACACGGCTGGGTTCAGGTGGGAGGGGACATGAATCCCGGCACCTACGGCGGCACGATCGCGACAGCGAACGGCCAGTCCATCGAGATCTTGAAAATCCAGCCGGTGCGCGAGTACCTCGGCGACCAGGAGGCCGCAGACGTTGGACACCCGTTCTGGACGAAGGACGGCTACTTTGACCTGGACGACTTGAGCCTCGACAACAAAGACGTCAAGAGCGCCCGCGAGTACTCAGGTCTGGATGATGAGACCCTTCGGAGCCTGAAGCCCGAGAGCCGAGCGATGGCGATTGCCGAGGCTCTGTTGGATTACGGGCGCGGCGACGAGGGCGAGGCAGGCTGGGCCAAGGACATCATCGGGAACCGGATGGTGAAGTGGTGGGGCAGCAAGCGAGCGCAGGGCTGGCGTTACCTCGCGGACGAGGACGTAGAGTTCCGGCGGATGCTGCGGGAGAATAAGTGATGGCATGCAGCACATGTGATAGCTACAAGATCTCTGGGTTGGCCGCAGACGTGAAGCCAGAAGACTCGACCACGCTCGTCGGCCTGGTTCTAATGGCTCTCGCAGGCGGGCTCGGGTACTACATGGGGCAGTCGTCTGTCAAAGACCGCCGCCGCCCCAAACGCTTTGGCGTTGCGCGAGTCTGATTAAATCGAAACGCCATCGCAGCGGCTTAAGGCTGCGACCGCGAGTATGACTAAATCGAAACGCCATCGCAGCGGCTTAAGGCTGCGACCGCGGGTGTGACTGCTAGGATCTATCCCTGGGAGATTACGTGCGAGGAGTTCATCGGCCCGAGGGTGCTGTTGAGGGCTATGCCCCCAGCGTTCGTTGAATCCAAGAGCAAAGCTCTTCGGTCTTTCGGAGTGCCGAGGATAGCTCTTGACAGGGTGTGGGTAGAGCATGTCGACAAGGTCGGATCCCTGATCTTTGAGACAGCCACAAGCGAGACTGTGCTCGGGAGCGCACTTCTTCGGAAGGTGTGGACAATCTCTAAAGAGCTGCGCGGAACAGGGCTGGTCGCAAAAGTCAGCGCCGATTACTACAACAGATACGGCAGAGAGCCCGCAGAGCTTTTGGACTGCCACATAAACTGGAGCCTGACGCCTGAAGGCAGCAGAGCCGCCGTGCGTATGCACACCCTCTGTGTCCAGTTAGCAGCCGCAGAGGGTCTGCCGGTGCCTGCGCACGTCCTTGACTCTGTGGCAGACGCCAGCGAGCGCATGGACGCTCTGCGCGCAGGCGACGACAGTGCGCTGCGTCTCGTAGACGACAGGCGCACCCTGCGGAAGCTGCGAGGCTTACGAGGAGCGAGGTACACAGCGGTCAAGATGCGCAAAGCGTACCTCGACCGACTACCTGAAGGCATGTCCAAGCGACAGCTTCTTCGCTTGATCGTAGTCGCCGACTAACCCTGGTCGCTGGGCCGGTCGAACTGCATCAGCGTGTACTTGAGCGAGATGCGGCCAGCCACGGCTGGACCTTTGCTTGGGTTCAGCTTGTACCGGAGTTTGTTCGGGTACTGAAGAACACCGCCGTAGTGGAAGAAAGATTCGTCAAACCCCTCGACAGTTTGCGCCACCGCGACATCGGATTGTCCGAGTTCTACTTCAGTGCCGTCAGCGGTCACGAAGTATTCAACGCACTGAGCAGAGTCGACCGTGTCGAAGTTGACCAGAGCGAGGGCGGCAAGATCGCCCTCTGCTGGGCTGCGAAGCATGATCCCCGCATAAGCCACGCCAGGAGGAGGAGCAATCTCCACAGTCACAGGAGACTGTCCAGCCTCCTTGAGGATTACGGTGCGGTTGATCACCCCGCCGTCGGATAGGCCGCCTTTGCCGGATGACTTCTGCTTCAGATCTCGAAAAGTAGGGACTACAAAAAGACTTGCCATGGTGTTCTCCAATCAGTTTTAGGAGGCGAAATTCTCTGTGAGAGGTGATCGCGGCGGCGATCACCTTGGAGCAGGAACAGACAGGATGAAGATCTTCTCACCCGGCGTCAGCGTGAACGCCGTCTCATCGAGGTAGCTGTTGTTGGCCACAAACGCATCAAAGCCTGGTCCTGCCAAGGAAAAGACGTCCGCGATTTTCGCCTCGTTGCCGTCGGCGTCCCGAAACCACACTTCGTAAGCGAACGTGTTGGTCGTGGTGTTGACGATCACACCGCCCGCGCCCCCTGCGGCCTCTGCGACCTGAGTGAGCGGTGTCCGAGCGATGCCCTCTGGGCACTCCAAGATCACGGTCTTCGCGCCGATGGCGGGGTTGATCTCAACCTCTCGGCCACCCGAGTACTGCAAGAAGGGAGCGGCACCGGGCTCGATGCCGATGTTCAAGCCTGCGCGCTTTTGAAGCGGTACGTTAGGTGTTGCCATATCTCTGCTCCTTGGGTGCCGTCCACCCTTCAGGGGGTGAACTCGACCGTCGCGAGGAGAATAGTTCAAGACCTTGTTCAAGGTCAAGTGCCTATGTTACGAGGGAACATGGCCAAGCCTCAGTCTGACCCACACCCGCCGCGCAAGCGTCCGCAGTCGGACCCCAAGCAGCCTGGCCGACAGCCTGGAGATCCGGCGGACTCCGAGCGCCCGCAAACAATTAAACGCAAGGTACGGTTGACTACTACAAGCAAAGCAGCGTAAGACTCTCGCAGACCGATCACCTCCCTGTAGAGGTGGCGATAGGATAAGGAGAGCACAATGGCGAACATTCCACTTCAACAACGCGCAGGGAGGAACATCGGCATCGAGCCGAGTCTCGCCTCTGCATTCCTGCAAGACGCACAGGCCCCTGAGACAGACGTCAACACGGCGACCAACGCAAAGACCACGATCTTGGAATGCCCGCAGGGCATGGCGCGTGCTCCGCAGCAAGCTGGCTTCAACCAGAACGCAGGCATGCTCATCAACCGCAGCGCGGCAGCGTTCGCCTACACCGTCCTCTTCGTGGACGACCTCGGCAACGAACTGGAGATCAACTCAGGTAGCGTGGCCGCAAACACGGCGCAGGGGTTCTCCTACACTGACACGAACCTCCTCTCTGCGGAGAATTTGGTTCTGAACCCCGGCGAGAAAATCGTTCTTCGGCAAGGAAACAACACATGAGCACTCCAGTCTCAATCCTCAACACGAGCGTCGACCTCAAGCTCAAGTCGAGCGGTAAAGGTGGACTCTCCGACGGCGGCATCATCAGCTACAGCCAGACGTTGTCGGCCTCCGCGCCGGTCGTCATTGCGCCGCCGAAGGGCGTCAACTGGGGCGGCCTGCAACTCCAGCCCTACGGCAGCAGCGACACCCTGCAAGGCCCCGGCGGCGTGACAGCGGTGAACTTCGACTTGGTCAACGCCGCGATCGTTGAAGAGTATCTGGTGCTGGAGGACGGTTCGGAAGTCCTGCTCAAAGCCCATGCCGTCCCTGCGGCAACCGTCGTGCATGTGTGTCGTGGGTTCACCGACGGGCTCATCCTGAGCTACCCCAACTCGCTGAAGTTCAAGTACGTCGTGGACACGAACCCGTTGACCGCTCGGCTGCTGCTGAAGGTCGCGTTGGTCGAGTACGATCAGCCCTCGGCCTGATCTCTGAGACATGCCGCCAACGGTTTCGATCATCGTCCCTGCGCACAACGCAAAGGCATGGGCGGAGGAAACCGTTGGCAGTGTGCTCGCGCAAACGTACACCGACTACGAGTTGGTCGTCGTAGACGACGGCTCGACGGACGGCACGCTCGATGTCGTGGCCCAGGCGCTGCACGGCTCTAGCGCGAAGTACACGCTGCACCGATTGCCCCGCAACGCAGGGGCTGCGGCGGCGCGAAACTTCGGCTTCGACCACAGCACCGGGCGCTACATCCTCTGGCTCGACGCTGACGATCTGCTGACGCCCACCGCTCTGCACGACCACGTCTCGCTGCTCGACGCAGAGCCCTCTGTCGGCGCTAGCTTCGCGGCCTGGGACATGGTCTGGGGCGACAGCAAAATGGCTCAGTCAGAGCACCGACCTTTGCCCGATACGCAGCGGCTGCTTGCGATCCTGTCGAGCAGCAGCGACGGCGGCTGGTGGGTGCCTCCCGGCGGGCTGATGCTGCGGCGCGAAGCCTGCGAAGCTGTGGACGCGCACTTTGGTGGCTGGGATCGCGAGTTGCCTACGGCGGAAGACGTCCACTACTACGCTTGCCTGCTGCACCTCGGTGTGGAGTTTCGGCCTACCAACAAGCTGGGTGTCCGGTACAGGTACTCCCCGTATTCGACCTCGCATTCGGCGTCTCGGCTCGTGCAACTCTACAGCCAGTTGCAACTGCTTGAATTCTGGACCGCAAAGACAGGTCTGCCAGAGCTACGACAACGCAAGTCTCGGTACTTTGCGTTGTTGCAAGAGCACGTCCAATTGCAGATACTCATCCACCCGGCGCAGGGTGGAGGGTCGACGTGAACACAGAAACTTGGGTCGTCAACGCAGACGTGGTGGCTGAGAAGTTTGATTCCGAAATCATTCTGATCGACATCGCAAAGGGACTCTACTTCTCGCTCCGGGGGTCTGCCGTCCCGCTCTGGGATGCGCTTGCAGTGCCTCGCAAGTGGTGCGCTCTGCTCGGCATGTTTGGGGTCGAGGTGCAACCCGCTGCGGTGTACGCGGCGCTCGGGATGTTGGAACACCACGGCTTGATTGTGCAGACCGTTGACGCCCCCGACCCGCAAGACCTCGCCGTGTATACGACAGCGCCTGTTGTCGAGGTGTTCTCGGACCTCTCGGAGCTTATCACCATCGACCCTGTGCATGAGGTCGACGCGGCTACGGGCTGGCCCAACGCTCCGAAGGCATGACATGGAGCACATATACGAACAGCCGCAGTTCGGAGAGAATTGGTTCTCCTACCCTGACCTTTACCGGCGGGCGGTGCGGGACTTCCCTTCTGGAAGCAGGTTCATCGAACTTGGAAACTACCTCGGAAAGTCGGCGGCTTTCATGGCTGTCGAGATCGCGAACTCGCGCAAGGATATTGAATTCCACTTGGTGGACCTGGGGGATCCTGCGATATTCGCCCAGAAGGAGCAGAACCTCGCTCCTGTCCGAAAATACTACGCCTATGCGTACCCGTGCTCCACGGTTCTCGCCCTGCGGCTGTTCCCTGACGAGCACTTCGACTTCGTGTTTATCGACGCAGGCCACGACTACGCTTCCGCGACCGCAGACATCCAGGGGTGGTTGCCCAAAGTGAAGCGCGGCGGGATCTTGGCGGGTCACGATTACGCCAAAGGGTCTGACGGGGCATGGACGTGGCCAGGTGTCGTCCAAGCGGTCCAAGAAAACCTTCCGATGGAGAAGCTTGAATTCAGCGAGGACTGCTTCATCTATGTCAAACCATAGCGATTCTGATCGCGTGGTTCGGCAACTGCTTGAGGTCGGATGCGCTCTGACCAAAGACTTGGCGCAATGGCACTCGCAGCACGCCGCTGGACCTTTCCGCTTCACGCTGAAGTCATCCAACGCGCAGGCCGCAAAGGCTCTAACGCAGTACCTGTTCCCTGCTAGCCAAAGCGAGTTCACGCTCTACCTCCACATCGGGCCTGTCCCTGCGTGGAACCTCGCACACACTCACGCGCAGCACCTTGAGCGGCTGCACGTCTCCGAAGACGGCTCTCTCACCGCGCAGTACGACATCGACAACCGCATCTGGATGATCTGGGACAACACCACAAAGCGCGGACTGCTGTGGTGCGAAAGCGTGGCTTCTATGCCGTCTTGGTACCGCGCCGCTCCGTTCAGAAACCTGCTGCACTGGGCTCTTGCCTCGACGCAGTATGCCATCGTCCACGCAGGGACCGTTGGAGGTCTTCTGCTCGCAGGCAAAGGTGGGTCAGGTAAATCCACGACCGTTGCCGCATGCACGCTAGCGGGCCTTCCGACTTGCGGCGACGACATGGTCATAGTCGGTGCGTCCTATGCGTTCCGCCTCTACAACGCGGTCAAGCTCGACGCGCCTCAAGCGTTGCAGTTGGGATTGAAAGCTGGCGATGTCGTGGGTGGGAAAA
>Ga0315281_10004723_pt1 | contig 19735 bp, 14 predicted proteins | sample YL17G07_0_MG_FD_204540 | JGI IMG/M metagenome (GOLD analysis project Ga0315281, IMG submission 204540) | Sediment microbial communities from Yellowstone Lake, YNP, Wyoming, USA - YL17G07_0 | ecosystem: Environmental > Aquatic > Freshwater > Lake > Sediment | place: USA: Wyoming | collected... | reverse complement strand
CACCCGATCCCATTCCTCCTCCGTCGTCTCCTCGGCCCTCTTCTCTATGAAGATGCCAGCGCTGTTGACGAGGATATCGATTCTCTTGAAGAACCTGACAGTCTCGTCGACAAAATGCTTCGCATCTGATGCCTTCGAGACGTCTCCGTGGACATATCTTACATTGGCCTTGCCGGCGATCTTCTCAAGGCGCTTCGTGACGAGTCCGCACTTCTTCTCCGTAGTCCCGGTGATGACAACCTTCGCGCCCTCCCTCAGGAACCTCTGTGCAATTGCCAGTCCCAATCCGGAGGTGCCGCCTGTAATCAGCGCCGTCTTGCCTTTGAGCATCATCCTATCATTACCCCATGACCGAATATTCATGCGATAGGTAAATCTTTGCACGATGAGAGCCGCCAGGGAGGTTCGAACTCCCGACCTGCTGATTACAAATCAGCTGCTCTTCCAGCTGAGCTATGGCGGCATGTTCCCGCCAGAATTGACCGATAGATATTTAGCATGTTTGACGAGCGCTGCCGCTGGCATTCCAAAGTGCTATTCGGGAAAATGCACTATCACGTGCAGGAGCTGTGCCTGATGACCTTCTCCGGACAAGTGTCGACGCAGACACAGCATTCCGAGCAATCGTTCACCTTCGGGCAGGTGGACTTCTCGTTGACCACCTCGAAGACCTCCGAAGGGCAGATGTTGACGCATTCGCCGCACCCGGTGCACTTTTCCTCGTCGATGTCGATCGTAAACCCGGCATCCGCTTTGTATGTCTTCATTCCCATCGTTCTTCCCCCTTCCGTGTAGTTTCGTTATCCTTGTCGATCATCCATCGAGGATCGGCACGTAGCCCCACCATGTTCCACCCTGCCTCAGATGAAAGAGGTTCTCCTCCAGCATGGCTTTGTGTCCCTTTTCGATGTCGATCAACGCGTTCAACAGCTGCTTCAGCTTGGCGTCCTTGGTATCGCCCGCGCTCGCAGTGTAGAAATCCACCGACTTCTGTTCGACAACTACGCCGATCTGAAGGGTATCGAGCATGATCTCACTCTCGCTCTTCCCTTTCTTCGGGCTGAAGATCTCCTTGATCGCCTTCGCGCCGATGTCTATCCCTATCTTCTTCGGAGGGGGTTTGTTGAAGTGTTCGCTGTAATGCTTCGAGATGAGTTCCTCATGCTCCTTCTCATCGTTCCCCAGTCCGTGCATCAAGGCCTTGCCCGCCTTATCGGATATCTTGCTGGCGAATCTGGAATAATATTCCTGGCCGTATCGTTCGATCGCGATCGCGGTCAGAAGAATCTCCTCAATCGTCTGCAAATCAATTCTCCCCTGAGTTGCTCGAGATCGAGCTTGTTAAGCGTGAAGTTTCAAGGTGTTCATAAATCCTTTTGAGATACCTTCTCGACTCGAAATCGACCTACCCGCGGTCATTTAGCGATTCATATGCTGGCTAGTTCCTTTCTCATCCGCAAGTTTTAAATGAGAAGGTGTTATCACAGGCTCATCTAAGTCATTATGGTGATGTTTGATGCCTTCCGACGACAAGCCATCCGAGAAGAAGCCGAGGATCGTTTTCACTGAGTTCGACGGCTGGGTCCAGGAGACAGGAACACTGTTCGATACGACGCATGAGGCTGTCGCAAAGGAGAACAAGGTCTTTGACGAGAAGGCCGTCTACGAGCCCCTCCCGCTGCTTGTCGGCAGGGGAAGGCTGTTCCCGGGTCTTGAGAAATCTCTTGCCGAGGCTGAGGTCGGAAAGGAGTACGACCTCCTGCTCACCCCCGAGGAGGGCGCAGGGCCGAGGGACCCGAAGCTCGTCGGACTTTTCCCAATGAGAGATTTCCTGAGGCAGGAGATCATGCCTGAGATCGGCCGCGAGGTCACAATCAAGAAGAAGACGGGATACATCTCTGCGGTCACCGCTGGCAGGGTCCGTGTGGATTTCAACAACAAGCTCGCAGGAAGGAGCCTGAAGTACAAGTACAAGATCGTCTCGGAGCCCGAGACGGCCCAGGACAAATTGAACGCCGTTCTCAAGATGGACTACGGCACGACTGACGGTTTCTCGGCGGAGTTCGATGAGAAGAAGGCAGTAGTGAAGATGCCGGATGTCTGCAAGTACGATCAGAGATGGCTGCTGTCCAAGTACAGGGTCGTGACTGACCTGAGGGAGCTGCTCGATCTCGAAGTGATCCAATTCGTCGAGGAGTACGCAAAAGCCGAGAAGAAGGACGAGAAGGCCGAGGAGAAGCACGAGCACTTTCATGAGGGACACGATCATGAGCATGACCACGAGTATGATCACGCCGAGCATTCCCACGAAGGGCACGACCATAAGGCTCCCGAGCATAAGAAGGCGACCAAGCCCAAGAAGGCGAAGAAGGAGCCAGAAGAGCTTTCTGATTAGGTCGAAGCTCGATTGAAACCCTTTCTTCGATTCTTGATTGCTTGTTCTTGAGAGAGCATTGTTTATTTAGGCGGGATTGTTTCTCGAAATCAAGGGCGAGTGGCCTAGTCCGGACATGGCACCGGCCTCCTAAGCCGGCGGTCAGGGGTTCGAATCCCCTCTCGCCCGCTTAATTCTCAGAGAAGCCTTATGTCGAATCTCTCCCAAAGGAAGATCGGATTCTCGAATCCTATCATTATCTCAATAGTGAGTTTCAGGTTGCAGGCTCCCGGTCCTGCAGAGTACGGTTTCGTGTCGAAGTTGAATAAATAGATCGCACCATTCAGTCTGAACTGGTTGTAATGGTTGGACTGCCTAGGATTTATGACAGGTTGGTCGTTCACAAATATCCAGGCATAAACCTCCTTGACAGAGGCGCCTGAGGAATCGAATAGTTGGAATTTCAGCGGGATAGTGCTCCCTTTCTGGAATTCATCCTTGATTGAAATTGGAGCCTGTGGTATGAAGATATACCCGTTGGAATCTGTCGTGTGCCCGGAATCTGATGGGACGGTACCAATGATCGACATGGAGACTAAAATAGCTAACGCGATGTGGGCAATCATTCTCCCATCCCCGTTATGCATTGATTTGCACGTATTTTAATCCATTGCATCTAATAAAGTAACAAAAGTCTATTCAACTAGCGAATGCCAGTGAGATTAATCATCTGCCATGAACAGCACTTAATCCTTCTCATCAACGGATTCCAGATCGAACTTGCATTGTCTGATTCTACGGCCGCGGGTGATGATCACGGCAGGAATCATCATTGCCAGGCAGATAGGTATCAAAGCATCTCCGAATTCCGGGATTGGGGTCGGGCAAGCGATGGCAACCACGTTCGCGATGACAGGGCGCCCGGTACAGACAAATGTTCCTCCGAGGGTCGCGGTGGATTTCCAAACCCAACCGGTGCTTGTGACTGCCCAGATTGTATTGGATGGGTCTAGGGTTATCCCGACATAAATGGTTGAAGCGTTCCCTCCAGTCGGATGGGGCAAGTTGCCGAAGGCTGCCCAAGTAGAGCCACCGTTGATGGATCTCTGGATAGTCCCATGATCGCATAAAACGTATATGAAATCAGTCGCCTGGGATGCGCCTGGGTAAATAGTCATATGGGTCTGAGTCATTGATGAGCCAGTCGTTGTCGTGGCGGTAAAACTGCCTGTGCGAGGGGCATAGTAGATAGGTGTGTCCAAAGTCGAGCGCATCACGTAATAATTTGGATCTGCATACCAGATATCGTCGAAATCGGAATAAGCAGCGACACGGCGTGAATTATTATCCCAAAAGACTTCCGATCCTTCGCTTACCCCACCCTTTGTTTCGTAGAGATAGCCTCTCTTGGTCAGCAGAAAGATGAAATCGTTTAGTCCAGTCTTGAACGTGGTGATTGCGATGACATCGCTGATCGGACTTCCCTGCGTTTGTGCCTTCTTACCATTGGGGGCAGACCTTAGATCGTTGGTCAGATTGGTGGACCAAGTATTGGTTCCTGAGATGTTTGTGTATACTCTGCCATGATCGGATACCGCCCAGACACGAGTCCTATCGACATTGCTTATCATATCGACAATCTCGGTGTCTGCATTCGAACCAGAACCCTGCAGGGTAATCGTTCCACCGGATGCCCAAGTAACCCCATCCGCAGATTGGTAGGAAGAGCCCGACGAGGTGATGACCCACGGGTCCTTGAGCACTCCCGTCAGCCAGCAGTTATCCGAGCGCGCCTTCCAGTCAGTCGTGTAGAATATAGTCTCGGACGCGGTGAGGTTTCCCAGCAACGACTTGGCTACTGAGAACTCAACGCCCTGCCCCCCGATGCCGATCTCATCAATCTCGCCAAGATGGATCCATTTCATGGTTGAACTCGACCATTGCATGGCCGAACTCGTCGTCACATGTCCCTTCTGTCCAAACATTTCGACTAGATAGTCTGCTCCGATGGGGTTGCTGTCTCCCATGATGATCTTACCGGTTCCATTCCCAGGGTCCGTATCGATGAACGCCTGAAGCAGATCCTCGCCAGTCTTCCTCAATCTGACAATAGGTGTTGGGTTTCCTCCTCCGGAGGAAGGTTTGCTTCGTTCCTCAGGCACATCCGCACCGCCAAGGGCCTTCCCTTCCATGCCGACATAGAAGAAATGCGAACTGTTCTGTGTGCACGCCCCGTATTCCGCGATGTCGATGTTGGGATTCGCGACGGCGACCGTATCCATATCTGTGATTTTTTTACTCGTCCAGTCGCCGAAGACACCGTCGATGACTATGCCAGATGGGGTCGATAGGTAGTACCCTGTAATCGGCTCGCCGTCGACGTAGAGCGGCCCTGAGAATGTGGTGGATGAGAGCCGCGCGTTAATCGAGAAGCTCTCCCCGATATTCAGGGATGAGAGGTTGACCGCGAAATCGGCGGTCGTCCAGCTCGAGGGAGAAATCTGAAGGATCTGCGAGGCCAGATCAGTGCCGGTCGCATTAGAGATCGTGGCCGTCACGGAGCAGTTCCCCGCCGGGACGCCCATCGCTCTTACCGATACCCTGATCACCGATTGCGAGGCGGAGGTAGCCAATTGCCCTGTGAGCAGGCTCGTCTGTTTGGCGATAATCGTCCCATGGTTGGACATTGTCGGGGTGCTGAATTCCTCCACAGCCCCGACAGTCATAATCTGAACCAGTGCCTTTGCTGAGGAGTATGGGATCGACATCTCTATCTCCGATTGCGACTGGATGATTGAAGTATGATGAAGGCCGTACCAGCCGCTCCAATTGCCTGTGTCTGACGAGTCGGTGAAGTTGCTGTCTATGGTCTCCATGAGACGGCCATCCCAGCCGGACAGGGTCACCATGCGGTCGGCCCCGAGCTGGTGCTCGGTCAAGAGATATCCGGTGTCTGCGTTTGAGTCTGCATCGATTAGGACATAGTACGACGAGGGGGTGCTTCCGGAGAAGGCGTTGTCCTGCAATTTCATGTAGACATTGAGTCTGTCGCCGGACACGTTCATCTTCGACTCGATTATCTGCGGGATGTTCCCGGGGAGAATATCGGACAGCTGGTATGATGAGATTGACGCCCAGTCCGAGAATTGCCCGTCTATTACAATCCCTGTCTCCACGGTCCCGGGCTGAATCGTCAATATCACCGCGCTGGATATCAGGATAAGTACGATTATGACCGCTGTCAGCGCCTGCCACGTCGGGACTTTCCCAGCGATCTTGTTCATCAGGAAGGACTGCTCTTCCCCGGCTTCGCCGACCTTCAAGTCTTTGAATCCGTTGACTCGCCCCTGTTTCGTTCCGTTTACGAGCCCCTTGGTCGTCCCATTAACTCGTCCCCGACTAGTCCCGTTAACAAGACCCTTCTTGGTTCCATTGACCCGCCCCGAGCTCGTGCCGTTGACACGACCGTGCTTAAGGCCGTTCGTCCTTCCCAAGGCCTCCGCCCTTGTGATCTTACTAGGAGCCAGCTTTTGAGTCGGCGCTGAGGTGAGTTTTCGACTCTGATCTGGCTGCTCGGGCTTTTTGAGCTCAGGCAGAGGAATGGGTGCTGGTGCAGGTTTCGGAATCTGCTCGACTCGCTCGGGCTTTTTGAGCTCAGGCAGGGGTTTTGATATGATCGGTCCAGGTTCGATCTCTTTTGGTTCCTTAACCTTCTGGGGAACAGAAGCTAAGGGCGTGCCGAGCCATTCTGCGCCCACCCCCCAATCGGTTAGCCTTGCCTCGCAACCAGGGCAGATTCGCTCAAGTTGCCTGACGAGTGCGCCGCATCTCGGGCAGGAGAACAGTGTGTCCCTACCGAATTTCGTCTCGCATTGCTTACAGTATGTGAATCTAGAGACTATTGGCTGTTGACAGTTTGGGCACTTGAACCTTTTCTCGTGCTTCTTATCATCAGGGATCATTTGACTAGCTCCGCATGAACAAAATGCAGAAGGATCTATCGAATCCCTTGGTTCTCTGCACCGCTTCGGTCAATTTCAGGTCATATAGGGTTACACGTAGGAGCATTTATTATTTTCGGGGATTTTATTAAATGTGGATGGACAAGAAATCAGAAAATTTGAATAATCGGGCGGTAAGAGAATTTTATCATTTTCGATAACTAGCTTGCGGATAGTCGCAGCAAAGAACCCCCGGTCACATCATATCATCCGACAAGGCTATCGATCGGAATGCTGGTTGTGAACAGTGATGAGGCTGAATCCAAACGATGGGCTGACAATAAGGCTCTATATCCTCGTACAGTATCGCTAAAGATGCGATTATGACAACAGGGTCAGGGGCACCCAATGAGACTGCGAAGATGATCAGAGGTCGTTACTCACCGATCCCGCGGGACGAGAATGAGAAAGTGATGGACGGCACCCAGAAACTCATGTTGATCGCGCGGGATCCGACCCTACCTCTGAAGATATTCTTGGATGAGGCGGGAAGGCTGATTCACCGGCTCTTCGATTTCAGAGAGATCGCGATAGGAATGAAGAGCAAGAGTGACAATCTATTCCGGTATGAGGTTCTCATCGGGTTCAGCGGCGAAGCTGAGAGAGCGCGAAAGAAGTTGACTTACACCGACGATGATATGTTGGATTCCAAAAAATATCCCAATGGGATCGTAATCACGAAGAAAACCGAGTTCATGCTAGTTGAACTTCATCCGTACAAACCAGGGGAGGAGGACACTTACAACCGTCCGAACCTGCTGGCAAAGCAGAGGTCGTCCATCGAGGATTTCATCGAAGGGGACTACATAATCATCTATTTCTTCGGACGGAAAGGCGAAGTGATGGGATGGGTCGAACTTTCGGGAACGCGAAGCGGGAAGATGCCCTCAAGGAGCACGATGCGCTGGTTGGAGCTCATCTCGTCGATAATCGCATCGGTAATCTGCGAAAGGGATCCTTCCAGGACCTGAACGATCACTTATGGTGATGCTTGTGTCTTTCAAGGAGGAGCACCTCGACTAGGATCATGACGAGGATCAGGCAAAACCCTATTATCAGCACTAGGAAGCCGTAGTCGGATTTCTGTGCGATGTTGTAGCTCAGGATGAGGAGGATGATGGCGACTGCGAGGACGACCATGAACCTCTCGATCGACTTCACCCACTCCTCGACCTTGTCTATGTTGTCGACCATGTTCCCTCCTCCGCTTTCATCCCGTCTGGCCATCTCCGCCAGTTGAACTCGAAATGCATTTCCTGACTATATCAAAGCTTCCTATCTTCGCTTCGGATTTTCGATTATCGTTCGCATCAGACATACTGTTGTCGGATGCTCAGGTTTAATTGATTCGGACGGCTAATTCACATCCCGAAAGGTGGCGCGAGAAATGGTATTCAAGAACGAGAGCACTTTCTTCAGGGCTAACCGGAAAGGAAAGGCGGAGGTCGTCCATTCGAGGTACGAGAGCGCCTTGAAGAAGGTCGAGAGGGACCTCGGCGAGACCGTTCTCAATTACATCGGAGGGAAATGGCTCAGGTCGAAGGGCGGCGTGTTCGAGGACCGGTTCCCCGGAGACCTATCCATTGTCAATCGCAAGTTCCAAAGCAGCAGGAAGGAGGACGCAAGGGATGCCATACTGGCCGCGAAGCGCGCCTTCGAATCCTGGAGGAGGGCGAGCTTTGAATCCAGATGCGAGATATTCGTGAAGGCCGCCTCGATAGCCTCCCGAAGAAAATACGAGCTCGCCGCGATGTTGACGCTCGAGAACGGGAAGAACCGGAGCGAGGCGTTGGCAGACATCGACGAACTGATCGATTTCATGAGGTTCTATGCCGACCAGATGCGTATCAACGATGGATATGCGATGGACACCCCTCCGCCGTATCCGAACGAGCGTCCGAAAAACCTGCTGAAACCGTACGGCATCTGGAGCGTCGTTTCCCCCTTCAATTTCCCGGCCGCGATCATGGGCGGCATGAGCACCGGCGCGATGATAACGGGCAACACAGTCGTGGTCAAGCCAGCGAGCGACACGCCCTGGCACGCATTCCTCTTTGCGGACATGCTGAAGGAAGCGGGGCTGCCGGACGGGGTCTTCAACGTCGTCACTGGGCCCGGCAGCACCGTCGGACAGGAGCTTGTCGACAACCCCGGGATATCAGGGTTCGTCTTCACCGGCTCGAGGGAGGTCGGTATGAACGCGATGAGGGCATTCCTGAAGGACAGGCCAAGGCCGTTCATCGCCGAGATGGGCGGAAAGAATGCCGTGATCGTCACGGCGAAAGCGAACCTCGATGAGGCCGTCGAGGGAGTCGGCAGGGCCGCATTCGGGTTCGGAGGCCAGAAGTGCAGCGCCTGTTCGAGAGTACTGGTTGACGGGAGGATCGTCGGGGATTTCACCCGCGCCCTCAAGGATTGGACTGAGAAGCAGGTTGTCGGCGATCCGAGGAGGCGTGAGACCTTCGTCGGCCCAGTCATCAATGAATCGGCCGTGGCGAGATACAGGAAGTCGGTGAGACTGGCAAAAGCTTCCGGCAAAATCGTCACCGGAGGCGTAGTGCTCGCCAGCAAGAATCTCGATGGATACTATGTTCAGCCGACCATCGTGACGAGCCTGAAAGCCACCAGCCCGTTGATGGTGAACGAGCTTTTCCTTCCGTTCGTCTGCGTTCATCCGGTGCCCTCGCTCGAGGCGGCTATCGCTATCGCGAACAGTTCCGAATATGGCTTGACAGCGGGTATCATGAGCAGGGACGATGCGGAGATCGGGCGTTTCATGGACCACATCGAAGCGGGGACGATCTATTCCAACAGGCGCCTCGGGGCGTCGACCGCTGCGATCGTCGGCAGCCAGCCGTTCGTCGGATGGAAAATGAGCGGAACTACATGCAAGGCGGCTGGCGGGAGATACTATCTGCCGCAGTTCATGAGAGAGCAGAGCCAGACAAGGTGCGTGTGACCGTCGGTGAGATGCTCATGGCTGATAACGATACTGCGATGATTAATATACGCAATGATGAAATCTCTTCCAACTCAGAGATTCGGTGTTCCAGATGAAATTATGCCCTTCATGCGGCGCGGAACTAGAGGATGAAGTGACGAAGTGCTCCATCTGCGACCACGTCTTCGAGAAAGTCGTTCAGGCAGACGCAAAGCCTTCAACGGAAGACGCCGATGTGACCCGAAAGCTCGAGGAGATGAAAGCCAAGATCGAGCAGCTCGCGAAGGGCGCAGCCTACGAACCTGCACCGGCTCAGCAGCCAATTGAACCGCCGAAGATCCAGCCCCCATTGCCGCCCCAGGAAAAGGAGGAAACTTCTGAAGAACCGATCGAGCAGAGCGTGCCCGCTCCGCCGGAAACAGAGGAAGGGATTGAAGAGGAGGGGGCGGTCGAATACGAGGCGGTCGTAGTCAAGGAGGCCAAGCCGGTCAGCCGTGGGGCCGTTAACGGCCTGGGATTCCCCCCGACGGGCCAACAGAAGACGCCCGGACCTGAGAAAGTCGCCTATAAGATAACTGCCACCGAGACAAAGAAGGCCGGAATCAGCAGGAGGCAGGGGGCTGTGGCGGTCATTGTGATAGCGGTCCTTGTCCTTGCATCCTGGTTTGTGCTGATGAACCGCCCTTCGACGGAGACGCCGAACGTTGATGGGATGTTCGATGAATGGTCGGCGGTCGTGAAATATTCGTCATTTTACCAATCGAGCGATCCAGATCTGAAATTCACGGGGTGCACCGTCCAGTTCTATCAGGGGAGCGTCTACTGGTATTTCCAGACCTCCGGGGACCTGTACAAGACCTCCGACCATATAACGACCTACGCGCTGTTCGTCGACTCCGACGGGGACCCTAGCACGGGGTTCCCCCTGGTTCAAGATTTCGGGGCCGATCTCGTGGCTCAGATATCCGGCACAGGAGGGCAGAAACTACCCGATAGCTGCGCGCTCCTTCGGTTCAGCGGCACAGATGTTCTTAACTACAGTTCGTGGGCCTCCGTCCAGACGCTGGTGATCGGCTCCATAGTCAAACAGGCAGAGACTTCCTTCTCCGCGCCGACATCCTTCTCGGTCGCCAACGCAAGGTTCATGGCAGTCTCATATGACGGAGAGGCGACCCCGAGCGCCACACTGCCGTTCGCATTGAAGCCGGGGATTCTCATGATCGAGCAGTCATCCATTGTCGACGCATCTTGCACGATACCGATAGGAGCCGCAAGCCCGGTGTTGAAGGTGGTCGTCAAGGCCTTCGGCAGCAGGCTTGAGACCGCAGAGATCCACCCCACGTTCACCGGCGTCGCGCAGACGAAGGACCTCGGGCCGCTCGTCTGGACAGACGATAATGAAATGCTTCTCGGGAGGACATTCAACGTCGCAGCCAATACATCCGGATCAACACCAGGCACTTTCATCACCGCCACGATGAGGCCCGATGGGGTGGTCACGGAATATGGGTCGGTCGCAATCATAGGCGGGACCGCCAAGGGATATGTCGACAGTTTCCCGACCGGGATCAAGATAGACGGCTGTTTCGCCGATTGGACGACCTTCAAGAACGACCTTGGAGATTTGGTGCCTGTCGCGAACAAGGATATCGATATCAGGAAAATTTCCTACGGATACGATTCTCTCACGGCGTACTTCTACCTGGATACCATGGGCGCGATGATGAACGGCACCCTGATTCCGGCCGAAAAGAAGCAGCTCCTGCCGAATGGCGGAACTGGCGGATCAGGCGGCCCCCAGAAGCGCATCACCGGGGAGGATGTTCTGCAGATCTACATGGATGTCGATCCAACTGCGAATTCCGGCGCCCCTTCTCCCTTGAACGGGACGGCGATCAGACCGGACTACATGATCGATGTTCGCGGAAGGAACAGCGTGATCGATTCGAAGATACTGAGGAGATGGGTTGGAGGCGAATGGGTCCCTCTCCCCCAGACTGCGATCAGCGTCGGGAACGATGACCACAGGATTGAGCTTTCACTGGTCAAATCATATATCGTGAACAACAGCCTCAACAATTCCGATATCGCATTCGTAATGAGCGACTGGTCTGGCACCAGTGACAACTTGACCGAATCCGGGATCGTCATCGATCCTTTCAAAGTCAACCTTACCGGGAAGATCTGGGGATCCCTTGATGGGACTACCTGGACATCGAAGACTGATGTCCTTCCTGGGGGAAATTCGCTGGTCGACATGACTTCCGACTCCGGAGGCAGCCTTTACGCGGTCTTCTCGAACGGGACGGTCTTCAAATCAGGCGATGCCGCCGTCAGCTGGACGCGGATCATCCAGGGCGCTTTGACCGGAGTCGTCGGAATCACATCTGACCGTACATCGGAACTCTACATCATGCTCTCGGACGGCAACTCCTACAACTCATCCACATCAGGTGGTTCCTGGACTTGGAGAGGGAAGGCCCCCGGGACCAGCTATGCGGATATCGATTGGTCGAGCGGCACTAATCCTTCATCGACGGTGCTGTACGCGACGAAGTCGACGTCGAATTCGAATATCCACAGGACCTCGGACGGAGGACTGAGCTGGACCCCCCAGGTCGGAAAACCTCCGACCGACTCCACCGTCTCTGCGATCAATGCATATTCTTCTGGTCTGAATGAATTGATATACGTCCTTGAGGTCGACGGGGATATTCGGGTCTCAAATGATTCCGGAGGCAGTTGGACGAGCACACACATCAGCACCGGGGGATCAGTCGATTTCACCACGGATCCCTGCGTCGACATTGACACCGATACTGTCGGGAACGTATGGGTCGTCAGGTCGAAAGGGGAGGTGTACCTCCTGACCGTATCTCCCTGGGGTTGGCAGACCCTGTTCTCCTCCCAGGATTCAAATGCCATCCAGGCTCTCTCCACAGCCCCGATCCCGGAATTCGGGACCTCCTCGACGTTGCTCGCCGTTTTCATGATAGTCCCAATCGTATTCTTCATGCGCCGCAGGGGAGCCAGGCGATAGCCCCTCGTTGAAAGGTAATCCTTTTATCTCCCCTATCGTTTGTGAAGGGAAATGACAATCTCCAGCGAAGGGCGTAAGGAGCTCATCTTCGCGGCGAAATTTTCTGTCTACTCCAATTCGATTCTTGTGGTATTGAAGCTGGTGGTCGGCTTATTCACATTATCGGTTTCCGTCATCTCGGAGGCCATACACTCCGGAACGGACCTCATCGCTGCGTTGATTGCAAATTACAGCGTCAGGAAATCGACCCGACCAGCGGATGATGGGCACAGTTTCGGCCACGGCAAGTACGAAAGCCTTTCCGGAGCCGCAGAAGCGATGCTGATCCTAGCCGCTGCGATCATCATCATCTACGAAGCTGCGAACAAGCTGATCCATCATGAGGACGTCCTGCTTGTGGATGCTGGCATTGCGGTGATGGCAATCAGCGCATTAATGAACTTCATAATTTCGAGATATCTATTCAAGGTCGCAAAGAAGCACAGGTCGCTCGCGCTTGAGGCCGACGCGATGCACCTTAAAACTGACGTATGGACCTCGCTGGGAGTGTTCGGAGGGCTACTCGCTTATCGCATCACTAACATCACCGAGATCGACCCGATCGTCGCGATCATCGTCGCGGTCATCATAATACACGCCGCTGTCAGGCTCACAAGGAAATCAACCTTCGAGCTCCTGGATCACAGCCTCACCGCCGAGGAGGAATCGGCGATATGCGAGACGATAAGGAGCACAACCGGCGAGGCAGGCACCTACCACAGTCTGCGGACCAGGAGGTCAGGACGTGATTCCTTCATCGACTTCCATCTCGTCCTGCCGAAGGATCTCGCCGTCGAGAAGGCCCACAAGATCTGCGACGACATCGAACAGAAGATTCTCGACAGGCTCCCAAATTCCAACTTGACGATCCATGTCGAGCCGTGCGGCGGTGACTGCGACAACTGTCAGAGCGTATCTGTATGCAACGCCGTCAAGTAGCTTCATCTCTTGGCGCTTGACCTTATCACCTTTAGACCCGGCCTCTCGAGGATCTCGGAGCAGATCGCTTTCTCATCGATCTCGTAACCTACGAAATTCCTTTTCTCCTCCGATGCGGCGAGAAAGGTCGTCCCGGTCCCCATGAACGGGTCCAAGACAGTGTCCCCTTCTACGGAGAACATCCGAATGAGCCTGCGCGGTATCTCGATCGGGAATGCACCGGTCCTGTCATCCCTTCCCCCGCCTGTCTGATCTGCTCCTGGAATATCGGACCAGATCTGGGAGAACCACCTGTCCCTCTGCTCCTTCGAGAAGGCCGAGCGGTACCTTTTGGGGTCCTTCGGCGCGAACTTCCTCAGATCCCCTTTCCGGGCGATCAGAATGTACTCGCAGTCGATGGTCACATAGGCGTTCGTCGGGAGAAAACCGGACCCGAGGAAAGCGTTCGGCTTGTTGGTCGGCTTCTTCCATAGGATGTAGGGGAGCGTTGACAGCCCGGCGTCCTCGAGAGCATGGATCATCGTCGCATGGTTGGGGAACAGCTGGAACTTTCCCGAGAAGGTCCGGGTCGCATCGCCGATGTTCACGCAGCAGATTCCGCCGTCCGAGAGCACCCTCGAGCATTCTCCGATCGTGTCGGAGAGGCATGCGTGCATCATCTGATAGGCATCCATTGCATCGGAAGCCTTTCCTGAGGACAGCTTCCGGGCGATGCGAGGATCCAGCCTGGAGAACAATCCGTCCCACATCTTGATCATTGGATAAGGTGGCGATGTGATAACGAGGTCGACGGATCGGTCACTCAACAAATCCATTCTGCGAGAATCTCCTATTATGATTATGTGGATCGGAAGGGAGCGCGGCACACTTACCGTATCCGGGGAACTAGATAAGAAGCTTGCCGCACCTGAGGCGATGAGATTCAAGGCAGCCTGAAAACGACAATCTGGCTGCCGGTCGGGCCTCCGATGTACAGGGAATTGCAGCCGTCGATCTTGGAGTGGAAGACGGCAGGGTCGATCCTTACCCAGCCGTAAGGCAGGTCCTTGACCCCGTCGGTGATCCATTTCTCGCTCGCAATCATCCATTTACCGGAAGAGAAATCGAAGCCGCCCGCGATCCTCCTCACGAGCGTCGAATCGTCGAGTTTGTTGAACAGATATGAAGTGTACGTGAAAAGGACGTCCGTCTGGATATCTCCCTTCTGAGTCAAGGATGCAGTCCAGTTTATCCCATTGATCTCGTAGCTGTATATGTTATTCCTGGTGGCCGCGTAATTCTCCGAGTCCATTGCGATTGGCATTGTAACCAGAAGGAGAGCGCAGACCGCAATGGCTGTCACCATGGTCTGAACCTTCGATCTATTGCGAAGGAAATATACGAGGAATGTCGCGAGACCTATCATTACGCCGAGATCGAGAAGATCGACTGTCCGTGTGATCATGTCGAGAGAGACCACATCCCCCCCTCTCATCAGGCCATATACCACGAAGATGAAAGGGGAGGCTAGTATCGCGAAGAAGATCGTCTTGTACTCGCTCGCAGTTGAGGCCCACAGCGAGATCCCCATTATTCCGATTAGCACGAGGGTCAGGCATGCGATCATTGGTAGCGAGAGCGCCCAAAGCGCGCTGAATTCAATAGTCCCGAGCGGTGCGACAAGATTCACGGCGAGAAGAGTTATCAGCCCGCCAAAGGTCGCGACGATCATCGCCCTTCTGCCGCCCTCCGACAGCCCCTTGTCGGCGATGTAATGGACCCCGAGCGCGATCAGCGCTGCAAGACCGATGAAGAGGTAGAGTCCGTTCTGCGGGGTCATATATTCGAGGCGGTCGAACCGGACTAAGCTGTAATACATCGCCATCTCGTCGATCGCGATGATTGCTACCATTGCGTCGAGGACATTTCCCGTTCGGAGCCTTTTCTCCTTCCTTGCCATGAGGAAAGAGGCGAAGCTGGCGAAAGCGATTGTAAGCACCGTCAAGATGGCTATATAATGATGAACGAACGGAATGAAGAGGATCAATAGGATCGAGATCGCCCGCATGCTCCTGTTCTCCCGCAACATGAAGGTCAGGAATATCAGGGGCATTAGCGAGATGCCGATGCATTCCTTCCAGGTCGCCTGTGTGATCATGAGGAACGGTCCGTATGCCGACATCGCCATCATCGTCAAGATCGACACCCGATAGCTTCCAGAGAACCTCCTCGCCAGAGTATACGCCCCGATGAGCATCAGAACCGAGAAGGGCGCGATGAGCTTCTGGAGCAAGAAAAGAGGCTGCTCCCCCTGGATCATTGAGAAGGAGGCGATCAGCGCGTCGTAGGCGGGGGTACTCACCGTGTGCGTATTTGCGTAGGCGGTCCCTTGCTCAGGCGAAAGGGATCCCGTGTCAGCGATATGTTCGGCGTACTGCGCCTCCCCGAGACCATCTAGGATGTAGGGGTAGGGCGTGTACGAGAGGGAATGCACCCTAAGTGCCGCTCCCCCCATCAAGATGAGGACAATGGCCAGTATCAGAAGGAGGCTCTTTCCGTCCAATCTGATTCGAATGGATTCGACCTCTTCCCCGCCTTTCCCAACGTGCTCGTTCAACACACCTGAACTAGTCGGAACGGTATTAACTTTGGCGAGGCTTCGTTTCATTCAGAATCGACTGAAATGAGGCGTCAAATCCAGGCGTACTCCTGCTGGAAGGTCTTGGGACAAATTATTTAACTTTTTCAAACATTACCACGCCAAAGTGAGCCTTAATGGAGATACTGGAGGCGATCCGGACTCGCAGGAGCATACGGAAGTACAAATCGACCCCGATTCCCGAGGAGCTTCTGAAAGAAGTTCTCTCCGCCGCGCGCATGGCACCATCGGGCGTGAACGCACAGCCCTGGAAGCTGATTGTGGTGGTCGACGAGGACATCAAGCGTAAGCTCGTCCAGGCGTGCAACGGCCAGAAATTCATCGCCGAAGCGCCAGTGATCATCGCGGGGTGCGGTTTCCCGGATGATGCCTATGCGACTATCGGCGGGTATATGAACGGCTATGTGATGGACGTGACAATAGCCATGGACCATCTAATCCTCGCAGCTGCCTCGGTCGGCCTTGGCACCTGCTGGATCGGCGCGTTCAAGGAGGAGAAGGTCAAAGAGGTCCTCGGCGTGCCTACAGATGTGAAGATCGTCGCCCTGACCCCTCTGGGGTATCCAGACGAAACCCCGGCAAAGAGACAGAGGAAGGACCTTGCCGAACTCGTCTGTTACGATAAATTCGAATGAGAGAGTTAGGCCTGATGCGAGAGGTCGAAAAACGATTCGCGTTCAAGAACCGAATCGAACCGGGGCAGTATACGTGCCCTTAGCCTAGTTCACGAAATCTAGACGACCGTGTCTGACAAAGAGTGGTTCAAATGGTAGCAAAAGCAGCTACAAAGGCAGGCGAATTCTTCTGCTTCCACTGCGGGAAACAGGTTCAGAGTCTGGAAGATGCCTGCAAGGGCTGCGGGTCTGTCTTCGACAAGGTCACCGAGGCGTTCAGATGCCCCCGGTGCTCCAATCTTCTTCCGGTCGGTGCGGCCGCCTGTCCGGCTTGCGGCCTCGGATTCAAAGTGAGGACTATCAACAGCGGCTCAAAGCTTTCTGAGGACGACAAATTCCTAATGAAACTGATCGACTGGGGGAAACAGGGCGAGGCTCCACCGCCGAAGCCTCAGGTCACAAGGTCCGTGAAAGCCTCGTCGCCGCAACCGCCGCCTCCCCCGCCGCCGTCCATAACGCGGAAGATCGCATCCGAACCCACGAAAGTCGCCCCATCCTTTAAGGCCCAGGTGAGAGCTCCCATACCGGTAAAAGAAGCTCCGAAGGACACCCTCAAAGAGATCCCTAAGCCAATTCCAAAACCTTTCCCGATAGAACCGGCAAAGGAGATCAGGAAGGAGCAGCCGAAAGAGGTCCCGAAAGAGATACCCAGGGAGATCAAGGGGGAAATCCCGAAGGAAGAGGCAAAACCTTCCATCTTTTCCAAAGAGCAAGCCGCCCCAGCAGATATTCTAGGAAAGCTGGACGATGCTGAAGCGAATCTGCACCAAGTCACAACCCGCAACATGAATCTGCTCGAAACGATGAGGAAGGAAAATGAGAGCGGCGAGAGAGGAGCATCTTTAGATACGAAGGCTCTTTATGACCAGCTCCAGGCGGGCCTTGAAGACGTGGCCAAATTGGAGTCGCAGATCCATCAGCTTCGCGAGGTCACCGAAGCAAGAAATGCCGCGCAATCGACGATGCCTACGTCGATAACCTCAGTGGGCGGCCAGGAGGACCACGGCCTATCGAACCAGGCATTGAAGAAGCTCCTCGAGGAAAGGGAAAAGGAGGTAGGAGACCTCAAGGATCGTGAGGAAGAGCTCGCCCGAAAAGAGGAACATCTGAACAGGAAGATCAGGGCTTACGCGGTGAAGAAGAAGGAGCTCGAGACCCTCGAGAAACAATTCGAAACCAGCAAGGCAGCAGGGGCGACGGAAGCACCCGAGGAGAGCGAGGGTCAAGATTTCCCGACAGAACTGGTAGTGGACGACAAACAGCAATGGCTGAAGGAGCAGTCGAGGATCAAGAACGGCCTCATCGAGATAAGGAACCAAATTGCACCGCAGAAGGGGGGAATGGAATACGCACAGCCCCAGGTTTCAAGCGATGTGGCTGAGAAAATCGAGATATTGGAGGAGAAATTGGACGATGTCTCAAAGGAGCGGGACGATTTGGCGGCGCACATCTGGAAGTTGGAGGAATCAAGGAACGATGTCATAGAGCTGCTCAAGGTGTTGGATCAACTCCTCGGAAAGCTACCGCCTGAGATGATCGACGAGTTCTCGAAATCAAAGGACTTCAAGCTATACGAAAAGGTTTTGGACGACCTGAATATCTGAGCATGGAGAACCCGGGCGTGACATTTCATCAAGGAGACAGGAACAGATGGGGCTGAGGGACAAGGCAAGGGAAAGCGCTGAGCGCGTCGGTGACGAGCCTCCTGAGGAACAAGAGGAGGAAGAGCAGATTACCGACGGCGCTGGACCTCACGAGCCGGAAGAGGCTCCCGTCGATGATGCCGGCGCCCAGGAGTACACGCTGGAACTCTCGACCACTTATCTCATCGAAGAAGAATCCCCTCTCCTTGCCTATCATCTTTTCAAGGGCGCGATCGCGACTGACATGAAAGGGATGGTAATCTCGAGGACCTTCCCGAAGAACCTGCAGAAGCGCTGGGAAATCGAGAACGTCCCGACCTACTGGCTGACCAATGTCTCGAGCGACGAATCCCTCGGGCCTAGGGATCTTGACAGGCTGAACTTGATGGTGTCGGATTTCCTGACAAAGAACCACGGCATCGTCCTGATAGACGCGCTGGAATACCTCATCACGAATAACAAATTCGTCAGCGTCCTCAAGCTCATCCAGACCATCAGGGATCAGGTGGCGATCACCAAATCCATCGCGATCATCTCACTTAAGTCGAAGACTCTGGACCCCATGAAGACCGCCTCGCTGCAGCGTGAGGTGGAATTTATCGTTCCTGGAAAGGCCGCTGCTGTTGAGAAATCAAAACCCGTGGAACCGAAAGTGGGTGAGGTCGACTACGATAAGTTCGTGATGGAAAAGGGCAAGGTTGAGACGCTCGAAGAGGATCTCACCAGGGAAAGGGAGAATATCAAGCTGAAGGAAGCTGAGATCGAGACCGGCAGAAGGCAGCTCGAGAAGGACCGGGCGGAAGTATCTGAAACGCTGGTCAAACTTCGGAATACCCGGAAAGACCTTGAGACGTTCAGGCTCAAGCTGGGTCAAGAAGAACAGGAATTGACAAACAAGGTCAAGGCGAGGTTCGCCAAGGAAATGCTGGCCCTCGACAGCAAGAAGGCCAACCTCGAAAACATGAGCAAGGAGATCGAAAATCGCTATCTCCAGATTGACCAGATGGTCAACATGAAGACCGAGGCGAAGACCCATGAGCTCGAAGAGCAGTCAAAGGCTCTTGCAAGGGAGCAGGACCGCCTCGGGATTCTCGACACATCATTCAAGACAAAAGAAGAGGAACTCGCGAGGAACCTCGAAGAAATCCAGACCAAAGAGGGCCAGCTGAAAAAGGTCGAGACGGACCTCGCCGCCAGAACGAAGGACGCGTTCACGAGAGAGACCGAGCTCAACGAAAAGTCGGACAAATTCGACTTGGCGATGAAGAACCTCAGGAACGAGGTCGAGAAATACGAGAGATCGCGGGGAGAATTCGAAGCATTTGTGACAAAGACCCGGACTGAACTGGAAGACAGATCCTGCACCATAGGCGAGAATGAAGGCCGGCTGAAAGAGCGGGAGGGAGCGGTCGTCCTCACCGAATCAAGATTGAATGAGATGGAAAA
>Ga0315281_10004722_pt1 | contig 19736 bp, 20 predicted proteins | sample YL17G07_0_MG_FD_204540 | JGI IMG/M metagenome (GOLD analysis project Ga0315281, IMG submission 204540) | Sediment microbial communities from Yellowstone Lake, YNP, Wyoming, USA - YL17G07_0 | ecosystem: Environmental > Aquatic > Freshwater > Lake > Sediment | place: USA: Wyoming | collected... | reverse complement strand
ATTTATATATAAGATTGCAGGGGAAAAGTCAAGCTTTTTTTGAATGCGAATTTGCTTAAGGGCGCAGATGGGGCATAACTAACGGATTTCTATGGCAGATAATATTTTGTTGCGGAATTGCTGGCGGTTCGGCGTCACACAGGAGTATGCCCGCACAGGTGTTGCCCTGAAACGATCAACATTTCCCGGAAGGCCGTTGCCGATGCGGGGCGCACGCTCTCGAACTCCGCGGTCTCTTTGCCTTGATATCAACAGGCTGTCCCTGAAGGCATGAACACGAGCGTGTTCGTGCATGACAAACAAAATTGCATCTCATTCCCGCAGGCGCTATACTTAAGCCATGCCTTCCTCCTCCTATGATGTCATCATCATTGGAACCGGTCCCGCGGGCATTTTCGCCGCGCTTGAACTTGTCCGGAACTCCAGTCTCAAGGTCCTGCTCGTTGAGAAGGGCAGCGATATCCAGCAGCGCGCCTGTCCCATGATCGAATCGAATGTTCCGTGTATGCAGTGCAGCCTCTGCGGCATCCTGTGCGGCTGGGGCGGGGCAGGCGCGTACAGCGACGGCAAGCTTACGCTTACTCCTGAATTCGGCGGATGGCTGAAGGATTACCTCTCCGCAACGGACCTTTCAACCTACATAGACTACGTGGACGCAATCTACCTGTCCTTTGGCGCCGGAGGCGCTGTGCATGGCGAGGACAATGCGGCGCTGTCCCGTCTCAAGAAAAAGGCCGCGGGCTACAACCTCGAACTGATCCCCGCGCGCATTCGGCATATCGGCACGGACCTCTGCAAGGAGGTCCTGAGAAAGGTCAGAGAATATCTCACCGGAAAGGTGGACATCCTCTTTGACGTTCCGGTGGAACAGGTCAGGGTAACGAACGGCGAAGCGGCCGGCGTCATCACGGAGGACGGGAAGTCTGTTGACGCGCGCTATGTCATAACGGCAGTCGGCAGGGAAGGCTCGACCTGGCTCTCCGGAGAGGCAAAGCGTCTCGGGCTGTCTGTCCGGAAAAACCCGGTGGATATCGGAGTGCGGGTCGAACTCCCGGCGGATATTCTGAAGGATATAACTGATATCGCGTACGAGGGAAAGTTCATTTATTACTCAAAAAGATTCCGCGACCGGGTGCGGACGTTCTGCATGAATCCCTATGGCGAGGTGGTGAAGGAATACAGCGAGGGCGTATTCAGCGTGAATGGCCACAGCTACAGGAGCAGGACCACGGACAACACGAACTTTGCGCTGCTCGTGAGCACGGATTTCACCAAGCCTTTTAATGAGCCGATCGCTTACGGCAGATACATTGCCGGCCTTGCGAACCTGCTTGGCGGCGGGGTGATCCTACAGCGCCTCGGCGATCTCAAGATGGGAAGGCGTTCAACGCCGGAGCGTATTGCCGAAGGTTCGGTGCGGCCCACGCTCGAAGACGCAACGCCCGGCGACCTGAGCTTTGTCTTGCCGTACCGTCATCTTCATAATATCACCGAGATGCTCGAAGCGCTTGACAATGTGGCCCCCGGAGTGAATTCCGGCGATACCCTGCTCTATGGCGTCGAGGTGAAGTTCTATTCCATGAAGCTCAAGCTGACGCAGGGTCTTGAGACTGAAGTGAAAAACCTTTTTGCGGTCGGCGACGGCGCGGGGGTGACGCGGGGGCTGATACAGGCCTCGATTTCAGGAGTGGTTGCAGCGAGGGAGGTGTTGAAGCGGGAGAAGGGGTGACGTGAAGAGAACGCCGGCAACTGCATCGGTATATATCGAAAGCGGGAACATACCAGGGATTACTTTGAAATTTGCGAAAAAAACGGCCCTCAGGCTTACCCGCTTACGTCTGAAGGCCGAATGTAATTATGAGGGTGAGCTTTAAAAAAATTCTGTTCGCCTCCATGTCATCCTGTTACGAGCCGATCCATGCGCGAATCCTGGTCCGCTGCATCAGGAGGTTATGAGAGGCATTGCCGTTATCAAGATCAGGCGGTCATGGGAATGGTGGCGGTGGCGGCAGAGGGACCATGGGTTGCGGTCTTGGCGCTGGTCTTGGTCCTGGTCTTGGTCCTGACGCCGGCCCCGGTCCCGGAACCAAAACCGGAAAGCATGCTGAAAGAACCAGCAGGAATGCAAGCGCAAGCAGTAATAGCAGCCGTTTCTTTTTCATGACAAACCTCCTTTCTGAGCATAATCCAGAGTGATGAAAATGATTATAGCAGCTTTGCGAAATCTTTGCGCCTTGCCGGAAATGTGATGCGGGGAGATTCACTCTTGCCGTGAACTCAATAATGCGTGACCATGAAAAGTCAGGCGCCGCCTGTAGTCCACTGGAAAAACGGCAGCTTCACAATCAAGAGATACCCGTTCAGCATAAAGAGCGTTCCAAGCGACGCGCTGCCGAGCGCGAACCAGAATATCCGGCGCGAGACGGCAAGGACCGAGATCGACGCCATAACGATGGCTATCTGCAAAAGGACCTCGGCATAATCGAAATACGGGTCTTTGGCGAGGGACCTGTCCCGTTCCGCTTCGAGGTGTTTGGCGAGCTGTTCGATCTTCTTACTTTCCTCCCGAGACCGGGTCTCCTCCATCTTTATGTCTTTCAGCATGGCCCCATACAGCTTTCGGACATTCGGTCTCATCAGCGGGCCCCGCTCAAGGAGGTCGGCCTCCATGCGAAGGCCGCTTGTTTTGTACAGATGTTCACGCATGACCTTTGCCTGGTAAAGCGCCCACTGGTCTGACGACTGCTGCTGAGTAAACATCATTTCCGTAGTGGAGTTGTTGCCGCCGAGGGAGGTGATGGCGAGCAGCACGGCGAAGATCGCCGTGGTCAACGCAATGCGCCTGGTGAAGGTCTTTGCGTCCATTTCCTCGAGTTCTTCCGGTTTTGGGAGTTCTGCTTCGGCCACGGCTTCTTTCCTCCTTGTTTCCGCGAATGTTCTCTGCCGGTACGCACGACATGAGCTTCACGCGCGGCATGAGTTACTTTATCAGATATGCGGGTCAAAATCAAGACCGTCATGCCCGGTGTCAAATAGTATTGACCTTTGCAAATAAATATGTTACGTACATACCTACCTAAAGCACGTATAAGCAGTCGTGAAATCAACACAATACAACCTCTGCTAACTGTGAATTGAGATGTTGCCAGTCCGATCTTGTTTCGCGAAACCGGAGAACCAGCCGACGAGCACGTCGGTGGGATGGGCAAAAATAAGCCGGCAAACAGGGCCGTCATATCAGGAGGTCGCCATGGTACCGAGCAGGGACATTGAGAAAATATCGTTGTTCGCGGGATTGACTGAAGAAGAGTTCATGATCATTGCGAACGCCATGACCGGCGATACCTTTCCCGAAGGTCACGTGGTGTACCGCGAGAACGAAGCAGGCTGCGCCTGCGTTTATATCATCCGCAGGGGCAAGGTGGACGTTATCAAGACGAGCACCGACGGCGACCCCATGACGCTCGCCGTGCTCAAAGAGGGCGATTTCTTTGGCGAATTATCCTTCTTCGACGGCAAATCGCACTCAGCCTCAACGATTGTCGCGGCGGATGGAACTGTCGTGCTGTCGCTCCAGCGTCCCGATTTCGACCGCGTCCTGGAGTCCTATCCCCGCATCGGGAACAAGGTGCTGATCAATATCATCCATGAGATCAGCGCGGTGATCCGGAAGATGAACGCAAGCCATGTCGATATGGCCGGCTATATGTTCGGCAGGACGAAACGGTAGTCATGCTGAGCCCCGAGGCCATAGCGCGGATACACAAGAAGCGGCGGCGCTATCCCGACGCCCGCGCCGCCGTGCTGCCCGCCCTGCGCATCGCGCAGGAAGAACTTGGCCACCTTCCCGCGGACGCGATACGGTCCATTGCGGACCTGCTGAACGTGCCTGAGTCGGAGGTGTACGGCGCCGCCACCTTCTACGCGCTCCTGCGGTGGAAGCCCGCCGGAAGACACGTGATCTCGGTCTGCCACAACCTCCCGTGTTCACTCCTTGGCGCTGAAACGGTCCTCGACCATCTCAGCCGTACACTCGGTGTCGGCGAAGGGCTGGTCACCGGTGATGGACGATTCTCCTTCCAGAGGATCGAGTGCATCGGCAGATGCGACGGAGCGCCCGCCATGCTGGTCGATGATGATTATCACGGCAATTTGACGCCGGAGAAGATAGACGCGATCCTGAAACAGTACGAGTGAAGGTCCTGAATAAGCGCGGTGGATATTATTGGTTGCGCGCCTGTCATGAATGGATGGCCTGATGCAAGCAATGCTGCTCAAAAGGACCGCGATCCCGAACTCCACGGACATTGATGTGGCCATGGCGCACGGGGCCTACGCGTCCGTCGCGAAGGCGTACGCGATGCGGCCCGTGGATGTGATCGATGAGGTAAGGCGTTCCGGGCTTCGTGGCCGGGGCGGCGCGGGATTTCCCACGGGCGCGAAATGGTCCTTTGCGGCCATGGACCTGAAGAAGCCGAAGTACCTTGTCTGCAATGCCGACGAAGGCGAGCCGGGCACGTTCAAGGACCGCTTCATCCTTGAACAGGACCCGCATCTTCTGATCGAAGGCATGATCATCGCCGGCTATGCCGTCGGCGCTGAACAGGGGTACATTTACGTGCGGGGGGAGTACCCCGCCGCCGCCGGCATTCTTGAACGCGCTATCGGCCAGGCCGCGGCAAAAGGGTTTCTCGGGAAGCAACTCGGGGGGAAAGGCGTCTCGTTCGAGCTCGAGGTCCATTGCGGAGCAGGCGCGTATATTTGCGGCGAGGAAACATCGCTCCTCGAATCTCTTGAAGGCAGGCGCGGCCAGCCCCGCGTGCGGCCGCCGTTTCCGGTGAATGCGGGGGCCTGGGGCAAACCCACGGTCGTGAACAACGTAGAGACGCTCGCCAATGTGCCCTTTGTCCTCGGGCTCGGGTCTGAGGCCTTCGCCGGGACCGGCGTGGAAGGTTCGACGGGAACGAAGATATTCAGCGTCAGCGGCGCGGTGAACAAGCCGGGCGGGTATGAACTCCCAATGGGCACAACGCTCCGGGAGATCATCTATACCCATGCCGGCGGCATCAGGGAAGGCAGGAACCTCAAGGCGATCATTCCCGGCGGGGTATCGACGCCGATGCTTACGGCCGGGCATCTTGATGTCAGGATGGATTTCAATTCGCTCGCCGCCACCGGATCCATGCTCGGTTCGGGCGCGGTGATCGTTATGGACGACAGGACCTGTATGGTGAAGGCGACGTCGGTCATCGTCCGCTTCTTCGAGCACGAATCGTGCGGCAAGTGCACTCCCTGCCGGGAAGGCACGGGATGGCTCTCCCGGATCTACCAGCGCATGACGCGGGGTGAGGGCAGGGAGAATGACATCGAGGCCCTGCTCTCCATCTGCGGAAAGATGAAGGGCAAATGCTTCTGCCCCCTCGGCGAAGGGGCGCTTCAGCCGGTGATGTCGAGCATCAGGCATTTTCGCGGCGATTATGAGCGGTGTGTCCGCAAAGAAGGCTGCGACGACGGATCATGCGGGGCAAAGGCAGGCGCCAAGGTCTGACCCGAAAAGCGGAACCAAATGCTCTTTTGATAATCACGTAAAAAATCATAATCTACCGCTGAGGCGCTGAGACGCGGAGAAATGCAATTTATTAATAGTAAGGATTTTCTCTGCGTCTCAGCGGTTAAATTCGACTTATTGCGACTTCATCAAAATTATTTTTTTGTGATTTGGTATTTTAAAGTATGCCTACCCTGACCATTGACGACAAGACCGTGACCATCCCCTCCGGCTCCACCCTCCTCGACGCGGCGAACGCGGCGGGGGCGCGGGTGCCGACGCTGTGCAATGACGACCGGCTCCATCCCTACGGCGCGTGCCGGATCTGCATGGTCGAGGTGATGGGCACGCCGCGCAGGATGGTGGCCTCCTGCGCCACGCCGGCGGCGGAAGGCATGGCGATCCGGACAATGTCCCCGGCGATCCTCGAGGCCCGGAAGTCCATTCTTGAATTCCTGCTCCTCAACCATCCCCTCGACTGTCCGGTCTGCGACAAGGCGGGCGACTGCCGGCTCCAGGACCTTGTGCATGAGCATGGGCTGGACCAGGGCGCGTTTGCGGAGGCAAAAAGGAAGCTGTTGCCCGATTTCTCGTCGGCCGTCATCGAGCGCAATACGGACCGCTGCGTCCTGTGCGGCAAGTGCGTCCGTATCTGCAAGGAACAGAATGCCGTGCGTGAACTGGCGTTCACGCGGCGCGGCGGCAAGTCGCGCATCGGCACGTCGTGCGACCGGCCGCTCGATTGCGAGTTCTGCGGGGAGTGCGTGGAGATCTGTCCGGTCGGGGCGCTCACGACCAGACAGTTCAAGTACAAGGCGCGGACGTGGAGCCTTGAAGAAACCGGATCGACGTGCCTGTACTGCGGCAACGGCTGCCCGATAAAACTGCAGACCCACAAGGGCCGGGTGGTGCGGGTCAGTCCGGCGCAAAACAATTTCCTTTGCGCACGGGGCCGCTTCGGATGGGACGCCGTGCGCCACGAAGAGCGGCTGGCCCTCCCGAAGATGCGGGTGGACGGCGAGTTGATCGACTGCACCTGGGACGAGGCTTTGACCCGTGTTGCCGACGCGCTGCAAACGATCAGGGGCGCGCGCGGGGCGGCGAGCATCGGGGGCCTGGGGTCCATCAGGACCACGAACGAGGACAACTACCTGTTTCAGAAGTTCCTGCGCACGGTGGTCGGCACGAACAACATCGACCTGCTTGCGAGGCTCAAGATGCCGGGGGGCCTGAATGCGGCCTTCTTCTCCCCCGAGCTTGCGTCCGTCGGTGAGAGCGACGTGGTCCTTGTGCTGGACAGGGACGTGGGCGAGCTCAATCCCCTGACGGGCATTGAGCTCGTGCGGGCGGTGAATCAAAAAGGGGGAAAGCTCATCCTGCTGAACGGCGCGGTCAACAAGTTCGACAGGCTCGCGTCGGTCATAGTGACCGCAAGGGACGCGGAGGCGGCGCTCGTCGAGCTGATCGCCGCGGTCGGCGGAGATGCCCGCCGGAAGGGTGGGGGCATCGCCGAGGCTGTCAGCCTGCTCTTGACGGCGACGCGCATTTCGATTGTCCTGCCTGTTGAACTGACGCCGGCGGTACTGGACCGCGCGAGTTATCTCGCGGTCCTGCTTGGACAGACGACCCTTGTTCCGATCGTCCGGCGCGGCAATCTCCAGGGCGCGCTCGATATGGGGCTCTTGCCGCATTATTATCCCGGCTATCAATCCGTCAATCCTGTCACCGCCGCCCAATATAAAGCAACGGGGAACATTGTTTTGCCGGAGACGCCCGGCCTGAACGCCATCGAGATGCTGAACAGCATTGCCTCGGGAACGCTTGCCGCCCTCTATATCATGGGAGATGACCCGGTCGGCAATTCTCCGGATATCGCTTCCGTGCTCGGGAAGCTGGACTTTCTGGTTGTACAGGACATCTTCCTGACCGAGACGGCTAAGATAGCCGATGTGGTCCTTCCCGCGGCAAGTTTTATCGAGAAGACCGGGACGGTCACGAATCTCGAACGGCGGCTGGGGCATATTGGCAAGGCGGAAGAGCCGATAGGGGAAGCGAGGCCGGACTGGCAAATCATACAGGCGCTGGCCCAAAAGATGGGCGCATCAATAAACTATGACTCAAGTGCCTCTATCTTGCAAGAGATCAAGGCCGTCGTTCCCGCTTACCGGGACCTCGTTGCGGGCGCTTGCTGGGCAAAGGAACTGTCGCCTCTTCATGGAACAAACACAGACCTTTCGCTTTCATACGATACGGTCCTGAGGCGGGAGGTGATGACCGCGAACAGGCTGCTCTTCTCATCAGGGACCATGATCGCCCGGTCAAAGGAGATCGGAAATATTTCCCGAGGGAAGCTCAAGACCGTAAAACAGATATAATCATACCGATACCGTATCAGGGACCGCGGCCCAAACCTTTCGGAACGCACCCTATTCCCCTTTCTTCCGCCATCAACTTTTTTTACGAAAGAACAAATTTGTCGCTTGTGCCTCGGCCATCGGCGCGTTGCTTCACGGCATGACAATGAAGCGGGGTTTTATTCGTAGAACGAGGGCCCATTGTTCGGCCGGGTCTTGAAGCGGCGGTAGGACCACATGTACTGCTCCGGCATTTCGCGGACCCACTGCTCTATCCGCTCGTTCATGTACCGCGCATCGGCAACGGCGTCATCGGTCGGGAAATTTTCGAAGGGCGGGTGCAGGACCACCTCGTACCCGCGACCGTGCGGCAGGATGCGGGTGACGCAGGGGATGACCGTGGCGTTCGTGGTCGCCGCAATGCGGCTGAGCGTTGTGACGGTCGCCGCGGGGATGCCGAAGAAGGGAACGAAGACGCTCGCTCGCTCGCCCATGTCCTGGTCCGGCAGATAATAGAAGGGCCGGCTTTCGCGGATATAACGGATGATCGGTCTCAGACTGGCCATACGTTCCACCACGACGGCGCCGAACCTGCGCCGCCGCTGGAACAGGTATTCGAGCAGTGGGTCGCGGGCTTTTCGGTACATGCTGACGTACTTCATCCCCATGGACAGGCGGATGCCCCCCATGTCGAGGCCGATAAAATGCGGCGCCAGCAGGATGACGTTCTTTCCCCGCGCAAAGGCGTCATCGATATGGTGTTTATCGCGCACGGTGATGAACCGTTTCAACCTCCAGCGGGGAGCAAACCACGCGACGCTGAGGCCGAGGATGGCGAAGGCGGTCAGGCGGAAATGCTGTTTCACGAGATGCTGACGGTCCTGTTTGCCCATTTCAGGAAAACAGAGCTCGATATTGCGCTCGGCAAAGCGGCGGTTGGGGAAGGGAACCCTGGACACGAACGACCCGAGTCCGCTGCCCAGGACCCAGAGCACGCGCGAAGGCATCCAGCTCATGACGAGCATGAGCGCCAGGACCGGCCATGCATACCAGTACCGGGGGTGGAGAAATGTTTTGAGGGTGATGGAAGCCATAAAGAGCCGATTCAGTTGAATTTCTGATATAAGCGTTCGGGAATGACGGCTTTATCCGAGTTTTGCTTGTGGCAGGGCAGTTTTGCATAAAAAAGCCTGAGAGTCAAGAGACTCTCAGGCTTATATGGTGTTCTGGGCCGCTCACGGCGGACCAATCATGAGCCTCAGCCGCCGCCCCAGGATCCCCCGGTGCCGCAGGCGGCGCTGCCGCAACTGGACGCGAACGCGGAGACGAGCTTCCTGGCCTTTTTCTCGTTACAGTAAGGGCAGACCGTATCTTCAGCTTTTGCGGTCATGGACTGCAAAAGCACGAACTCTTTTTTGCAACCTTCGCATACGTATTCATAAAACGGCATTGTGTGTGAGCTCCTTTCAACGATTGTTTCAATTAAACCGGCATTTGCAGCGCTCGCACGCCTGCAACATGTATCATAATACTCATCGGGCAGAGGCCTGTCAAGGCGAAAATTTCCGCGTTTGCAATTATTGCGAACATTACCGCGCCGTGTCTCCAACGTTTTGAGTGCGAAGGGGCCGAATATCTTAGTTTCTCGCAAGGAAAATTCGTGGTAAAATGACCCTGCCATGACCCTTGAAGAAAAACTCCGGAATCTCCCGGATTCGCCGGGCGTTTACCTCATGAAGGACGCACAGGGGCGCGTGATCTACATCGGCAAGGCGTTGTCCCTCTGGAACCGGGTGCGCTCGTACTTCCAGAAAGGCGCCAGGGGCGAAAAGACCGAGATGCTGGCGCGCCGGATCGCCGACCTTGAGACCATCATGACCCACACCGAGCTCGAGGCGCTGATACTGGAGGCCAACCTCATCAAGAAACACCACCCGCGCTACAACATCATCCTCCGGGATGACAAGAATTATCCCTACCTCCGGTTCGACCTGAAGTCCGAGTATCCCCGCCTCGACGTGGTCCGGGGACTGAAAAAGGACGGCACGCACTATTACGGTCCCTATGTCCCCGCAGGCGGCATGTGGGAGCTGCTCTCGCTGGTCCGGCGAACGTTCCCGCTCGCAACGTGCAAAAAGGAATTCAAAAAGGACAGGCCCGAGCGGCCCTGCGTACAGCGCCAGATCGGCAGGTGCATGGCCCCGTGCTCGGGAGAGGTTGATGCGGGCGCGTATCAGGACATGGTCGGCCAGGTGCGGTTGTTTCTCGAAGGCAAAAACCGGGACCTGCTTGACCTGCTGAAGCAGCGCATGGCGGAGGCGTCTGAGCAGATGGAGTACGAGCGCGCGGCGGAGCTCCGTGACCGGATCGCGAAGCTCGAAGGGGCCTTCGAGAAACAGAAGATCATCTCCCCGGGGTTCGAGAACCAGGACGTGATCGGCATGGTCTCGGAAGGGGGCCACGCGAACATCCAGGCGCTCTTTATCCGGAACGGCCTGCTGCTTGGAAGAAAAGATTTCACCATCCCCGACGCGCGCGGCATGACGGACGAGGAAGTCATGACCGATTTTCTGCGCCAGTTCTATGCAAAGGAGATGATCGTGCCCGCGGAGGTGCTTCTGCCTTTTGACGTGCCTGACCGGGAACTGTTCGAGGTATGGCTTACGGAGAAGCGCGGCGCGAAGGCGGAGGTCCTCGTGCCGCAGCGGGGCAGGAAGCGCGAACTGGTCCAGATGGCATCGGACAATGCGAGACAGTCGCTCCGCGAGCATCTGCTCTCCCGCAAGAGCAAGGAGCGTATCCTGCTGCGGCTCCAGGAAGAGCTGGGGCTCAGGAACCTGCCGCGCAGGATCGAGGCCTTCGACGTGTCGAACATCCAGGGCACGGAAGCGGTCGCGAGCATGGTGTCGTTCGAGAACGACCTGCCTGACAAACGGAACTACAGGCGGTACAAGATCAGGAGCGTCCAGGGCCAGGATGACTTCGCGAGCATGGCGGAGGTGATCAGGCGGCGCTATACAAAGGCAAAGGAAGAGGGTATGCTCCCTGACCTGATCCTGATCGATGGCGGCAAAGGCCAGCTGAACGCGGCACTCGAGGTTTTGCGCGAACTCGGGATCGACGGGCCCGACGTGTTCGGCCTTGCCAAGGCGCGGAGCGGGGAAGAGGGATCGGAACGGGAGTTCGAACGGGTCTTCCTGCCCGGCGTGGACGAGCCGATCATCCTCGAGCCTACGAGCCAGACGACGCACCTGGTCGCGCGCGTGCGAGACGAAGCGCACCGCTTCGCGATCGCCTATCATCGGAAGCTGCGCGAGAAGCGGGCCATCAGGTCCGAGCTGGATGATGTCCCCGGCATCGGCGAGGCGCGAAAAAAGGCGCTGCTGCGCCACTTCGGGAGCCTGGAGAAGATCAAGCAGGCGACGATGGAGGAGCTCTCCACGGTCAAGGGGATGTCGAAGAAGGCGGCGGAAGAAGTGACCAACTTCTTTCGAGGGGTCAGGGTCCAGGGTGCAGGGGATAGGGGGCAGGAGGTCATAATTAACAAAAGGAGGCGAGAATGGAGAACAAGATAACCGGCTTTCGGGATTTGAACGTTTGGCAACATGCGTATGGACTGACATTGGACCTTTATCGTATAACTAAGAAGTTTCCAAAAGCGGAAATTTATGGATTGACCTCTCAGCTTCAAAGAGCAGCCGTCTCCGTTCCAGCGAATATCGCCGAAGGATACGAACGAAATCATAGAAAAGAATATATTCAGTTTCTTTATATCGCTAAGGGTTCATTGGGAGAGCTTGATACTCTCTTATTATTGTCACGGGATCTCAGCTATATGGCCATCGAGGATTTTAATCCTGTGAATGCCAAGAGGCATGAGACAGTTAAGATGCTTCAAGGGCTGATAAAATCACTTTTTTGATATAATGTATTTTGTTATCACCGGAGCCTGATCCCCGGACCCTGAACCCTGAACCCTGACCCCTGTACCCCGTCCCCTGAACCCTATTCTCATCAAGGAGCCGTCATGACAAACGAACAATGGCTGGAACTCTTCAAAGGCATCGGCAGGAAAATGCGCGACGGTTTGTCCGTCATCCTCGCCAGGGAAGGCGGCATGGTCCCGCTCGGCAAGGGCGCCGGCGGAGACAAGACCTTCCCCGTGGACAAGTGGGCCGAAGACATCATTCTTGCCGCGCTCGAAAAGGCGCGCTGGCAGGGCGAGTCCTTTACGCTCATCTCCGAGGAGCTCGGCATCAGAAAGTTCGGCGAGGGAAAAAAAATCGTGCTCGTGGATCCCATTGACGGGAGCAACAATGCCAAGAGCGGGATCCCGTTCTTTTCCACGTCGCTGGCGCTCTTGAACGACGAAACGCTCTCCACCCTCGCCGTGGGGTACGTCATCAACCTCGCCATGGGCGACGAGTTCTGGGCCGTGCGCGCCCAGGGCGCATACAAGAACGGCAAGCGGATAAGGACCGCGGCCACGCAGGGCATCACCATTGTGGCCTACGAAGCCTCGTCGCCCAGGACCGATCTGCCGCGCATCATGCCGCTCCTTGGGGAGGCGCAACGCACGAGGTGTTTCGGATCCACGGCCCTTGACCTCTCGTACCTCGCGTCGGGCGCCATCAGCGTGTTCGCCGCGGCCACGGCCTCGCGCGCCTTTGATTACGCGGCCGGAATGCTGATTCTTGAAGAAGCGGACGGCGTGATCACCGACTTCGAAGGGACTTCGCTCGACCACCTTGTCGCGGGACTCGGCAGGACCGTGCCGCTGCTCGCGAGCAAGAACGACGCGACGCACGCGCGGGCGCTGAACATCCTCACCTCCCGACCGCGCTGATGCCGCGGACGAAAAGATTTGTTGATTTTTCAAGGAAAGGCCCCTATACTTTTGCTGTTTTTCTCCCATGACGCTGATCACAATGACCCTGACGGGGGTGTACGCGCATGGTTGCTTTAATTGAGCTGTTAGCATTCTCAGGAGGTCACATTGGGTAACTGCAAATATTGTGGAAAGCCGGCCGGGTTTCTTAGCAGCAAGCATGCTGAGTGTGAAGAACAACATTGGCAACGCGAACGCGTAATCCAAGGTGGTCGGCAACGAATCGCTGTTGAGGTCTTGCGTGCCATCAAAGGCTCAGAGAGCTTCGACATCTTAGAAAAAACAATCGCGGAAATTGAGCAGACCTCCTTTATTCCACCCACTGAACGAAAGGCTCTTCTCACTAAGGGATGGGAAAATTCCGTTGAGCAATTTCTCGAAGACGGAATTCTGGACACCACGGAAGAGAAACGGCTCGTTGAGTTCAAGGAGCGGTTTGCTTTATCGCAAAGTGAAATAGACAGAAACGGCGCACTGACAAAAACCGCCAAAGCTGCCGTATTGCGCGACGTTCTCAACGGGGTAATTCCGCAGCGCATGTCCGTTGATGGAAATCTCCCCATCAACCTTCAAAAAGGCGAGCAAATTGTCTGGGCCTTTTCCGGTTCAAAATACTTGGAAGACAAAACACGCCGCCAGTTTGTCGGCGGCTCGCAGGGCGTAAGCGTTCGCGTAATGAAAGGCGTCTATTACAGGGTCGGCGCATTCAAGGGGCAAGCGGTTGAACACACCGAGCGTGTCCACATTGACACCGGCTGGGTGGTTGTTACAAACAAGAATATCTATTTCGCTGGTCCGCGAAAAAGTGTCCGGCTCCCCTACGCGAAGATCGTTTCATTCGAGCCATTCAGCGACGGTATCGGCGTCATGCGCGATACCGCAACTGCCAAGGCACAGATTTTCGTAACGGGAGACGGTTGGTTCACCTACAACTTGGTAACCAATCTCTCCCAGATATAGTCTGCCCCATGCTAACCACTCATTCCACCGGACGTTGCGCGATAAAGCCGCGCAGCGCCGGTGAATTCAAACGTTCTCTCCCGCAATGCATCCGTCCAAAGTCATGTCTGAGCTACTTGTATAAATTCATCTCTTCCGTATTGGAGAGGGCCTTCAGCTCCCCCAACCTTCTCACTGCCCCGCCTCGTTGCCCCACAGCTCCTTGAGCCGCTTGTCACGGCCGCAGGTGGTACGGTAGAATTTGTAGCGGATCGGATTCTTCTTGTAATAGTGCTGGTGATAATCCTCGGCCGGGTAGAACTCAGTGGCCTGCACAATTTCAGTCACGACCGCTTCTTTGAAGGGCTTGTTTTTTTCCAGCTGCGCCTTGGATTGCAGCGCAAGCCGGTGCTGTTCCTCATTATGATAAAAGATGGCGCTTCGATACTGATGCCCTGCATCACAAAACTGCCTGTCCTGAACGGTCGGGTCGATGTTATGCCAGAAGACGTTCAGGAGCTTCTCATATGTCACCTTTGCCGGGTCATAAACTATTTGGACCGACTCGGCGTGCCCGGTTCCTCCCGCGGAAACCTCTTCGTAGGTGGGATTTTTTTTCTGTCCGCCGGTATAGCCGGAGGTGACCGATACAACGCCGGGGAGCCCGTCGAACGGGTGTTCCATGCACCAGAAGCAGCCGCCGGCAAACGTCGCTTTCTCGAGATTCACGGCAGCCATGACCGTGGTTGCCGCAATGAGCGTTACCGACAGTCCCATCATCGTGAGAATAATGTCTTTCATGTGCGACTCCTCTCCGAGCATTGGTTTATTTCTTCCTCACCAGAAAATACAACTCCCCCTCATGCTGCAGATACCCTGCGCCAAGCTCCGCTTCGGCGCCGTGGCCGAAGAACACATCCGCCCTGCCCGCCCCCTTGATCGCCCCGCCCGTGTCCTGGTTCAGCACGAACCGGGTGAAGGGCGCCCATTCCTTGATCACCCCGTTCTCGATCACCGGTTTCCGCGTCGCAATAAAAGCCAGCGCGCCCCTGGGAAACAGTTTGCCGTCTGTTGCAATGGACCGGCCCGGCGTGAGCGGCACACCGATGCTGCCGATTGCCGGGCCCGTGTCGAGGCGGAAGAAGACGTAGCTGGGGTTCTGGTTCAGGACCGTGGCGAGCTGGTCCGGATGGGTCCGCAGATACTCCCGTATCGCCTGCATGGACATGTTTTCCCTGGCCATTGCCCCGGTATCGATCAAATATCTGCCGATGCCCTTGTACGGCCAGCCGTTTGCGCCGTCATACAATACGCTCAGGATGTTCCCGTCGCCCAGGTCAACCCTGCCGGAGCCCTGCACCTGAAGGAAATGAATGTCAACGAGGTCGGAGCACCACAGGAGCTCCAGGTCTTTGCCGGCGAGAACCTTCTTCCGGTCGATCTCTTCGCGGGAGTAATACGGGAGGACCTTTTTACCATCGAGCCTGCCGAAAAGCCTGCCCCTGGGGAACCCGGTCCCAAACTGCGTCAGGTCGATCTCGATGATATCATCGGGCCTTCGGTACAGAGGAAACCGGAAGGTCTCATCATCCGTAATGCGGCAAGACAGCAATGGCTCATAGTAGCCGGTGAAAAGCACCTTGCCGCGTCCATCGGACCCGACGGAGCGGTAGAGCATGAAAGCGTTCCTGATGCGCTCCACCTTCTGATCATAGGTGAATGAATCATTTTCGACGATCAAGAGAAAGTTTTGGAGTGTTACGGCCATGTCGAGTGCGCTTACTGTATCAGGCCCCAGGAAGAACACGGCGTCCTGCGGAAGTTTTTTGTAATACTCCAGGCTCTGGCGCGCCGCAGCGGCGATATCCTTGAACTCCAGGTCGTCACGGAGCGCGACCGACCGCCACGACGAGAGAGGTGTCAAAGAATCCTCCGGCCTCGTTACCCTCACCGGCGGCCTCACGCAGGCGAAAAGGGATAAAAGGACAATGCATGTCAGAATTGTTTTATTCATATGCAATTATAGTGTGGCCTGGGCCTGTGAGCATTAATGTAGGTCATTCCTGTAAACTTGTCAACCGGGAAAGATAAGCCCACAGCTTTTTGTCGCGGATTGACATCAATTTTGCAGGGGCGGCCCTGCCAAGCGACAGCCGCGCGGGACAGGCCCTGTATGCTCTTTCAGGATTCGTAAACCACAAAGACCGCTTCACTTTTTATTTTTTTTCGTGTAGTATAGTGCCCACTTACATTGTGCCGGGCTGTTTCGAGGTGTCGCCATGCAACGATTACAACGTGCCCTCATGCTTTCCTTGTCCCTCTTGTTTCCGCTCACGGCCCATGCCCTCTCCCTTGAAGAAGGCCTGAAGATCATCACCGAGGCGGGAAGGGACGTCATGATCGCCCGATCCGATGAGGATGTGGCGCGGGGGGCCGTATCGCTCGCGCGTTCCCCCTGGCGCCCTTCTGTGGACCTTTACGGCCGCGAGACCTGGCTCCGGTATACACCAGAGGCCAAATTCGGGTCGCTGACGGTCCCTACATCGCAGGACCAATTCCTGACCTACGGGGTGCGGGCCACGCAACTGCTGTATGACTTCGGCAGGACCTCTTCCTCGATCGATGCCTCGCAATACGGATTAAAGGTCCGCGAGCTCATGACCGGCCGGTCGAAGAACCAGGCGGCGCTGGACTTCATCACCGCCTACCTGGACCTCCTGGAATCGGAGAAGCTGCTCACCGTGGCCACGGAAGAAGTGACGCGGTATGAGGCGCATAAAAAGGACGCGGAAACGCGCTATCGCGCGGGCGTCATCACGAAGAACGAAGTGCTCCAGGTGAACGTCACGCTCGCCGATTCCCGACAGCGGCTCCTGACCGCGGAGAACCTTCGCTCTCTCAGGGAATCGAAGATCAACAGCCTGCTCTTGAAACCGCTGAACGATGCGGTGCGGCCTGAAGAGCTCAAGACAAGCCCGGCAGCGGGCCTTACGCTCGATGAGGCATGGGCCGGCGCCGAGGCTTCACGGCCCCTGCTCAAGGAAATGGATGCGGCCATCGCGGCGAAGGAACAGAGTGTTCAGTCCGCGCGGGCGGAATATTTGCCGACGTTCTACGTTTCCGGCGGGTATGAATATTTTGAGAACAAATACCTGGTGCACCAGGACAACTGGTCCGCCGTTGTCGGAGTGAACGTCAATCTCTTTTCCGGCGGGGCAAGCGATTTCAGGCTCGGCATGGCAAGGGCGGAGCTGCGGTCACTCAAGCTGTCACGGGACAAGCTGCTTGACACTATCCGGCTCGAGGTAAAGAGCGCTTATCTCGAGCTCCGGAGCTCGGCTAAAAAGATGGAGGTCACGAAGGCCGCGGTTGAACAGGCCGATGAGAACCTGAGGCTCCAGCAGCTCCGGTATAAGGAAGGCGTGGGCACGGCAACCGAAGTGCTCGATGCGGTGTCGCTTTTGACCACGGCTGAATCGAATTCCTGGAAAGCGCTTTACGGCGTCAGGCGGGCGGAGGCCGTCCTCATCAATGCGGCGGGCAGGGACCTCGTCGGAGTATACGTGAAATGACCGCGGCGCCCACGGGAGCGGAGCGCATAGGGCAGAGGGCAGAGAGCAGAGCGCATAGGGCATAGGGTAAAGCATTTATACACCATGCACCATGCTCTAAGCACTATGCGGTTTTCATCAAGGAGACAGCATGGCGGAAGAACAGGCCGGTAGCGGACAGAAAAAGAAAAAAGCCTTCATGATCGTCGGTGCGGTCGTGCTCATCGGCCTGATCGCAGGCTGGTCCTATAATGGGTATCGGAAAACGCATATATCCACGGACGACGCTTTCATAGAGGGCGACATATACACCATCGCGGCCCGGACCAACGGGACGGTCAAAACGGTTTACGTGGATGACAACAGGCAGGTAAAAAAGGACGACCTGCTCGTCGATATCGACCCATCGGATTATCGTTCACGCAGGGAAGCGGCACGCGCGACACTGGAGCTTCAGCGTGCCACTCTCCGTCAAGCGGAGCGTGAATTGAAACGCGCAAAAGCGTTGTTTGAGCAGGATGCGAACTCCGCGGACCGGTACGACAAGGCGATTTCGACCCAGGAGATATCCGCGGCCCAGGTGAAACTTGCCGAAGAGCAGCTTCGTCAGGCTGAATTGGACCTCGGATATACGCTGATCAAAGCCCCGGCGGACGGGTATGTGACGAAGAAGAACGTGATGTCCGGGAACCAGATCCGGTCCGGGCAGCCGTTGATGGCGATCGTGTCGCTTGACAAGCTTTACGTGATCGCCAATTACAAGGAGACCGAACTCGAACGGATTCGTCCGGGCCAGGATGTGGAGCTCACGGTTGACTCCTTGCCCGGCAAGGTCTTCAAAGGCAAGGTGGACAGCATCATGGCGGGCACCGGCGTATCGTTTTCCCTCTTCCCGTCAGAGAACGCAACGGGCAACTACGTCAAGGTGGTCCAGCGCATACCGGTCAAGATCGTGCTTGAACCGGGCGCCGACAAGGAGCATAGGTTGAAGGTGGGAATGTCCGTGGCGCCAACGGTGCTTGCGAAATAACGCGCGGGAATGCTCATGCGGAAATAGATTACAGAGGCATGCTGGGGCGGGGGTTCAGGTCCAGGTTTGAGGCCTCTCCACGCTTGTGGTGAAGATATCCCGCCGGCATAAAACCAATTGACAAACCGAAAAAGCCGCTTGCCTTGAAGGACTTTTTATGGTACGTTATTCGGACAGGAGGTGGAGAATGAAAATCAGCGAAGACATCCGACCCGTGACCTATCTGAAGTCCAAGGCCGCGGACATGTTGAATCAGATCAACGAAACACACAGGCCGGTCATTATCACGCAAAACGGGGAAGCGCGCGCCGTTCTGCAAGACCCTGAATCGTATGAGCGCATGAAGTCTGCAATAGGTTTGATGAAGCTCCTCGCGCAGGGAGAAGAGGACATTCGGAAAGGCAGGACCACGGAGCAGGAAGAGATGTTTGCGGGTCTTGAAAATAAGCTGAAGACGAGGGAAAAGCGGAATGCCGATGAGTCGTAACCATACCGTCAAATGGACGGCTACCGCCGGTCATGATCTGGATGCGATCATCGGATTTATCGCCGAGGACAGTATCGACGAGGCACTGAAGATATTGGAAAGGATGCGCAAAAAGGCGATTAGTTTAAATGCATTGCCGGAAAGAGGCCGCATCGTGCCAGAGTTGAAAGAGCAGGGAATTATTCTCTATCGGGAATTGATCCTCGCGCCCTGGCGTATCATTTACAGAATATTCGGTGAAACGGTATACGTCCTTGCTGTCCTCGATGCAAGACGCAATCTGGAGGATATTCTGCTTGACCGGTTTGTTGGTTGAATTATGATGGGATTAAAGGGCAATTCTTTGCGTTGACGAATATATCAAGGATAGAGAAGCGCCTCAAATAACCCCAGGATTATGGGTGGATTGAAGAACCCTGGTTGTTGAAGCTTGCAGTGATTTAATCTTCCTGAAGTTGTTACGGTTGCCACTCCTTGAAACTCATAAAGATTCAGTCCAAATTCTTGGCTTCTCCCTAAAAAATACTCATTCGACAACTCATTCGACGACGTTGACAGAGAATTGAATCAGGTATATATTCGACCGGATTACTGTGCATGGTGCTGCATGTTCATTGCTAAACTAGATAACCTCGTAAATCAGATGTTATCTAGAGGGCTACACAATATATAGGTTAGAAGCCATGATACGCCTCTCAGGGGACAGAAACGGAACCAGCGTATTTGCTGAGCGCGCACAGAAAAACCTCGACTTCATTGCGAAATGCGCGGCAGAGGAAGTCGACGTACATCCCGTGACGCAGGCTGTGCTGGCACTTGTTGTTTTCCGAATTAATCCGGCCTAATCTTCCTGATTATAATAACCCTTTCACATTCGTCCGGCCTCTTTGAAGCAAAAGAACCGGAGAGCAAGCGCCCCCCGGTTTATTTCAGATGAGC
>Ga0315281_10004720_pt1 | contig 19740 bp, 25 predicted proteins | sample YL17G07_0_MG_FD_204540 | JGI IMG/M metagenome (GOLD analysis project Ga0315281, IMG submission 204540) | Sediment microbial communities from Yellowstone Lake, YNP, Wyoming, USA - YL17G07_0 | ecosystem: Environmental > Aquatic > Freshwater > Lake > Sediment | place: USA: Wyoming | collected... | reverse complement strand
CTAGAGAGCGCAGCCAGACATCTAGAACGGCTTTTATGTTCTGCCCGCTCTCCCCGCCGCGCTTCTCATATCTCTCTAGGTCATTCAGGAACTCAAACAGCATCATATCTATGGGCGCTTTCATGTTGAATTTTTCCATCTCTGCGTTGGCTTTCTTGAGCTTTGAATGTAATCTAGACATTATCCAACGGTCTATCTTCTTCTTGTTTCCTGATTTGAGCAATAGGCTGCTGGCAATAGAATACAGCCTCTCTACCTGGCTCTTGTAGATGAGCGCAGTCTTAGGATTCCAGCTAGTGTCAGCGAAAGGGCTGCCTACATGGCAATAATACAATCTCATTCCGTCGACGGAATAGTTCTTTGCCAGATCCGGAATGGGCTCAGCTCCGCCTTTAGATTTAGATATTTTCTCGCCGCCTTCCATCGTTAGCCACCAGTGGACGAAAATCCCTTTCGGCCAGTCGCGCTGCTGCATTACTCCAACGTGGTTCATCAAGAAAACCGGGAAATGCACGGTCTGATGCTCCTTTCCGCCAAGGTTTATGTCGAGCGGGTACCAATACTCGAAATCTTTCCTGATTTTTTCCCAGGTCTCGTTCTTAGGATTGCCTTTACCTAAGAATACATAGTCGAAAAAGCTTTCGTCCATCTCCTGCGGTATTATCACGCCTTCATTGACATATTTAGAAACAACATAATAAGCGGGATACAGCGTCGAATCAGCTATGGGCTCTATAATCCATTTGTCATCGAATGGGAATCTAGTCCCTAACCACTTGCCCATCCTGACGCATGGCCTGTCCTTGTACCAGTCTATCACAGATGGAAGATTATCCTTGTATTCTTTAGGGAAGATATTCATGCTCGGGATATAGGCTTTCGTCTTCTCTTTTAGCCCGGCATCAGAATATTTGATGAACCACTGATCGTCTATCTTCTTTATGACGACAGGCCCGCCGCAGCGGCAAATCACTTCTTCAGAAAGCTCCTGCATGATATCAGCCTGTCGAGAGTCCAGCATCTTCTGCTTCATCTTCTCCTTCGCTTCCATGACAGGCATGCCGGCAAATTCGCCGCAGTTATCGTTCATGCGCCCCGTGTGGAACCCGGCCTTATAGATCAGCTTTGTGGCCTCTTCCAGCTTCGGGTCTGTTGAACTTTTAATGTCCATGTCTTCGCAGATTTTCAGAGCGGCCTTGTCCCCGTATTCTTTCGTGACTATAATCGGGATTACCTGAATCCCCTTTACTTTTGCTGGGTCAAGCCTATATTTCTTGATTAGCTGGTCGTTATTTATTATGTCGACAAGCCCCATCCAGTCATAAGGCGCGTCCGATGGGACCGAAGTGACTATTCCCGTCCCTATCTTCGGGTCGCAGAACTTGGACGGCAATACTATAATCTCCCGGTTTATCTCGGGGGCTGTACAGTATTTGCCAACTAGCACCCACCCCTCAATCTCTCCGACCACTTCGACATTATCCTTCTGGTATTTCAGCTTCTCAGCGCACTCTTTGCTGATTATCCAGATCTCATTGCCAACTTTCGCCTTGACATAGGTTATGTTAGGGTCCACCCAGAGATTAGTCTGGCCATAGACGGTCTCCGGCCTGAGAGTAGCCGCTATAACGAACTCGTCCCCGAGCTTGAACTTTAACAGCGTGAACTCCTGCTGCTCAGCGTTGCCCCCTTTCGAGATATCAGTCTCTGACGCATCGACAGCTATAGGGCCGCAGTTGACGCAGAAAGTGGCAAAATAGGGCTTCTGGACAAGCAGATTATGTTCTTTCAGCTTTCTGAACTGCCATTCTATGAAACGGTTGTAATCCGGGTTCACGGTCGTGGTGAACCTGCCGTAATCAGCAATAAAACCGAATCTCTTCCAGTAGTCGTTGATGTAGACTTCGTTGAAGAACCTGACCACTTCCATCGGGTCTTTCAGCTTCTCTATTTCCTCATCAGGGCAGCCATTAGCTTTGAGGCTCGCGATGAACTCTGGATCGGCGCGCTCGACTTTCTTAGCGAAAGCGTAAGAGGGATTACCAGTGGCATGAGTGCCTACAGGAAATAACACATTATAGCCGTTCATCCTCTTGTACCTGCATATGACGTCGGAATAGGTATAGCCGCGCATGGTGCCGATATGAAAATAGCCAGAGATTCCGGGATAAGCGAATATCAGGAAAAACTTCTTCCTGTCATCAGGTTCGGCCTTGCCAAGATTCTCCCATCTCTTCTGCCATTTCTTCTCAGTTTCCTCATGATTGTAGGCCATAGCAACCTCTATATTACATCAGACCCGTATTAAAAGAAAATGGTCCTTCTCCTCCTCGCCTATGTCGCCCTCTTCCAATATCTTCTGGTCCCTAAAGACCTCGAGCTGGCTTTCGAACGCCTTTGGCAACGAGACCAGCACCAGGTTCTTGGAGTATTCCAGCAATCTTTTGGGCTCAGGCAGCAGATGAAGCGTGTCGAAGCAAATAACTAAGTCGAATTTCCTGGCGGTCATGAACTCGTTAGTAATAAAGTAGGTTATATCCTTTTTCTGCGGCCGGATCATCGCCTCATCTACATCAATGCCTATAACCTCCTTGAATTTCAGCCCCTTCTTCTCAAGAGAGCTCTCAAGCCACGCTTTCCCTATCCCCATATCCAGCACAGAGAAGCTCTTCTTGAGATAACCCTTTATCTGCGGGTAGAGCGCTTCGTATTTCTGGCATTGCTTCTTTTCCCAGGACTTGTAGATGGCGGTTGAAAAGACCATACAATACTCTTACCAAAACGCTTTTAAATAAACTTTCCCTTATCTTATCATGAAAACCATATTTTGCTCTGAATGCAACGCGCCAATAAAGACCATCTTCAAGCAAGAGTCTTTCAGCGACTGGAAATTCTGCCAAAAATGCGGCGAGGCCTCCTATATCCTGGCTTATGAGGACGGGAGAACAGCGGCAATGTCCCTGAAGAAGTTCGTCGCGCAATCATCCGCCAAACAGAACCTCGTGAAAGCATTAGAGTTCATGCTGAAGAACGGCCAGAGCCACTTAGAGGATATAGTGTTCGTGGCAGGAAAGCCCGCGGAAGCGGAGATACTCAAGCTATATTCCATGAAAGCGCTGGACAAGTTCGGTTACGCTTATTCCATAAAGAACTCGCTTGAGGGCGCTGTCGAAAAGACCATAGAGCCATATCTAGAGAGACCGAGAGACATGCTCGAAGAGTTCCTGAAATAGTTCCTGTAATAGCTGAAATACTCGAATTCTGCGATAAGCGAAAGCATTACGCTTATAAATCGAACTTTGTTTTCTATATCAACGGTGAGCATTTTGGCTTTGATAACAGAAATAATAAAAAGATACGACGGAGAAGCGAAAGAGAGAATAGCGGAAGCCAGAAAGCTGAACGCAACAAAGAAAGCCGAGAGAGAATCGCTGTTTTTCGACCCGTCAAAGGGAGAGCCGTCTCTGGACACGACAACATCACAACCAACAGAGCAGGATTTCGCCTATTTCGACTGGCAGAACAAACTGGTGGATTTCTACAAGAAGCTCGGCGAGGTCAATATGCTAGTTGACCAGCTCAACAACAGCTCAGGCCTGCTGAAAGAGATGGAGAGGGTAAGGAAAGAGAACATGGAACTGAAGCAGAAGCTCAACGAAGTCCAACCCTAATCTTTTAATCTCCCGCTTCGGAATATAGTCATGGAAGACTTTTATGTAATCCCTGAGAGCTATTTCTCAAAAGAGGCTGCCGAACACTACGACCGCAGTCCTAGAATGAAGAAGGTCCAGCGCGAGCTCACTGAACGCGCTATAGAGTTATTAGGCCTGTCGAAAGGGAAGATTCTAGATGTTGGCTGCGGCACCGGGCTATCAACTACGGTATTGGAAGAGCGCGGGTTCAAGGCAATAGGCATAGACATCTCCCAGCCGATGCTGGATATAGCCAAGAAAAAAGGACTGGCTGTAAAGAAAGCGGATTTTACTGATCTTCCGTTCAAGGACAGGACGTTTGACGCGCTAATCTCTATATCCGCTCTCCAGTGGGTATATGGAAAAAGCTATGATGATGTTCTAGAAAAATATTCAAAGACCGCCAGAGAGTTCTATCGCGTCCTGAAGCACGATGGGCGCGCTGTCGCCCAGTTCTATCCCAAAACTGAGAAAGAACTCGAGCTATTTGCCAAGGAGTTCAAGAGAGCTGGGTTCAAGACGACTATAGCTATAGATTATCCCAATATCCGAAAAAGGACAAAGAAATTCATCATACTTGACAAGAATTAACCGACCGCCTTCTGAAAAACATTAAATAGCCCGCGGAAAAAAGAATCGCATGAAACGATTGGCTGTACTGCTCCTGTTCATCATGGTCGGCTATTCTGCGCCCTCGAACTTCTACGATTATTTCGATGATATGGCGCTGCACCAGACGAAGTTCGTGAGCTGCAAGCTTGTCGAGAAGAACTGCCAAAAGACCGTTCTGGGCATTTCGAAAGGCTCGATACAGTACCGCTGCAAGAACAATATTCATGTCAGGCGCAACGGCAATAAATGCACGGCCCATATAGACTATTCGGATCCGAGGACAGTCACAGGTGCCATAAACCACCTCTGGTACGATTTCTTCAAGTTCTCAAAGCCATAGCAACGCTTTTATTCGCTGGAAAGCAGAATTATAACATGGGGATTATAGCGGATGCGGTTAACGACATATTCGACAAAATCGAGGATTTCGTCTCGTTCTTCATAATCTACACGCTCGCCATCTTCGTAATCGGGCAGTATTTCGGCGCCCTATACACTAAAAGCGTAGCATTCGATTATCCCATGTGGCTGCTGTTTATAGCTGTTTTCTTATACGTGCTGAAAGAGGTCTTGAAGCCAAAGAAGAAGTAGCTAGCCTTTCTGGTTTTTGTAATCGAACAGGTCCTCGTCCTTAAACGAGTTTATTTCCTGCTCTGTATAACCTTTTTTCGTTTTTGCTATTATCTTCACAAGGCCGGCGTTTATCAAGACTCTCCTGCACATCTTACAAGAGGCGGCGTCGTTTATGCTCCCGTCTTTGGCGTTTTCACTATATAGATAGATAATCCCACCGAGAACTGACACACCTGCTCTTGCTGCGTTTATGATAGTGTTCTGCTCAGCATGGACAGACTTACAGAGTTCATATCTCTCGCCTGACGGTATATTAGCCTCTTCCCTCGGGCATTTCCCTATGTCACAGCAGTTTTTTGTGCCCCGTGGCGCGCCCGTATACCCTGTGCTTATTATCTGGTCGTCTTTGACTATGATTGCGCCGTAGTTCCTTCTGAGACAAGTGCCGCGCTTGGCAACCTCTTTTGCTATGTTGAGGTAGTAATCTGTCTTTGATGGCCTTGTCATAGAATCCACTTTATTCTGGCTATAGGTCAATAAAAATGTTCTGTCAGCTCAGCAATGCCTTTGCCGAGTACATGACTATAAGGCCTATCAAGAAGAACAGGAAAGAGACCATAGAGCGCTTCCTATCGGTCTCTTTGTGCAATTCTGGAATCAGGTCAGAACTGGCGATGTAAATGAAGCCCCCGGCAGCGAAAGGCAACAGGTATAGTGCGAAACCGGAGATATAGGAAGCGATGAAATACCCTGCAATTGCGCCGAAAACAGCCAATAAGGCGGAGAAGAAATTGAATACCAGCGCCCTCCTTTTAGAGAACCCGCCATAGACCAATATCCCGAAATCGCCTAGCTCCTGCGGGACCTCATGGGCGACCACCGCGAGCGTGGTTGCTATCCCTGCTGCAGTGTTTATGAGAAACGCCGATACTATCACTAAACCGTCGACGAAATTATGTATCCCTCCGCCGATGAGGCTCAGATAGGTGAATACGTGGATCTGGCAGTTCTTTTCGTGACAATGTCTCCAATAAAGGGCCTTTTCCAGCACAAAGAACATACAAAACCCTATGACCAGGGCGACGAAGATATCGAGGCTGTTTGAGATGGCAAGCGCCTCGGGCAGGAGATGGAAGAAAGCCGCTCCTAACAAAACGCCAGCAGCGAAGCCCACCAGGACCAGAATAACCCTATCGAGCACGGTTTTCTTCAGAACCAGCGTCACTATGCCTATGAGCGAGAGCAGGCTGACTATAGTTGTTGCGAGAACCGCATACAACAGGGCTTCCATGCGCTCTATTCTAAATACGCACCTTTATAAAGGGTATCACTTATAACTATAGTGGAAATTATAGCTAGTAGGAAAATAACCTTTTTCTAGGAGTTATCAATTTCTAACGAATACAAAATAGGTGAATATAAATGGGATATGGAAGTTTCGGTCCGCGAGAAATGCACAAAGTAACTTGTTCCGAATGCGGGAAAGAGACAGAAGTGCCTTTCAAGCCAGATGGATCAAGGCCTGTGTACTGCAGAGACTGCTACCAAAAGCACAAGCCAGCGAGACAGTACTAACGCTTTTAGCGCGGTATTAGTCGTTATTAACCTTTTTCTTTTTATTTTATTATCTAGCGCGAGCCTTCAACTTCTTTTTGTATCCTTCTTTTAGTCACCGCATCGAATTTCATATTCCCGAACCATGGCCCCTCCTTGACAGAGACCCTTATATCTGCTTTCTTAATAGGATCATAAAGGACTGCATATTTCCATCTAGCGTCTTTAGGCATCTTCTGTTTCAAAATCCCGCCCAAGGTGCCTGTTTTTGTTCTCCAATCAACAAAGACAATCGTTCTATTTTCTTTTTTTGCCTTGGTTAAAATTTCGCCAAACTTTCGCTCATCAAACTCACTTTTTTTAGAACTGGCCCTTAAACTGACTGCTATTATATCCCTCTTCCTGATCGCCTTTTCTAAGCCCGCAGTTATAGGTATTCCGGCGAAGTCTATCCCGATTAAAATCAGTTTCTTGTTGGGCACGCCTTTTTCAATTTTTTTACCAAGTTCAATTATCTTTGGAGCCATCTCCCTTGCTTTGAACTTGAACCTGTGATAGCTAAAAGGAAGAGTTTTTGGCATCTAAGCACCTAAGCCGCTCAGCACTCAAAATCTAAATCATCAATCATTAGCCTGGTTTGACATCATCGCAGCTATATTATTAGACAAGCTTTTTATATAAGATTTGCCTTTTCTAATCATGCGCGCGCAGGGGGCATTGGAATACCTGATAATCATAGCGGCCGTCTTGGGCATATCGGCCATAGTGGTATTTTTCGTGACGGGCGCGTTCACTTCCTCCACGTCCGGCGCGGACTTCAGCAAATGCAGAGTGGCTACAGCAAACTGCAAGCATAACACGGCATTGGGTGTCACTACGGTTTGCGACGCATGCAAGAGCGCCTGCACCGATTCAAGGGGAATGCCACTCATAGGCGGAGCAGTCACCTGCTGCAAACAGGGCCTTGCTGAAAAGATATACAGCGGTTCCACAGAGTGCAGTTCCCCGCGCGAGCTCTTTTATGACGAATTCGCTGACATGAACGCCTGGAGCGGAGACCTTTCGCCATTTTGGTATGCAAACACAACGTTCGGATTCAACAACTCCAACTCCGCGTATAAGCAATCATACGCCACGCGATACATCCTGCACACTCAAGACACCACGGATTATTATTATATTGCTCTCTCTTTCTGGTCCACCCCTAGGCTGCGCGATTGCTCCGCAGGCATGTGGGTCTCAAGGGAATTCATGCTCGTGGAATGGTCTCCTGATGGAAGCGCATGGAACCGCATTTATGACGATTGTAATAGTGCAGGATGGGCTTTTCACTCCTACCCAATTCCGGCAGCCGCATCAAACAATCCTAATTTCGCGGTCAGGGTGGGCTGCTATGACTCGCACAATCCCCCCTTGCCTAGCGAATATTGCGCTATAGATACGTTCAGAATCATAGGCATCCCCGAATAGACATATTTATAAAGGCTAGAGCGCCCTATTTACCCGGCGATGAAGATACCGTCCCAATTTGAGGAAACAATGAAAATCGGAGTAACTACTGAGCCAATTGCTGTTTCTAGAAAAGGTTTATAAAGGGCCATACAGACAATAATTACGCTTGGCGACCATAGCGGGAGTGCCACACCCGGACTCTTCTCGAACCCGGAAGTTAAGGCTCCCAGCGATGCGTGCAGTACTGCGCTCTGCGTGGGAGGCTCGCGACGTTGCCTAAGCACTTTATATTTCTAAAGAATTCTATTTGCTAGACTGCGTGCTTTTTTGTAAAATGCTAAGAAACTGGTTTTCTTCTTCAGGTGCTCTTTGTATAATTCATCGAATTTCAAAAGAATCTCATCATTACAGACGTAGGTGCGTAAAGGCGTTTTTCCGATTATTTTTACCATCCGTGGGTCATTCATGATTATTGGTGCCAGAACCTCGCTTAGCTTCCATTCCCTAGCAGGTCTGCTAAATTTCTTCGTGTTTATTTTAGGAAACTCCTCTATTAGCTTCTTAAAATAAAACATATGGGTAATCTCATGGGAACAAACTCTAATCACTACTTTGTCAGGAAGATAATAATGCAAGCTAAACGCCCACCTATTCCGATCGTATGGGCCACCCGGATTAACACTTACCTGAGCGCCAATAATTCTATTTTCTGGCGCTTTAACGTCAAGAACCTTTGACAACGCAGCCATAAATTTATCATTTTTCTTGTCCCAAATTTTTTGAAAATGAATAACTGACCTACAAATTTTATCAAATCTATCTAAGTAAACTTTAATAAGAAAATGTTTCAAGTTCTCTTTCATTTTTTTATTTTTAGGCATTTTTTCGATGCCCGGATAACATCTTAAAATGTTTTTGGTGCCAGGATAATATCTTAAATCCCGTTTATGCCCTATTTTTTTTGTAAGTGCAGAAGCAAAAAAATTAACGTCCCACTGCAAATCCCCAAATTTGAAATAAACTTTTGGCAACGTATTATCTCCTCCGTTTAACTGCATTTTTCAATCGTTTCAGCAGATTCTCATGACCGTATTCTTCTACTATCTCCCAAGCTCTAGAATAGCCAAGCTGTATTATAGAGTCTAACCATTTAGCTTTATTAATTTCTTTTTTTAACCTTCTCTTTGCGAAAAGTTTAAGATACAAATGTTTGTGTAATGCATGAACATAAATATGTGTTTTTGTTCCCATGGCTTCTTTTTTAAATCCGTTCCAAAGTTTTTCTTTCTTGTGGACATTATTAGAAACAAGAAATACATGAATAAGCTCGTGTGTAAGAATATCAATTATCTGTTCATTGCTCATCTTTCTTTCGTTTCTTCCTAGAATTCTTACAGTTAAAGGATGTGAAAAGCAACCACCACAATTGACGATAAAACAGGTTATCTTTTTTTCTTTCCACTTAAAACCAGTCGCCTTAACCATTTCACTAAAAATCTTCTTCTCCACTTTTCGCCAGGCTTTTTCCAAGGTTTTTATGCGTTTGAGGGTCACTTTAATATAACTTCTATCCCATTTCTTCCCAGCCAAACGGAAGAGGCTCATATCATATGGATATGAATACACAAACTCAACTTTCGGTATCATCTAATCACTTCCCACCATTGCCTTCCCTCTTTTTTAAAGTCTTTCTCTATTTTCTTAATCCATTTTGCATGATCTGTCTTGCTCAACAATTCAACTATTTTTTTAGTTAATGGTTTCAGGTTTTTTCTCGTTTTTGGGAACGTGACTAATTCTATCAATTCATTTCTGTCCAAATCCTTCATCTGGTCAGCAAGCGCCATGATTAGAGAGTTATTATAATAGTATTTCTTAGGATATTTATTTTGATACTCCTTTGAGCTAACAGTTCTTATTGAAACTACTTCAGCGCATGCTTCTTTAAATGCATCCATAAGCTTATCAGGATAGTCTATGCACAAGTACAGAGATTGGTACAAATGAAAAAGTTCATGGCTCAATACCTGTTCAACTTGGTATTTTGATTTCGCTGCTGGAAGAAAACCAATAAATGCATAAATCCATTTTTGTTTTCGTGGTTTTAACAAGCGCGCTCGCCAATGCGGATCATGTACATCAACTCCTATATCAAAGCCTACAAATTTTCTTTTCTCCTTCTGGGCAACATACTCCATGCGTTTCAGAAAATCAGTCCAACTGACACCAAGTCTGAGATACTTTGAAATCTTGTTCCATTGAATCGGTGCCTGTTTCATGACCTCCTCTTTAGTGATTATATATTTTGCCATTTCTATTCACCCCCCAACTCTTTCTTATTATCCGTGGCCATCTCGAACTCTTTAGTCCCTATGAGCGCTTTTGCAGGGCATTTTTCGACGCACATGTAGCAGAATATGCATTTCCCGAAGTCTATCTTTATCTTGCCTTTGTCTTTCGGCCCCCCTTTATCGAATTTTATCGCGTATGAAGGGCATATCCTGACGCAAGTGAGGCAGCGCGTGCATTTCTTGTCATCCCATTCTATCTTCCCGCGATAGTTCTTGGGCTCGTCAGGCTCCCGAGGATACTTAGTAGTCACGGCCCTGCTCAGCCAGCTCTTTATAACGTCCACAAGTAACACAGCACCACTCCGAACACTGATATAGCTATAACATAATTCTTAAAGAACCTTATCATGCTATCAAGCCTCGCTCGCGGCGTGACCACGTCTATCAGCACGAACGAAACGAAGACTAAATAAGCCAGTAACACGCTCAATAAAACATCATTGAAGCCCATAAACAGGTCAACAAAAACGCTGCATATGACAAACGCTTCCATCCATTCAGACAATAGAAATACCCCTAAAGACGGGCCCGAAAATTCTGTAAGAGAGCCTTCTATTATCTCCTGATTGGCGTTGGGGATGTCGAAAGGCGCCCTCCTGAGTTTTGCGATTCCGGCGATATAGAAAGCCACCATCGACGGGATAAGGACTAGAGAGAATTGGAACGGCTCGAGGAAATAGATGGTGTGATGGAAGATAGCAACGGAGAGTATCCCTAACGCGAACGGGATTTCGTAGGAGAAAAACTGTAGCAATTCTCTCTTTGCCCCGATAAAGCCGTAATGCGAATAGGACAACAGCCCGGCGAACACGTAGATGAGGCTGGTGAGCGCGAACAGAAATATCAGCGAAATCACGTCTATAGAACCGCCTAAGCTGCCTAACGGCAGGGACGTGGCTATTAGAGCGACGGCCATCAGCGAAATCAGTGGCAGGAAATTCATCAGAGGATTGGCAAGCGCGCTCCTGATGTTCTGCTTCTGGAACAGCTTCCAAAGGTCGGCTATCTGCTGGTAGATAGGAGGCCCTACGCGAAACTGTGATCTGGCTTTTATCTTCCTTTCGAGCCACGATAGGAAAATAGCCGAAAACACTGCTATGGCTAATTGTATCATTTCATCTTCTCCAGCGTTTTCTTGATGCCGTAGATTATCGCCTGCGGCCTCGGCGGGCACCCTGGAATGTATATATCGACCGGTATTATTTTGTCGACAGGGCCAGCCGCTGAATAGCTCTCTTTATAGATGCCGCCCGTTATCCCGCACGAGCCCAGCGCTACAACTATCTTCTTCTTCGGCATCTGGTCATATATCCGCTTGACTTTGTCGCGCGTCTGCATGTTCACAGGACCCGTTACTAATAGGATATCAGCATGCCTCGGGCTGCCTTTCATCACGCAACCAAGCCGCTCGATGTCGAACCTAGGCGTTAGGCAGGCTATCACTTCCAGGTCGCATCCGTTGCAGCCGCCTGTGTTCAAATGGAATATCCACGGCGACTTCTTTATCAGGTTCATATCCATCCACTCAAGATAGGCACCACGCCTATCATTATGACTATCACAGCCAGCACCAATATAGCCAACAGGGTCATGAAATGCGGCTCATTCTCCTGTTTCAGCGCCGATACCCTGTCATATGCCGATAAGAAGCTAACTAGCAGGAAGAAACTGGCCAGCAGCAATAGCGCTATCGAGATATAGTCTCCGGCAAGATAGGCCGATACTAATATCAGATATTTCCCTAAAAATCCGCCCGTAATCGGTATCCCGGAGATGGAGAAGCCGCCTGTGATGAGGCTGAACATCGCGAAATTATGCACCCTCTTCAGCAGGCCGTGCTCTTCGGTGATGAGGCCTGCCAATAAAAATAGAAGAGGCTTGGCGAATATCTGCGTGATTATGAGCATCATCGCGCCCAGCAAGGCCGTGGCGTTGTTCAGCGACAGCGCATAGATTATGAAGCCGGTTTCAGCTACCGACCAGTAAGCGAATTTCTTCCTGAACGTGCGCTGGTTCATCGAGACAGCAGCGGCATAGAGCGCGGTCGCTATCCCTATCACTTGTAGAAATCCGTTCACCTGCAAGAGGGGCATTATCTTCGATAGGGTCAATAGCCCGACGCAGTTTACGGCGCCGGCCATCAACGCGGCTACGGGGATAGCGGATTCAGAATAGGCGGAAGAGACCCAGAGGTGGAACGGAACCGCACCTGCTTTTGTCAATAGTCCTATGACCAGCCCGAACATCACCAGTTTCTCGAAACCGTGCGCGTATGAGAGCGGCTGTATCGAGAAGCTGCCCGTGTACGAGGAGAAAAGGATTATCGAAAACAGGACCAGGATAGAGGCCAGGAAATTCATGAACGTGAATTTATAAGCGGCCCTGACGCCGTCCTTTATGGAGAATATTAGATAGCCCGCCGAGAATAGGACTATATCCAGGAAGACATAGTTGGTTATCAAATCAACAGCGAAAATGCCCCCAATCAAGCCAGAGAGCAGCAGGCAGAGGAAGATATCATACTGCATCGAGCCCGCATAGCCATGCCCTATATTGTAGAACATTATCAGGAAGTTGGCCGCTGTAACCGCCAGCGCCACAAGATAGAGCATCATAGTGACGTTGAAGTTCAGGAACAGGATGGAGAAACTAAATCCCTCTCCTATGAAGAGCGACAATGCGAGCATGGCCAAAAAGCTGATCAGGGTTTGCCAGAGATAGATGACGTTCTTTATTTTCTTGTGCTCCTTCTTTATGGCGACGAATACAAGCGCCGACAGTAGCGGAAATACCATGCTGAATATAGCCAGCGTCACTGCCACAGATGCCATGGATTGAGACTCCTGTATTTTTTATACATATGAATGGTCAGATAGGTCAGCAGTATGAACGGTAGGATGGTGGCGATTTCTATGAACATCGCTTCGGAAAGGTTAAGATAAACGTTTATGGGCAGGAACGAATAGGCTGCCAGGATCAGGACATTTTCAGCGACATCGAAGATGAAAAGGAACTTCAGCAGGTTCTTGGCTATCAACAGGGCGATTATCGACAGGGCGAATATCATGAACAGCAGGATATGGTCCATGGTTATGCCGAGATAGCTGAGGAACAGGAACAATGCTATCGCAGAAATGCCCATAATCCCAATCATCCATCTCATGCTCTCGCGTTCCTCTTTTTCCGTGCTCTTTATGGCGAAGCGCATTATCAGCGGGAACAATATACCTCCAAAGACCAGCAGCACTATCCCGCTGGCCACATCGGTCTGCATGCTGAGGAGCGCCACCAGGATATTGAAGACCGTCGAATAGACCAGCACCCTGTAGAATTTGTAGTCTAGGAAAATCGGCATGCTCAGAAACAATAGCGCCAGATAGGCTATATTCATATCCGCATCTCATCTCCGTGCTCGTCTATTATGGCTATCCTATCGGTGCACGCAAAGCAGGGGTCAAGGCTAAGTATTATCGCCGGAGCATCTGCTATCTTCTCCCCGGAAAGCAAATCCCTGATAGCAAAGATGTTCGGGTACGTTGGCGGTCGTATCCTGACTCGCTTCGGCCTATCAATCCCTGTTATGATATAATGCAGGTTCTCTCCCCTGGGCGCCTCGACGCGCTGGGTTATCTCGCCCTCGACAGATTTGGTGAAAGGTACACTCAGCTTCCCTTCGGGCAGGTTATTCAGACAGTCCAATACTATTTTGCACGATTCCTTAATCTCGCGTATCCTGACCAGTGTGCGGGCCATCATATCGCCATCGTCCTCGAGAGGTATGTCGAAATCCACCTCTTTATAGGCGGAATAGGGGATGCGTTTCCGAACGTCATTATCTATATTGCAGGCTCGAGCCACCGGCCCGACAACGCAATACTTCTTTGCGTTCTCTTTCCCAAGAACGCCATGGCCCGTCAACCGTGCCTTTATCAAACTGTCTTTTGCGAAAGTCCCCTCGAGCTCTCCGGCATACTTCTCCAATTTTTTAACATTGGCTCTTATATGCCCCTCTAAGTGCTTGTCTATGTCCCACCTGACTCCCCCTAAGACGTTCAGTATCCTAGAGACTCTGTTGCCTGTAAACAGCTCGAACAGCTCCATCACCAATTCTCTCTCTTTCCAAATGTGCATGAACAATGTTTCATATCCTATCGAGTCGGCGAACGTGCCTAGAATCAGATAATGGGATTGTATCCTCTCCAGCTCGCTAGTAATCGTTCTGATATACCTCGCTCTGTCAGGTATCTGTGTGTCATTCAACCGCTCGACGCCCTCACAGAAGCAGGTGGTGTGCGCGTGATTGCATATAGCGCATATCTTCTCAATCATCGGCACGCTCTGGATATAGGTTTTGCTCTGCAATAGCTTCTCTATGCCACGGTGATTATAGCCTAATCGGAATTGCGCGTCCTTGATGACCTCGCCTTCGATGAAAAGCCTAAAGTACTCAGGCTCCTTCAGCGCAGGATGGTACGGCCCTATCGGCAGCATGGTCTCGTGCATCGATTCACCCCAGGAATACCATAAAGGTAACCAGTATTATTATGAGCATCAGGAAGACGAAGTCCCTGTCGGCGAATTCCTCGAGCGCGGCAAGACCCATAAAGGATTTATTCAGTCCCCCTATCTTCCTATATACGTAATCTATATTCAGCGCGTTCGAGACCTTATGCAGCTTGGCTATATAGTTCCCGAAAAAATCCCGGACATAAAAATCTGGTAGCGTCTTCTCCCCGCCGGTATATGGGCCCGTTTTATCCAGTTTGATTTTGGCGGGCGAGAGCGCTATACCGAACGCAAAAACAAATAATAGGGTTATGATTGAAAAGTCTATGGGCAGCGTTATGGCGGCCCCGCTTATCGGCAGGACGAACAGATCGTAGCCTGCAATCGAGATACCGAACAATAGGCATATTACCGCCAGGACCATGACAGGTATCGAGAACCGCTCGGGCGGATGCAGCTTTCTGACCTCTTTCCCGAACAATACTCCGACTATCCTTGAGTAATAGACGATGGTAAGGACGCTTCCCGCGGCCAATAACACCAGCCCTATCGGCATTAGGGTGAACCACGTGCTGTAAAGGGCCCATTTGCTGAGATTTGTGAAAGGCATGCCCACTGCCGCGAGCACAAGAAAGACAAAGACGAACTTCAGGCGGCCCATATAATTGGCTAATCCTTCCATATGCTTCAGGTCCATCTTTCCCACGCGATATATTATTATCCCTATCGACAGGAAGAGGGCGGATTTGAAGAACGCGTGGTTCAATAGATGGTAAGTGGCTGCCGATGTTGCTAACGGCGAGAACAATGCCAGCGTCGCGAAAATATAGCTCAGGTTGGCTATGGTCGAGAAAGCAAGTATCCTCTTGACGTTCTCCTCGACGAGCGCGGAAAACGTTGAATAGAACATGCTGATGAAGGCGAAGAGCATTATCATATATGACAATTCCTGGAACTCTTTTATTATAGGCAGGAACCTGATGAGGATAAAGACCCCGGCATTGACCATCGTGGCCGAGTGCAATAGCGCGGATACGGGTATCGGGGCCTCCATCGCGTCAGGCAGCCAATTAAACGGGAAGATGGATGATTTGCTCAGCGCACCCAGTATCAGCAGCACCGAAGACAAGAACAGGATGGTCTGCGAGAGGTGTGAGTAGTTAGCCAATATAGCCGAGATGGTGAAATTGAAATCCTTCGACAGGAATATCAGCGCAACGAGCACCAACAGCCCGCCTATCTGCGTCAGCATAAAGCACTTGTTCGCCGCCTTGACTGCGCGCTCGTTCTTGTAGTTGAATGAAATCAATAGGAACGAGCAGATGCTGATTATCTCCCAGCAGATGAAGAAAAAGATGACGTGGTTTGAGATAATGAACCCGAACATGGCTGCCACGAAAAACAGCATGAGGAAATAATACCTTTTCAGCGAGCTCTTGACATACTCTGTGGAATAGATAAGGCTCATTGAGGCAACTATCGACAGGACGAAGATGAACAATTTGGAGAGGCTGTCGAAGAATATTATGCTGGAAGAGGAGTCGGGCTGGAACAGCGCGCTTAAGCCTACTGCCAGGATGGCGGCGACTGCGAGATAGACAAGGTATTTTATCTTTTCCTCGGGCGTTACCAGGCAGAGAAAGGCGAATGCCAGCGGAACAGCAATGAGCTCAAGCATATCATATAATAATCAGAAGTTCTTTAAATATTTGCATGAAAAAAGCAGTGCTTGGCCTGGGAGAGGAACTGAAGGCCGACGATGGTGTAGGGAGATATGTGATAGAGCGGCTGAAAAAGCGGAAAAGCGACCGTTTGCTACTCTTTTCCAGCGTGCCTGAGAACGCGTTCGCCAGCCTAAGGGGCAAAGGCATTACGGAACTAGCCATAGTGGATGCCGCTGATTTCTCCGGAAGGCCGGGCGAAATAAAGATAGCTAAGGACATCAAGGAGCAGATTAGATTATCGACCCATTCAACCAGCATCTCGAAACTCGTTGCCTATATCCGAAAGTCAATCGGGATAGAAAATATAACCCTCATCCTGGTGCAAGCCAAAAACCTGGAATTCGGGGAAGAGATGTCGTTAGAGGTAAGGAAGGCGGGCGATGAAATAATAGAATTACTCTCTTAGTGGCGGTTTTTTCTTCCAATCATCTGAAAGAAACAGCTTGCTTCTCTCCAGTTTGTCGAACTTCACGCCGAACATCTCGTGCGCCTCGGTCTCATACAGGGAGGCGGAAGGGAATATATCCGCTATGCTTGGCACGACCTGCTTTTCATCGAAAGTCGCCCTGAGGTCTACGGCCTTTCGGTTGTCGAGAAAATGATATGTCAGCCCCAGTCTCTTTCCGTCGTTCAGCGCGCTTATCGCCGAGAAATGGCTGTTCTCGTATCTTTTGACTTCCTTCCTTATATCATCAAGTCTCATGCTTTTATCACGCAATCCGAGTTTATATTTCTATACTAACGTTTTTAAACTTCGGACTGCTCTGTATTATTATGAAATACAAGCGCTACGTGCTGGACACATCGGCCTTCACAGGGCTGGGAGAATCCAAGGCCAGGATAGAGAAGCACATCAAGAAACTTATCGGCCTGGTCTCTAACTCGAAGAAGCACGCGCTAACTTTCTATATCCCGCCATCGGTCTGGGAAGAATTAGTCGGGTTATTGGAACGCAAGGATATAGCGCCTGAACTGATTAGCAGATTAGATGCGTGGACAATACAGAAAGCCCCTTCTAGAATGGAGTTGCAGATGCCCTCCGAGTTCCTATACCAGTACATAATACAGATACGCGAGCGGCTGAACAGAGGGCTGCGCGAGGCGGAAAAGGCGGTTCTAAAGACCAGGCACAATCCCGAGTCACATGAAGAGGTCATTCGCGAGTTGAGAGAAGGCTATAAAGAGGCGATGAGGAAAGGGATGCTCGACTCGAAAGAGGACCTAGATGTAATTTTGCTCGCTAAAGAACTGCACGCCGACATCCTGGCCAAGGACGAGGGCATAGCCAACTGGGCCAAGCTCTGGGGAATCAGGTTCCTGGATGCCGAGAAGCTGGATAAGATACTCAACGTGAGATAATCGCATGGATTTTGATTCTGTTATCGAAGGGCGAAGGAGCATCCGTTCTTTCGACCCCAAGGACATAGAGAAGGAGAAGCTCAGCGAGATTCTGAACGCCGTTAAGTACGTTCCATCTGGCCACAACCTGCAGGACTACAAAATCTACGTGATCAAGGACGAGAAAATCAAGAAGAGCCTCGTCTATGCGGCGCGCGGGCAGGACTTTGTAGAGCGGGCGCCGATAGTGTTCGTGGTCTGCGCCGATATAGAGAAAGAAGGGACCAAGCGCGGTTATCTGTTCTCTGCAGAATCCGCATCGATGGCCGCCTACATCATCTGCCTGAAAGCCTTCGAGCTCGGACTAGGTTCGTGCTGGATAGGCGATTTCAACGAAGAGGACCTTCGCGACATACTCCAATTGCCTCAAAAACTGCTCCCGATAGCTGTTATTCCGATAGGCTACAGCAAGGAGAACCCAAAGATGCCCAAGAGAAGAGAGGACTATTACGAGACAATGGACTAAAACTTTTTATACACGCGCGGCCCCCTCGCCGCTCCATATTCCTCAAGTATTATCTTGTCCATCTCGAAGATAGGCAATCTATCGGCCAGCTCATGCGCCAACGTCAGCTTCCGGTCGCATTCGGCATATATAGTAAATAATTTCTGGCCTTTCTTTATCTTATCGCCCTTGTCCACAGCGAGATAGATTCCGGCGCCCTTGTCCGCAGGCGCACCAGCCGCGCGAGCGATGGCTGATATGCTCTTGTTGTTGATGAAATGTATCCTGCCATCCTCTTTGGACATTATGTCGAGCGTCTCGCACCCTATCTCGATATCAGCGGCCTTTATCTTCCCGTCGCCGCCCTGCGCTTCGATAATCTCCCTCATTTTCCTGAGCGCGTCGCCTGAGCCCAATATCCTGGCGGCAAGCGTGCGCCCGCCTCCCCTAGGGGCTTTGCCAGCCATCTCTAATAGGATGCCGGCCATTACCAGAGATTTTTCGCGCAGCTCCGGGCTTACCTTGTCGCCCTGAAGTATCCTAAGCGTCTCGCGGGCCTCGAGCGCCGGGCCAATAGCAGCTCCAACAGGGTCATAGCCCGGCGTGATTATGCACTCTATCTCCATGCCTAGCCTAGAGCCCAAGTCCATAAAGTCCGCTGCCAGGCTATCTGCTTCCTGCTTCGTCTGGATTTTCGAGCCTTTGCCCATCGGTATGTCTATGAGCACATGGGTTGCCCCGACAGCCTTCTTCTTGGCCAATATGGATGACAGCAGAACGCCGCGCGGGTCCAGATTGAGCGGATGCCTTATCTTTATCAGCTTGTCGTCGGCAGCAGCGAGATTGACCCCCCCTCCCCAGACAAGACAGCCGTTCGTCTTGTTGACCACGCGCTCTATGTCTTTCTCGCTCAAGCAGACAGGCGCCAGCACTTCCATCGCGTCTGCTGTCCCGGCAGGCGATGTTATGGCGCGTGATGAGGTTTTAGGGATAGTGAGTCCGGCTGCAGCTATTATAGGGACTATCAGCATCGACGTCCTGTTCCCAGGCACCCCGCCGGCGCAATGTTTATCTAAAATAGGCGTTTTCTTTAGGTTGAGAATTGAACCTGAGTTTACTATAGACATTGTTAGAGCTAGTGTCTCATCCCTGTTAAGATCTCTGATGCAAAGAGTTGTCAAGAAAGCAGTGGCCTCTATCTCCGAGAGGTTTCCTTCCATGATGTCCTTTATTATCGCGTCTATCTCGCCATCAGACAATACGCCGCCTTCCATCTTCTTTTTTATGTAGTTTACGGATTGCGGCTTCTCGACAGGCTCGATGGTGATTTTCTGGCCGTTCTTTATCTTCAGCGCGTCAGATGCGTCCTTGAAAATTCCTATGCTGCCTTGCCTGACATAATGCTCGGACAGGTTTATCACCGCGGTTATGGA
>Ga0315281_10004719_pt1 | contig 19743 bp, 15 predicted proteins | sample YL17G07_0_MG_FD_204540 | JGI IMG/M metagenome (GOLD analysis project Ga0315281, IMG submission 204540) | Sediment microbial communities from Yellowstone Lake, YNP, Wyoming, USA - YL17G07_0 | ecosystem: Environmental > Aquatic > Freshwater > Lake > Sediment | place: USA: Wyoming | collected... | reverse complement strand
GAACAGGCTGCCCGAATGGAAGGCCAAGTAAGATTGAATGATTTGAAAGGCCGCGCCCTGCTTGTGTTCCCAGGGATTCAGGAAGGCCATGATCCGCTGGCGCCGGTAACCGACACCGGCAACCAAATAATAGAAGGCGGGCATCGCGAGCAGCACCTCGGAGATCAGATAGGACGGCCGCGCGCCGCCGACGAACATGAGCATGAAGACGGTGCCCGCGAGCACCACGGCATTCCCGAGATCGTGCCCCGCCAAGATCAAAAGAACCGCCAGTCCCGAGATCACCATCGGCGGGACGAAGCCCACTAAAAACACCTCGATCTTTTCCTGCTTCTTGGACAAGACGTAGGCCATGAAGAGGATGATCGCGAGCTTGCCGAACTCCGAGGGTTGGAAGGAGAAAGGCCCGACCTTGATCCAACGTTGCGCGCCGGAGATCTTGCTGCCGATCCCGGGAATCAAGACGGCCACCAAAAAAATCAGGGCAACGGCGAAGATCGGATAGACGGCCTTGCGCAGATATTCGATCGGAACCGATTTGGCGACGAGCAAGCCGACGGCGCCGATCACGACGGCGATGAGCTCCTTCTTCAGAAAATAAGTGCTGTCGTGAAATTTTTCGCGCGCGAGGACGCCGGAGGCCGAATAGATCATCGTCAGCCCCAGGGCCACGAGCAGAATCGTCGCCAGGAGAAGCGCATAGTCGAAGTGTTTCTTAAGCGTCGGCGCCTTGCGCGTCATTACAGCTCCCTCACCAGTTGCTGGAACATTTCCCCGCGTTCCTTGTAGTCCTTGAATTGATCGAAACTCGAACACGCCGGCGACAACAGCACAACGTCCCCGGCCTGGGCCTTGCGGGCCGCGAGCGACACCGCCTGAGCAAGGCCCTCGACCGTCACGACTTCCGTCGTCTCGGCCAAAGATTTTGCGATCCGTTGCCTCGCCTCGCCGATCCCGATGACGCATTTCACCTTCCGTCGCGCCATCTCTCGGAGAGGCTCGTAGCTTCCGCCTTTGTCCCTTCCGCCGGCGATCAAGACCACGCTCCGGTCGGGAAACCCTGCCAGGGACTTGACGACGGCGTCGACATTGGTCCCCTTGGAATCGTCGAAATAGCTCACTCCAAGATGCGTCCGGATGAACTCCGTCCGGTGCGCCAATCCCTTGAAGCTTTCCAAGACTTTTTGAATCGTCTTCGGGGCGACCCCCGCGAAGCGCGTTGCAGCGATGGCCGCCATCATATTTTCGATGTTGTGATTGCCGACGAGTTTCACCCTCTTGAGCGAGTAGGTTTCGACGACCTTGCCATTCTGAAAGAGGATTTCGCCTCCCGAGTGCCAGAGGCGATCCGATTTCGAGCGTTCCAGCGAAAATGCGAGCTTCTGGGCCTTGGCCTTCTTCACGCCCGCCCGAACCACGGGATCGTCGTCTTTATAAATCAGCGCGTCTTTGGACGTCTGATGGCGGAAGATCTCGAACTTCGCCCGCGCGTAATCCTGAAACGTCTCGTACCGGTCCAAATGGTCTTCAGTGATATTCAGGATGACCGACACGCGCGGATGGAACGCCCGCGTGGTCTCCAGTTGATAGCTCGAGACCTCGGTCACGATCCACTCGGGCGTCCGTCGCTCCATGCAGACTTCCAAGAGCGGCGTCCCGATATTACCCGCGAGCACCGCCTTGCGGCGGGCCGCGAGGAGGATCTCCCAGATCAAGGTCACCGTCGTCGACTTGCCGTTGGTCCCGGTCACCGCGATGAACTTCGCCTTCTTAGGAATCCACTGCACGGCGAGACCAAACTCGCCGATCACAGGAATTTTTTTCTTTCGCGCCAAGACTAAACCCGGCGAGTGCAGAGGAACCCCCGGCGAGACAACGATGAGATCGCGCCCGCGAAAGATTTCTTCGGGGTTTCCTCCCCAATACCCTTCGATTTTTGCGAGGTCCTCCGGGAAAGCCCCGATCTTGTCCTTTGATCTCAGATCCGTAATCGCAACCTTCGCGCCTTGCTTGACGAGAAAACGCGCCGCAGCCTGGCCGGACACCCCGAAACCGACGATCAGAATTTTTTTGCCCCTTAGGTTCATAGTTACCGTAATTTCAACGTTGCCAACGCCATCAACGACAACATGAAGGATATGATCCAGAAACGGACGATGATCTTGGGTTCATCCCATCCCTTAAGCTCGAAATGGTGATGGATCGGCGCCATGAGGAATATCCTCTTTCCCGTCAACTTGAACGAAAGCACCTGCGTCATCACCGACACGGTCTCCACAACGAACACGCCGCCGATAATGACGAGAAGAAATTCGTTTTTCGTCGCGAGCGCGAGATAGCCAAGCGCTCCGCCCAAAGGAAGCGATCCGACGTCGCCCATGAAGATTTCGGCCGGGTACGTGTTGAACCAAAGAAAACCAATCAAAGAACCGACGATCGCTCCGCAGAAGATCGACAACTCGCCGCTGCCCGGGATGTAGGGGATTTGGAGATAGCCGGAGATCTTCACGTGTCCGGCAAAGTAGGCGAGCAAGGCGTAAGTCATAAAGGACGTGATCGCAGGGCCGGTCGCCAGGCCGTCCAATCCATCCGTCAGGTTCACCGCATTGGAGGCGCCGACGATCACGAACACCGCGAATGGGAGATAGAACCAACCCAGGTCGGGCCGGATCGTTTTGAAAAAAGGCAGGGCGAGTCTCGTGTCGGGACTGAAGCACTGGATCATCCAGTAGGAAACCCCGCAGGCAACCAGCACCTGGCATAAGAATTTATAACGCCCCGGCAGGCCGCGCGAAGATCCATGGCGGATCTTTCTAAAATCGTCGTAAAATCCGATGAGTCCGTAACCCGAAAAAAGGATCACGATCTGCCAAACGGCGCTATTTCCAAAATCCATCCACAACAGCACCGAGATCATGAGGCAAATGAGGGTGAGCAACCCGCCCATCGTCGGCGTCCCCGCCTTCGTGAGGTGGGACTGAGGTCCGTCCTTTCGGATGGTCTGCGTCACCTGCCATCTCTGAAGAAAAAGAATTTGAAATTTGCCGAGCAGAAAGTAGAGAAACATCGCGGTCAACAGAGCTCCGAACGTGCGGAAGGTGATGTACTTGAAGACATTGAAGAGGATCACCTGTTCCGACAGCGGATAGAGAAAGTGATAAAACATTAGACTTTTTCCCCCTTACCCAGATGCTCCGTGATTCTCTCCATCTTCATTCCCCTGGATCCTTTGACGAGAACCAAGTCTCCCTTGCGAAGAACCGATTTCACGAGCGGAAGCGCTTCGTCCACGCTCGGAAACGCGATCGCGCAAGACGCCTTAAGCCCCGCCCTACGGGCCGCGGCCGCCATGTCTCCCGCATGGGGACCGACGGCGACCAAAAGAGTCACGCGCGCCTGAGCCGCCCGGCGGCCGATCTCCCGATGCGTCGCCTTTGTGAACTTTCCGAGTTCCAACATCTCGCCGATGACCGCGATCCTCCGGCGGCGCCCTGGACGCCGGCCCAAATCCTTCAAGAACTCGAGAGACGCGATGGTGGAGTCCGGATTTGCGTTGTAACAATCGTTGATGACCTCGATGCCGCCTCCCACGTTTACGATCTCCATGCGCTGGGAGCCCGCGCGGAATTTCGCCATGGCCATCCGAATCGAAACGAGAGGCACCTGAAAATGCGTTCCGACCGCAAGGGCGGCGAGCGCGTTCCAGACATTGTGCCGGCCGGCCACCGGCATACGAAACGACGCGCGGCCGCCCTGCCAGCGAGCCTCGAAAGCGATCCCCGCCAAACCCTCCACCCGGGAGGACGTGGCACGATAGTCGCTGTCCCCTCCCGTCCCAAAACCAGCCACCCGCGCCCCGCGCCGTAACGCTCTTTTTTTCAGAATGTCGAAGTAGACGTTGTCCGATGGAAGGACGGCGAGGCCGCCCGGAGGAAGGCGGTCCAAAAGCTCCCCCTTCGCCTTTGCGACGTTCGCGAGGCTGCCAAGCCCTTCGAGATGCGCCCTTGCCACGGTGGTGATTACGCCCACCGTCGGTTCGGCGATCTCCGCGAGCCGGCCGATCTCTCCGGGTCGATTCATTCCCATCTCCAGCACGGCGATGTCCTCGTCACCCGAGAGCCGAAAAACCGTGAGCGGGAGTCCGATCAGGTTGTTGAAGTTCCCTTCCGTCTTCAATACGCGATAGCGCGTGGACAAGACCGCCGCGATCAGGTCCTTCGCGGTCGTCTTGCCGTTCGAGCCCGTCACGCCCACGACCGGAATCGGAAACCGGCGCCGCCAAGAGAGCGCCAGGTCCCCCAACGCCGTGAGGGTGTCTCCGACGCGGACGACGTTCGCGATGTCCGTTCGAATGTCCTTGGATACGACCGCTCCCAAGGCCCCCTTCCTGGCGGCCTCCCCGAGGTGATCGTGCCCGTCGTGACGCTCCCCAGCGAGGGCAATAAAAAGATCGCCCTCCTTCAAGGTGCGCGTATCCGTCGAGACACCCGTAACGGCGGCGTCGAAGGCGCCGGCCTCGAGCCGTCCGCGTGTCGCCGTCAAAATTTCTCCGACGGTCATTTTCATTTTAAAAATTCCCTCAAAATTTCCTGATCGCTGAAATGAATCTTCGACTTCCCGATGATCTGATAATCTTCGTGCCCCTTGCCCGCGACCAACACGAAGTCTCCCGCACGCGCCGTTTCGACGGCCTTTTTCAGGGCCTCCCTGCGGTCCACCACGCGGAAAAGCCGGTCTTTCGGAAACGGGACCGCCTCGAGTCCGGGCAGAATATCGCCGAGGATGCTCTCGGGATCTTCGGTCCGGGGATTGTCGGACGTCACGATGACGACGTCGCTGAAACGCCCGGCCTCGCGGCCCATCAGAGGCCTCTTGGTGCGGTCCCGGTCGCCTCCGCATCCAAAGACGGTGATCAGACGGCCTCCGGTTTTTTTTGCGAAAGGCTTCAACGCCTCGCAGACGCGCGCCACCGCGTCCGGCGTATGAGCGTAATCCACAAAGACGTGCAGGTTTTTCCGGTTTTCGATCCTCTCAAGACGGCCGGGAATGGAGCGCAACTCGCCGATTCCTTTTCGAATATTTTCAGGCGAAACTCCCAGGGCGTGGGAGAGCCCCACGGCGACCAAGATATTTTCCAGGTTGTGCCTCCCCAACAGGGGAGAAGAGATCGCAAGAGGTTCGGCAACCCCGGGAAGGGTGATTTCGCAGCGGATGCCGTTTTCATCCAGATCGGAGCTTACACATCGGATCTCATCTTGGCTTTTGCATCCGACGCGGAGCTTCTTCCCCGGAGTCTCGCGGAAGAGAACCTCGCCATGAGGATCTTCGGAATTGATCACCGCCGCCTTGTCCTTTTTCAAACTTTCCAGGAGGTAGTCGGTGAAGAGCTTCCGTTTCGCCGCGAAATAATCCTCGAGATCTTGGTGGAAGTCCAAGTGATCTTGCGTGAGATTGGTAAACCCGACGGCGTCGAAATGGATCCCGCGCACGCGCTCCATCGCCGACGCGTGAGAAGACACCTCCATCACGACGTCGGTCACCCCGGCCGTCCTCATGTCGCTCAAGAGTCTTTGCAGATCGACCGACTCCGGCGTCGTGTGCGGGGCCTCGAAGAGTTTTCCTCCGTAGCGATAGCTGATCGTCCCAAGAACGGCCGGGTTTCTCCCGGCCGCCCTGAGAATGGATTCCATCAAGAACGTGATGCTCGTCTTGCCGTTTGTCCCCGTAACCCCGATCACGCGGAGGTGCCGGGAAGGATCCCCGTAAAGGCGCGCCGCCATCAACGCCATGGCGCGACGCGGATCGGAAACCTGGATCTGAGGCACGTTCACTTGAGGATCGATTCCGCGCGACACCGCAACCGCCGAGGCCCCCTTCGAGACCGCGTCTTCGATGAAATCGTGCCCGTCCATCCGAGTTCCGGAAATAGCCACGAACAGCGTCCCCTTTCGCGCCTTCCGTGAGTCCGGCGTAATTTCCATAATGTCCGTCGCAAGGTTTCCCGCCCTGTCCTGGATCGGGAGACCTTGAATCACTTCGGAAAGTTTCATGTCTTCATCCCAAGTCATCACGGTTCAAATACAATCCGGCATCCATTCGCCTGAGTGACCAAATTCCCCGGAGCGGGCGCCTGGCTGTCCGCCATACCGGAACCGACGATCAGACAATTCAGTCCTTTGCGGTCCAGCATCGCCATGACGTTTCGTTTCGAGAGCCCTCTAAAATCCGGCATGACCGGCAGCGAAGAACGATCCCCGCCGTCGGATGTGATGAGTCCCGCCTGAGCAAGTTCGCGAGCGGGCTTATCAAACGCGACATTCTTAAGCGCCACCAACCCCGCCTTCACCACGTCCTTCGCCGCTGTCTTCAGTTCTTCGGCGACCCTTGACTTTTCCTTGGTCGGGGCCGACCGCTTCGCCACCTCGGAGCCTTCGGGCGACGCATTCTTCTCGGGCGGAACCGCAAGGTCCGTCAAAGCCGCCCACGCGATCTTTTTGAAGACCGGCGCCGCCACGAGGCCGCCGTAATATTCGCCTTGGGGCTCGTCCACAGCGACCAGGACAACCAATCGCGGAGAATCCGCGGGCACGATCCCGACGAACGACGCGACGAACTTGTCATGGGAATACTTTCCGCCGATCACCTTCTGCGCCGTTCCCGTTTTACCCGCTACCGAATATCCCGGAAGAGCCGCCCGCGTCGCCGTCCCGCCTTCCATCGTGACGCCTTTCATGATGTCCGTGATCGTGCGCGCGGTTTCAGCCTTGAGGACGCGCGTCACCGCCTGCGGCTTGGTCTCGAGAACCGTGTTGCCCTCGGAATCGGTCACGTGCGAAACGATATAAGGCTTCATTCTCACGCCGCCGTTCGCGATCGTTGCGTACGCCGTCGCGAGCTGCAGCGGCGTCACGCGGATACCCTGTCCGAAGGAGATGTTGGCGAAATCGATATCCGCCCAATTTTTAGCCGTGTGAAAGTATCCCCCCACTTCGCCCGGATAATCGATGCCCGTCTTCTTGCCGAATCCGAAAAGATCCACGAATTGGGCGAAATCGCTCTTTCCGACCTTGCGCCCCACCTTGTAAATTCCGATGTTGGAAGAGAACACGATGATATCCCGTACCGATAGCATCCCGTAACGCTCGTGGTCGTGAATCACGTGATCGCGGACCGTCAGATCTCCGTTTTCGCAGAAGAATTTGTCATCCGGTTTGACGACTCCCTTCTCGAGGGCCGTGGACGCCATGATGGGCTTGAAGGTCGAGCCCGGTTCAAAGGTATCGGTGACCGCGACGTTGCGCCAAACGTTCAAATTATAATCCTGATAGGAATTCGGATTGAAACTCGGATACGAGGCCATCGCGAGGATGGCCCCGGTGTGAGGGTCCATGACCAGCGCCGAGCACGACTTGGCACTGTGAGACTGGCAGGTCTCGGTCAGCTCTTTTTCGGCCACGTATTGGATGTTCTTCCTGATCGTGAGGTGAAGGTGATGGGCCTCGCGGACGTCCTTGTCGAGCGTCTCCACCGTTTCAAACATCCTTCCGCGCGCGTCCCGGTAAGACGTCCCGTTCTCGGTCGAACCTTGGAGATAGCGGTCATAGAAAAGTTCCAAACCGCTCAAACCTTCATTGTCCTGGCCCACGGCTCCCAAAATCTGACTCGCCACTTCCCGGTTGGGATAGAAGCGCTTCGCCCCTTTGACGAGTTCGAGCCCCTCGATCTGCAGCGCGTTCAAGTCGTCCTTTTCGCGGGGGCTCAGGTAGCGCTTGATCCAGACGTACTTCTTGTCTCCCTTGAGTTTCTCTTCGAGTTCCTTGCGAGGAACCTTGAGGAGATCGTTAAGCGTCGTGATCGCCTTATCGACGTCATGGAGTTTCCCCGGGCGCGCAGCGAGCGAATACGACGGCACGCTGATCGCCAGCTCCTCTTCGTTCGCATCGTAGATGTTTCCGCGCGGGGGCGATTCTTCCACCTTGGTCCGGTATTGACTTCTCGCAATCCGTTCGAGCTTTGGGTCGGCGGCGAGATGGAGGAAAGTGCAGCGATAGGAGATGATCACGAATCCAAAAAGGAAAAACAGGACAATCACGGCCACGCGTTTTTTTCGGGAACGAGCGCCATGCTCCTTTTGAAAGACCTTCTTCTTCATTGTAGAGGGGGGAGATACTGCTCTCCCCCCAGGCCCCCCATCTGATTTCTCGCAATTTCATCGTTCGCTACTGCGGGCGACCCGCTTCCGCTCACTCGGTCCTTCTTCAAATAAATGATCTGGTTTTCCGTCGGCTGCTTCAGGCCCATCTGCATCGCAAGTTGACCCAGGCGCTGCGGGGATCTCAAGGTCGCCGCCTCGACCATCAGAGAGCGATTTTCCTCTTTGAGCTGATCTTTTTGAACCTCGAGATTTCTCAAGCGATAGCCGGCCTCGACGACCTGCACGCGGGTCCAGACGTAACCGAGCGAAAAGGCAAAAAAGATGGAAAGATAAATCGCGGTGCCCTTCACGAAGCTCCGCATTTTAAGGCTTTGCGACGCGGCCATGCCCCGTTTGCGGATTCGCGTGTGCGGCCAAAAGCGGGGACCTCCCCCTTTTCTTGTCATGACCTCACCTCGCCGACCTTCTCCGCGACGCGCAGTTTGGCCGAACGAGCCCGGGGGTTTTCAGCGATTTCGGACTCGGTGGGCGTCATCGGCTTTTTGGTCAGGCGCTCCAAGACCCCTTCGCGCATCCATTTTAGGAACGAATGCTTCACCAACCGGTCTTCGAGCGAGTGGTAAGAGATCACCGCGACCCGCCCTCCCCTATTCAAAAAATGAGGAGCCTTTTCCAAGAAACGCTCCAAGTGATCGAGCTCCCGATTGACCGCGATGCGCAGGGCCTGAAAGGTCCGCGTCGCGGGATGAATGCGCCGGGGCCACGCCTTTCTGGGAATCGCCCGCGAGACGATCGCCGCGAGTTCGCCGGTCGTATCGATGGAGCGCCGGCGGCGCTCTTCGATGAGCGTCCGCGCGATGCGGCGGGCGAAGCGTTCCTCGCCATAGGTTCTCAATATGCGGATCAGCTCTTCTTCGGAAGATTCCGCGATGAGGTCGGCGGCGGTGACCTGTTCGGAATCATCCATGCGCATGTCGAGAGCCGCTTCTTTGGCAAAGCTGAACCCCCGCTCCGCTTGATCGAGTTGAAGAGAGGAAACGCCGAGATCGAGCAAAATTCCATCCACGCGTTCTACCCCCAAAACCTCGACGGCCCTTTCGAGCTCGTCGAACACTCCGTGAAAAAACCGGACATCCCTCCCGTAAAGCTTCCTTTTCGCCACTTCTAGGATGTGAGCATCACGATCGATACCAAGGAGGTGCACCGTCTTTTCATCTCTCTGGGCAGCCGCCTGAAGGTTCTTTGAGAGAGCCTCCAGGTGACCGCCTGCCCCAACGGTGCCGTCGATATAAAACCCATCCGGCTTCACGACGATCTGCCGGACGACTTCGTCCACGAGAACAGGACGATGAACTTCCGATTCCTCTAGTGAACCGCGCACGAATCCAAATCCAAGATTCCCGCCGGAAAACTCAAGATCGCCTCGGCGACCGAATCATAGGTCTCAAAGAACCGCTCCACGCCCGTCAAACGCATAATCTCGCGGTTGTAAGGCGTCACGTTCGCGAGCTTGATGCCGCCGGCCATGACCGACGTGACGTGAGCCAGCATCGTGAGCTCCGCCAAAAATCGATAATGAATGTGATGAACCTCGCTCAGATCAAGCACGATCTTGCTCAAATCGTACGATAGGAGGCCTCGAATTCTTTTCAGCAATCGTCCGCCGTCGATCGGATCGATCTCCCCGGCGGGATTAAGTACGGACACATCGTCGATTGTTCGGATCATGTGAACTGACGGGGGGAGACGGCGCAAAATTTTACGCCCTCCCCCCACTCCCCCATCTTTTTTTAAATTCCTAAATCAGCCAATTTTTCGCCGATCGAATCCAAATCGCGCTCCGCCTGTTCGAAGACCTTTTGCCAACGATCGCGCGCCCAAATTTCAAAACGCAGCGTCATGCCGACGATGACGACGTCGTTCTCGAGCCCCGCATATTTTCTCAGCGTCGTGGGTATAATGATGCGGCCGTTGGGATCGAGCGGACACTCCGAAGCTGCGGAGATGAAAAAACGCTGCAACGATTTCACTTCGGGTTTGAATTGAGGAAGCGACGCGACCTTGTCTTCCACCTGCTTCCACTCGCGCACCGGATAAGCCCAAAGACAGTTGTCAAAATTGGTGAGGATCAGGCGCTCGTCATAATTCGACGTCAGGATCTCCCGAAATTTTGAGGGAATGGAAAGACGACCCTTCGGGTCTATGGAATGCTCGTACCGTCCACGAAACACATTTAACCCCTTTATGGAATTTTATGGGATTATATGGGACATGTTGAGGTATGTCAAATAGTTTTTGACTCTAATTCATTGAAAATGCAGAGGATTTTCAATTTCCAACGGAAATCGACTGGCGCACGAATAGGTATTAAAAACTAGTAAGATAAATAGAATTACTTAATTGAACTTAGAGGAGTTTAAAATAACTTACTGAAACTAAAAGGAATTATAGAATGCCATCTTTGTAGGGCTCAGGAATAATGCCGTCCAGAGGCTTGGCCGTTTCGATTTCCTCGGGGGAAAGCTTGTAGACATGGATGGCGTCGTAGGGGCAATTTTGCTCGCACATCTTGCAGCCGATGCAGGTCTCAATATTCACGTGCACGAGCGTCAAAACACCTTCCACATTTTCTCCGCCTTGCAGTGAAAGACATTCCGGAACCGGACACCAATGCACGCAATACTCGCAACCGGTGCACGCGTCGCGCTCCACGAGAGCTTTGAGTTTCGGCTTCGCAGCCTTAGCCATAGGAGCCGCGGGGGCCGCGGCCGTCGTGGCTTGGGTGGTTTCTGCGTTCTCCGGCATGAGCACAATCTATGTGAACGGCCTCAGCGCTGTCAATCCACCAATCATGGAGTCTTCTTCTTCGCGCGTTTTCGGGGAGCGGGAGCCTTCTCATCTTCGAGATACGTCGGAGCGTCCGTCTCTTTCTCGATCTTCACCTTCGCGCTCGGCGAAAGTTGCAGATGAAATTCGACCCGGCGATTCTGGGCGCGTCCCGCGGCCGTCGCATTGTCGCCGATGGGCTCGCTCTTGCCCTTACCTTCCGCGCTCATCTTGGACGACTCGATGCCATGGGCGGCCAAATAATCCTTCACGGCGTTGGCGCGCCGTTCCGAAAGCTTCTGGTTGTAGACGTCGGAGCCCTTGCCGTCGGTGTGCCCTTCGACGCGTACGTGCTCGATCTCGGAACGGCTCTTGATCAATTCGACGATCTTGTCCAACACCGGGAACGAGGAGGCGAGGATCTTGGATTGGTTGAACGCGAAATGGATTTTGTTGGTCCTCACCACTTCTTCTTTCACGGGCTCAGGCGCCGCCGCCTCCGGAGGCGGAATGAGCGCCGCTTCTTCGCGCGGATGCCGATAGGCCGCCATCAGAAAAACACGGTAGCTCGGAGCTCCCGCACCGTCCTGAAGACCGGTACCGCCCCCCACGGTCAATGCAATATTTTTGTTCGGCATCACGCGCACGCCGCCGTTCACTTCAAGATTCCGGCTGTTGCTTTGGAATAAGTGGGCCCACGGCGTCCAACCGGTGAGTTCCGCCACAAGCTCCGCCCGCTTCGCGACGGCATAATTCAGACCGAGACCGTAGAGAAATTGGGAATCGATCGTCGTGCCGGGGCTCAAGGTCACTTCATTGCGAAATTGAGAGCCCAAGTTCAAAGCGACGGAGAAACGGTCCCACAAACGCTTCGATTCCACCGAAATCACGGCTCCGCCCGTCACCTTTCCGTTGCCGATGAAGTGCGTGGAATTGCCCGTCGGAATCGTCACGAAAGGAATCACGGCCAGGCCGACCGGATATTTCTTGTTGTCCAAGATTCGCGCCTTGGCGTCGACCCGGACGTCTCCCATGCGGAAACCATTGTCCGAAACGCCGGGTGCCGTATTGAAGTCCTGAATCGGAACGACCGTCGCCAGCAAACCCACATTCAACCAATCGGTCACTCCGAGGGCGCCCGCGAAATCCAACGCAAGCTGATGATTGATCACATCCCGGATACGAACGCCGGCGGCATTTCGAAGCACGAGAGAATCGTTTGAAAACTCCGTCGTGAGTCCAACGGCAAAGCCCCACCGGCCCAAGGTCTCCGCCCCCTGCACGACAAAATAATGTCCGAAGTCTCCGGCGGGCTTAAAACCGATGGTATCAAAACTCTTCCGCGCGTGAGCGGATCCGGAGATCAAACAACCCAAACTGATGACGCCTAAGAGAGCGGCAAACTTAGAGATGCGGTTCGACGACATGATGTTCCTCCATAAAAAGGACCTATTCCATCGGAGGAGACAGCGGAAAGTTGCGGATTTATTAAAAATTAGATGCCTTCGCCGCCTTTACCGTCGCTTTCGTTTTCGTTGTCTTTGAGGGCGCCCTGAATCACGTGAAAGAGTTCTTCGCAATTCGTCACGGCGACCTCAAAAAACTTCTTAGCCTGGGGAGGGACGTCTCCGGCTAGGCTCCCCCTCATCACCCCCAAGGCCCCCCGGATTGAAGTCACGTACGTCCGCACCTCGTGGCTCATCATCGCGATGAGATCCTCCTTCGTCTTCTCGAGACGCTTGCGCTCGGTGACGTCTCTGAAGATTCCGCGCACGGCAAAAGGCTTGCCCAAAACCATGCGGCAATTCACATTCCCCTCGAGGGTCAATTTTTTTCCTGCCTTTGTGACGAAATCCGCCTCCACCCGCCCAACCTGTTCGCCGGCAAGAACCCGGTCGAACACCTCGCGGCATTTCCCCCGGCAATCCGGATGCAGGATGTCGAATAAAGACAGCTTTTGGGTCTCTTCTTCGGAATAGCCGAGGGCGTCGCGCCAGGCCCGATTGACGAAGAGAAAGCGTCCGTCCGTGCCCATGATCTGGATCAAGTCGTTGGCGTTCTCAAAGAGATCCCGATACTGCTCTTCGCGCTCACTGAGCTTAAGCTGGGACTGTTCGAGGGCGTCCAACATCCCGTTGATGTCGCGAGAGAGCGTCCCCAATTCGTCTTTGCTTGCGACGGGGCCTTCGACCGGGATGCGTGTAAAGAAATTTTTCCTGCGACCGATGTCTTGGACGGCCGCTCCCAGACGGGCCAATCGCGAAAGCAGCGTCCCCTCCAGCAAAAGAAGGGCTATCACCAAGAACGAGAATCCGACGACCGTCAACGTAAAGAGCAAGTAACGAATGCCGATCTTTCCTTCTTGATAAATCTTGCGGGGAAACTCGGCGCGGAGAACCAAAGCGGGCTTGCCGTTGATGTCCTTCAAAATCGTATAGCCTTCCATGAGGTCCTGCGAAATCTGCGAAACGTAGTAGGGGTTGGCGTCGTTGAGTTGCCCAAGCGACGCCCTGAGATCCGGCGGCAGCCTTGGGTCATCCAATCTCCGGCTGTCCAAACGATAATGAAGGACTTCGGAAAGTCTCTCCAGATCTTTCGTTCTCAGAAAACGACCGAAGAGGATCGTCCCCCGTATCGGACCTTTCCGCTGACTCGTCACGATGGGACGGGAGGAAATGAAGAGAGGCCCGTCGGGCAATGCAAGAAATCCCGAAATGATGCTCGAAGGGCTTCCGTGTCTCAGGATCGGGCTGCCTGGCCTCAAGTAGTCCTTCATGCCCGCCGGCAGAGGGGTGTCTTTCCCGGCTTCGAGATCAAAACTGTGCGCGTAAACGATGTCGCCGCCGGTGTCCAAAAAGGCCATAAAGTTGAGTCCCAGATCGGCGAAGGCGGTATCATTGATGTTGGAGCGAATGTATTTTGGGTTGCGGTCACGGATGAACCGGTAGGTATCGTCCCAGACGGCCCAGTCGGCGGACTTGACATTCTGGGTCTCGAGATCGTCGGAGAACACCTTCACGATCCTCTCGACGTTCTCCTGAGCCATTTCGCGTTCAAGCGCCTGGAACCCACGATTGAGTATCGTGGAGGCCGAAAAATAAGTCACCGCAGCGAGAGACACGATCACGAGACCGATCATCGCCAGAGTTTTCTTGCGGAGCGTCATGGAATCCCGTCCCTCAGGGACGTATTGCTGAAAAACTCGTCACCGAATGAGGCTGCAACCGCCGTTGCCGAGAAAATAAATGACCGCCAGGCATTTGCTCGGAGAGCCGGTACATACAAAACCCGTCTCCGGGCGGCATAGGGACGAACACCCGTCTCCGTCTTTGTTGTTGCCGTCGTCGCAAACCTCGCTGCCGGCGACCTTCGCATCGCCACATCCAGCCGTACAAACGCTGATCGCACCAACCGTGTCGGTGCAGGCAGAACCGATTTCAACCGTGCAGGTGGAAGAACAGCCGTCTCCGCTTGTTAAATTGCCATCGTCGCACTGCTCGCCGGCCTTAAGAACGCCATCCCCGCAACTCGTCGTCGTTGTGGTCTCGAGGGTGCATGTGGCGGAGCAACCATCCCCGTCGACATTGTTCCCGTCATCGCACTCTTCGGGCGACTGAACGGTGCCGTCCCCGCATCCTTTCTGACAGATGCTCGGCAAGTCCACGCTTGTTTGATGACAAGAAAATCCGGTCTCCACCGTACACGTAGCGGAACAGCCGTCACCATCGACATTGTTCCCATCATCGCACGCCTCGCCAGCATCGACGAAACCATCGCCGCAACCACCGAGCTCGAATGCCCCAATGTCACATTGGGCCGGCGAAGGGCCTGCTGCACCGCCGTCCAATGGTCTCACGCGTCCTCTCTGATCCGTGGTCAAAAGACCGCCGGTGTTGGCATCGTCAGAAAAGCAACCCGCGGGATTTGCGGTATCGATCGCCAGGCTGACGACCGGGGTCGTCAAAAGGGCGTGAGTGAACGTCGGACCGCCGTTGTCGGCCAAAGGTCCCAGCCGCGGATTGATGGGGCTCCCGCCGGTCCCGACCTGGTCGCCGGTGGTCGTGATGAAGAGGCAGCCTGTGTCGTTTCCGATCAGATTGAACCCTTCGCTGGTGACGGAGCCGCCGCTGACGGTCTCGGCGCAATCCGGGGCGTCGCTGCCCGTATCGGTGTTGCCGGCGATAATAGTGTTGCGGACCCTCAGGCTGGGACTGTCGGTTGTCATCGCCACCCCGCCTCCGTCGCCAGCGGCGGAGTTACCGGTGATGGTCACGTTTCTCAGACCGCCCGTGTCCGTGTTGGAGGCGATACCGCCGCCGTCGGCCTCGCTCGTGTTCCCGCTGACCGTGCTGTTGACCATCCTTAACGCGCCGATGTTGTTGATCCCGCCGCCGTTGACCGATGCGCTGTTATTGGGCCCAATCGTGCTCTGCGTGATCGTTAGGGTCCCGCTGTTCAGAATACCTCCTCCGTTCCCATCCGGAGCGACGTTGTCCGAGAGGACGACATTCGTGAGCGTGACCGTCCCCATATCGATCCGGATGCCTCCGCCGTGGGCGTCAAAGGCCGTGCATCCCCCCGCCGTGCCGTTTCGGACGGTCAGGTTATTGAGCGTCAAGGCCGGAGCGACCGTGATGGCGGGGAGGTGGAAAACGCGGTCGATGTCGCCGCCGTCGATAATGGTCGTGGCCGCCCCAGCGCCGTTGATGGTGATGTCGCTCCCAACCGCGCCGTTGATGATGTCCAGATCACCGGTGCCCGCCGCGTTCTCGCAAGTCCCTGCAATTGTCAGCGTGTAAGTCCCGGCCGGCAAGGTAATGATATCGGCGCCAGCCGCGGCATTGGCGTCGATGATGGCCTCACGAAGGGAACAGTCAGCGTTGCAGACCCCGTCTGCCGTATCCGCGGCCTTGGTGACGACAAACGTCGCCGCCTGCGCGGAACCGGCCCACAAAAGAGCCACCAGAGCGGCCCCTATATAAAGGTGTTTTTGAGTCTTCATAAACTACCTCGCCTTCTTTTTATGTTTGGCCGGCTTCTCGTCCGAGGGCGTCGAGCCCTCGATGTAGGTCGGCGCCTGTTCTTCCTTGATGATCTTGATCTTGGACCCGGGCCGGATCGAAAGGTGGAACTCCACGCGCCGGTTTTCCGCCCGTCCCGCCGGATTATCCTTGCCGTTGATGTCGTTAGGCGCGATCGGCGCGCTTTCGCCCTTTCCGACCGACGTCAACTTGGACCTCGGCACCCCATGGCTGATCAGGTACTCCATGACGGCCGCGGCTCGGCGATCCGAAAGTTTCAGATTGTACTCGTCCGAGCCCTTGCTGTCCGTATGGCCTTCCACGCGAACGTTTTCCACATCGTCGCGGTTCTTCAGGATCGACACGATGTTATTCAAGATCGGATAGGAGGACGGCTTGATGACGGCCCTGTCGAATTCAAAATGGATCTTGTTGGTCCGGATGACTTCTTCCTTCGGGACCGGGGCCTCTTCCTCGCGCGGATGACGATAGGCAAGACTGGCGAAGACGCGAAAGTCCGGGGCTCCGATGGCATCCAAGACCCCCGTGCCGCCGCCGATGGTCAATGCGAGCTTTCCGGAGGAGGTCGGGAACCAGCGCACGCCGCCGTTCACTTCCATATTGCGGTTGTTGTTCTTGAAGAAATTGTTGAACGTCGTCCAGCCATTCACCTCGGCGATCAGTTGGACCGGCTTCACGACCGCGTAATTCACGCCGGCTCCGTAAAGAAACTGATTGGAGGCACCGTTTCCGGAAGTAAAGGACGACGCACTGCGGATCTGGGTGCCAGCGTTCAAAGACATCGAGAAACGGTCGGCGATACGCTTGCTGTCCAACACCACCATCCCGCCGCCCGTCACCTTGCCGTTACCCACGAAATGACTGTCGCTGCCGGTGGGAAAGGTCACGAACGGAACGACCGCGATACCCACGGGATGCTTTTCGTTATCCAAAACGCGGGCCTTCATGTTGAAGCGGATGTCTCCCATCCGGAAACCGTTGTCGGAGACATTGGTGGGAAAGGCATTGAACTGCTGATAAGGAACGACGCTCACCAAGAGACCGGCGTTCAACCAATCCAAGAGGCCAACCGCACCGCCGATTTCCGTGGCGATCTGATTCCTAACGACCTTCTGAATCAGAGTGTGCGGAGGGGCGAAGGCCGCGACGGAATCGTTCGTCAGTTCGGTCAAGATACCCAAGGCATAACCCCATTGCCCCAGGGTCTGCGACTGCTCCACCGTGAAATAATAACCCTGATCGTTAGCGGGTTTGAAACTTAAGGAATCAAAACTGGCGGCCGCAAAAATGCGGCCTTGGGGGACCAACAAACCGGCGCCAACCGCGGCGACAAAAAGAATTCTCTTCATCCAAGACATAACCCGGCCTCCTTGAGGATGCTTAACTTAATATTATGACGACTTAAATTTGGAGGGCATAGTACGGGCGTTGTTCTCCCGTGTCAATCTTGAAGAGGTTAACGAATGAGGCTGCAACCGCCGCTGACCGTCGAAACGGTTCCTGTCGTGCCTCCGCTCGTCGACGGCGTGCAATCATTTTTGCAGGAATCTGCGTTGTCGGTGTTGCCGTCGTCGCAGGACTCGCCCGCGTCGACCACGCCGTCGCCGCAGCGTGGATTCGTGCAGTTCATCCGGCAGGCGTCGGCCGCCTCATTGCCGTTCGATGAACCGTCATCGCATTGTTCCACGGACGATTGAACGGCTCCGTCCCCGCAGGTCGCCGAGATGCAGGTGTTCAAGCAAGCGTCGGCGTTGTCGGCATTTCCATCGTCGCAACCTTCGACCCCGGTTTCGACAAAACCGTCGCCGCAAGACGCCGCGCTGCAATCGTTGAGACAAGAGTCGTTGTTGCTCGCATTCCCGTCGTCGCACGCCTCGCCGATGTCGACGGCCCCATCGCCGCACGTGCCGTTCTCATACGCACCGATGTCGCAGCGTCCGCCTGCGGGAATGGGGCGCGCAAACCCGCGCTGGTCCGTCGGCAAAACCGTCAGGCCGTCGCTATCCAAACAGCCCGCCGGATCCCCCAGGTTTTGGGCCGGACTGAACGCCTGAAGGGCATGCGTCTGGGTCGGACCGCCGTTGCCCGCCAAGGCCGCCAGACGGGGATCCAAAGGAGCCACGATCGTTCCGGTCTGATCGCCGATGTGCGTGAAATTACCCGAACAACCGTCTATTTTCCCCACAAGATTGTAACCGCTGCCCGCGACATAGATACCGCCGCCATCATTGGAACAATCCGGGTTGTTGACTCCTCCGGCATCCGTGTTTCCCGCAAGGATGGAGTTTTGAATCAACATGTTTCCGCCGATAACACGGATGCCGCCGCCATCTTCATTCGCCCCGCCGCTGGCATCGTTGTCCGCGGTGTTGCCGGTGAGGGTCACATTAAAGAGACTGAGGTCGTTATTCACCGATAGGCCGCCTCCTCCGCCATTCGCCCGATTCCCGCTGATGGTGCTGTTAACGATGGTAAAACCGCCCCCCAAACCGATCATGGCAAGACCTCCGCCATTGACGCCGGCTGCATTATCGCTGACCGTGGAGTTCCGAAGCGTCAAGGAACCGGGATTCGAGACGGCCAGACCGCCGCCGTTAAAACCGGTTGTATTGCCGCTGACAACGCAGTTGGTGAGCGTGAGCGCGCCGCTGCTCAAAACACCGCCGCCGTAATCCGACGAACCGGGGTTTCCATTGCGGATGGTCAAACCGGAAATCCGAGCGGATGCGGGACCGATCACGTGGAAGACCCGATCGATGCCATTGCCGTCCACGAAGGTTGTCCCGGCACCAGCCCCAACGATCGTGACGCTCGTGGCAATATCGAGATCCCCTTTAGACGCGGAGTCCTCTCCCTGATCGGCGGTGGTCCCAGAAAACCGGTGATTGCCAAGATGAACATTGATTGTATCCGAGCCTCCGCCGGCGTTCGTCGCCGTGATGGCGTCCCGGAGCGAACAATTGCCGGAACAACTCCCATCCGCCGGACAGTCACCCGCGTTGGGAGGCTGCACATCGTTGACGTCATCCACGCAATAGGTCGCCGGTGGCGGTGGAGGAATGCCTCGCACGTTGATCGACGTCAAAGAGACCGCAAGGACGGCGAGGCCCGTGAAGACGAGGTTATTTTTTTTCATGGAAGAATATTATGACGCGGGGGTGGATTCATCAAGGCAAATGGGTCTCGCCCATGAGGAAGAAGTCGCACTCGCGGGCCGCTCCGCGGCCCTCGGCGATGGCCCATACGACGAGGCTCTGGCCCCGGCGCATGTCGCCGGCGGCGAAGACGCCTGTGACGTTCGTGAGATACTTGCCCTCTTCGGCTTTGACGTTCGTGCGCGGATCGCGCTCGACATTCAATTGGCTCAAGACGGTGTCTTCAGGCCCCAAGAACCCCATCGCGAGCAAGACGAGATCGGCCTTCCAGACCCTCTCAGAGCCGGGGACCTCGCGGAACGGCGGGCCGCCATTCTGGCTCGTCACCCATTCGACGTTCACCGTATGCAGCTCTTGGACGTTCCCGTTCGCATCGCCCACGAATTTCTTGGTCAGGATGCAGTAGATGCGCGGGTCTTCTCCGAACTTCGCCTCGGCTTCTTCCTGCCCGTAGTCCATCTTGTAAACCTTCGGCCATTGCGGCCACGGATTATCGGAGGCGCGTTGCCCCGGTGGTTTCGGCAGGATCTCGAACTGCACGAGACTCTTGCAATGGTGTCTCATC
>Ga0315281_10004718_pt1 | contig 19745 bp, 15 predicted proteins | sample YL17G07_0_MG_FD_204540 | JGI IMG/M metagenome (GOLD analysis project Ga0315281, IMG submission 204540) | Sediment microbial communities from Yellowstone Lake, YNP, Wyoming, USA - YL17G07_0 | ecosystem: Environmental > Aquatic > Freshwater > Lake > Sediment | place: USA: Wyoming | collected... | reverse complement strand
CGTCAGGCTTGCGCCCATTGCGAACAATTCCCCACTGCTGCCTCCCGTAGGAGTCTGGGCCGTGTCTCAGTCCCAGTGTGTCCGTCCGCCCTCTCAGGCCGGATACTGATCGTTGCCTTGGTGAGCCGTTACCTCACCAACTAGCTAATCAGGCGCGGGCCCCTCTTCGAGTGCCAGGTCTTGCGATCCCCGGCTTTGATCTCCGCCTCTTCAAAGGCAGGATGTCATGCGGTATTAGCGTCCCTTTCGGGACGTTATCCCCCGCTCGAAGGCAGGTCACCCACGTGTTACTCACCCGTTTGCCACTCTACTCATGGATTGCTCCACTTTCGCGTTCGACTTGCATGTGTTAGGCACGCCGCCAGCGTTGATTCTGAGCCAGGATCAAACTCTCATGTTAAATTCGCTGCCCACCTCCGCGCTTGCGCGCCTCGGCGGAACAACTGTTTAACGCGAGGCCGATTTGGCTTCTGCGTTGTTCAATCCGTTTTAATGAAGTGGTTCGTCGCCAGTCGCCTTTGCACGGACTGACAACTCCGGTCGACCGATTCTGCGACGCCACTCGCTGACTCTCATTTGTCCGACTCCGCTCGCTGACGCGAGCTTCGTCGTGACAGGGTTTGTGTGTGCTTGCACGCACTATCTAGTTTTCAAAGAACCGACTTCGCCGGCGCGCCCGTGGCACTCCAGCCCGACAATCGCACCTCGCGCCGGCCTGGCCGACCCTCGATGCGCCCTCCCACCGCCCGGGACTTTTCAGCCCGAAAGGCCGTACCGCTTGTCAGTCGCGGCGCGTTTAGGGGAACCTTCTAAGGTTACTAGAGGTCCGTCCGCCTGTCAACTCCAAAACTCAAATCGGGGTAGATCTGACCGATTCCGAGGAAACGCTCGAGCTCTGGAACGCCTGTCCTACGAGAACCTGGCAGAATCCGTGGGCAAAAGCGGCGGGGTCGAACCCGAACGTTCGAAGAGTATACGAGTACGTGCGACCGAGTGTCAAACGCAGCGCCTCGCGCTGCCGATTTCTCCTGCCCGGAGCGGCGGAGCCCTGACACGGCAGCGATGGCGGCGACGATGCGGACAGCTCGCGTCACGGCACACGCCTGTCCCACTCGCGGACCGATACGGTGCCGCCCGTGAAATCGGCGACGAACAGGCGCGTGTCCGGCGGCCGCCGCGTGACGGCCTCATAGTCCGCCCAATCGTCGGCGTTGACGACCGTAATGCCCGGAGGCGACACGAACTGCAGCGACGAGTCGCCTTCGTACAGGAGCATGCCCGGCGTCGTCAGCCGGTACAGGCTGTAGTCGCCAGGCGCCTTCACATTCTCGAGCCCTCGCGACAGCACAACGCTCCCCGCGGGGAGACGACGAACCGCCGCGCTGAATGCCGACTGTAACGACGCCGACCTCTCACCGGTCAGCCGCATCTCGGCGAGGTTGATTCGCAGGCTCGTCGCGAGGGCGACGACGTACACGGCGGCGAGGGCCGCCGGCAGGCGCGCGGGGAGGCGATCGACGCCGCCCAAACGTTCGCGCCATCCGTCAATCGCCATCGCCACGAGCACCGCGTACCAGAACACCGCCGTATGCGCATGGAGTTCGCCCACGCGCGAGAGCATCACCGCGGGAAAGACCGTGGCGATCGCCAGACCGAGCACCAGCGCCGCACGGCGCCGGCGTCCGTGCGACGCGACACCTAGCCCCACGAGCATGCAGACGAGCAGCACGCCAAGAACCGAGACCGCGAGCGTCCAGACGCCGGAGCCCGGATTCGCGAACGCGGGATAGGCACGAACAGTCGTGATCGGGAGCGCAAGCGCCCCGAGCACGATGCCGACATTGCCTGGAACGCACGTGAGACAGAGACCGTAGGGCTGGGCGAGCCAGCGGCCGGCAAGAAATCGCAGGAGCGCAAAGGCGATGCCCAATGCCAGCATGGACGCCCACATGCGCCACATCATTCGTCGCCGTTCGGCATCGATACGCTCGACTGCCGTGAACCAGACCGCCAGCAGCGTCGTGCCCGCAAGCACCGCCAGTCCTTGTTCCTTCATCAGAAGACCGGCCCCACACAGCAGAACGGCTCCAATCGCGTGGCGGCGACGTGGCAGCGAGCCGTGGTCCCCTGTCGCGGCGATGAACACCAGACTCAGACTCGACCAGGTGCAGAGATCGGCCGCGACCTGCGAGTAACAGTCAAACGAGTAGTACGCGACGGCGTTCAGATGATGCAGGCCCAGAACCCCGAGGCCAACGACCGTGGCGAACGCACTGAGCCCGAGGCTGGCCGTCAGCCTGGCGAAGACGATGAGGCCGATGAACACCATGACGACGATGGCGCTGCGGATCAGCGTGTCGCTCTGCCAGCCCATCGCCCAGGCGTTGAGGAAATCGAAGGCCTGCCAGGCGGGAGACCAATGCTGCGCCGCCGGCGTGAAGATGAACGACGTGAACGTGTGCGCGCGAACAGCCCGATCGGCTTCGCGAGCGAAGTACCAATCGTCGTAGAAGCGGAAGAGGCCGAAGCCTCGCCAGAACGCCAGCGCGGTGACGCAGGCGGCCATCGCAAGCGGCAGGCGGCGGTCGGGTGTGGCTACGTGATCACTCCTGGCGGGAGACGATCTTGACGAGGTGATTCTGACGCTGGCCCTTGCGTACGACGAACAGCCGCCCGCCGATCGCCTGATCCAGTGTCAGACGCGCCTGCGGATCGGACACGCGCCTATTGTTGACATACACACCGCCGGACTGGACGAGCCGCCGCGCCTCGCTCTTCGAGGGCGACAGCTGCACGCGCGCCACGAGGTCGACCATGCCGATCCCCGCGTCGCCAAACTCGGCGGACGCAATCTCCGTCGACGGCACATCCTCGAACACCGCGAGCACGTCATCGGCGGCGAGCGTCGCAATGTCCTCGCCGAACAGCACGCTGGACGCCCGCTCCGCGCGTGTGACGTCGTCCGGACCGTGGACGAGCGCCGTGACCTCGCGCGCCAGCGTGCGCTGGGCCTCACGCTTCTCCGGCGCGGACGTCGCGACAGCTTCGAGCTCCGCGATCGCCTGACGATCGAGAAACGTGAAGAAGCGCAGGTAGGTCGCAACGTCGCGGTCATCCGTATTCAGCCAGAACTGGTAGAACTTGAACGGCGACGTGCGGACTGGATCGAGCCAGATCGTGCCGACCTCCGTCTTGCCGAACTTGACGCCGGAGGCGGTCGTGACGAGCGGCATGACGAGCCCGTGTGCTTTCTTGGCGCGCACCTTGCGGATGAGATCGATCCCGGCAGTGATGTTGCCCCACTGATCGCTCCCGCCCATCTGCAGGGTGCAGCCGAAGCGATCGAACAACTCGACGAAGTCGCGCGCCTGCAGGAGCAGGTAGCTGAATTCCGTGTACGAGATGCCGTCTTCGCTCTCGAGGCGCCGGTTCACCGACTCCTTCTGCAGCATGTAATTCACGGTGAAGTACTTGCCCGTATCACGCAGGAAGCCGAGCAGATCGAACGTGGCGAGCCAGTCCGCGTTATTGACGATACGCGCCGGGTTGGCCTTCGCGTCGAAATCGAGAAACCGCGACAACTGCTGCCTGATGCCATCGAGGTTCTCGTTGATTTGGTCCAGGGTCAGGAGCGTGCGCTCCTGCGACTTCCCGCTCGGGTCGCCGATCATCCCGGTCCCGCCACCCGCAATCGCGATCGGCGAGTGGCCGAACCGCTGCAGCCGCGCGAGCGCCATGACGGGCAGTAACGACCCGACGTGCAAGCTCGAGGCCGTCGGATCGAAGCCGATGTACGCCGTGATGCGTTCGCTCGCGAACAGCGCTTTCAATCCGTCCGTGGCGTCGTACACCATGCCGCGCCACTCGAATTCCTCGTACAGATTGCCCATCGTCGTCACGGGTTACTATACCAGCCGATGGCGATCACTCGCCGCGCGGTACTCAAATCGCTGTTCGCCGCCGGGGTGGGCGGGGTCGCGTCAGGCGGCGCGTACGGCTACGTGTACGGCCGCCACGCGCTCGAAGTGACGCGCGCGACGGTTCCGGTCGCCGGCCTGCCGCCCTCACTCGGCGGCCTCACGATCGGATTGCTGACCGACGTTCATCGCAGCCGGTGGGTCTCGCACGAGGACGTCTCGCATGCCGTCAACACGCTGATGCGCCAGCGGCCGGATCTCATCGTCCTCGGCGGGGACTACGTCAGCTGGCAGGACAAGGACTTCATCGAGCTGTCCGCGGAGGCCCTGGCACCGCTCTCGGCCCCGCACGGCGTGTTCGCGATCCTCGGCAACCACGATGACGATCACCGGATGCCGGCGGCGCTCGAGAAGCGGGGCGTCCAGGTCCTGAAGGACGCGCGGACCCGACTGACGATTCGGAACGAAACCCTGGAACTGGTGGGAATTCGCTTCTGGACGAAGCGGCAGGTGGACATCGCCGATCTCACGCGCGATGCAGAGGGCACCACCGTCCTGCTGGCGCACGATCCGAGACGAATCATTGAAGCGGCGGCGCTCAACGTATCGCTGGTTCTGTCAGGCCACACCCACGGCGGTCAGGTCGTGCTGCCCGTCATGGGCGCGGTAGCGGCGCAGAAGTTTCCGGTCGCCGCCGGTCTGACGCGCCGCGATCGAACGACGATGTTCGTCAGCCGCGGCATCGGGACCATCTACGTGCCGGTGCGGATCAACTGCCCGCCTGAAGTCGCGGTCCTGACCCTTCAGCCAGCCTGAACGATTCACATCAGTACTGCGAAAAAAAAAGGCCGGCGAGCCGCCGGCCCGCCCGTCTCTCGCTGCTGCGCGGCGAATGCGGCCAGCATTCCAAGCGAGGCGTCCACGCCGACATACGCATCGCCCGCGGCGACAAACGCGCGGCCGATCCGTCCGGTACCGGCTCCCAAATCGAGCACGCGGCGTCCGTCCGGTGCGCCGACGGCCGCCCAGATCGCCGATCGAATCGCTTCCGGCACGCCTGGAGGCATCCCCCGATGGTCTTCGAAGGCGGGCGCAGCGGTGTCGTAGGGTGAGTTGCCTATTTCCTTCAACGGTATCCCTCCGCCTGCAACGTGAACAGTTCCGCGTACAGCCCCTTGTGCGCCAGCAACGCGTCGTGCGTGCCCTGTTCGACCACCTGCCCGTCCTTCAGCACGATGATGCGATCGGCCATGCGCACCGTGGAAAAGCGGTGCGAAATCAGCACCGCCGTCTGTCCGGCCACGAGTTCGGCAAACCGCGAGAACACGTCATACTCGGCCCGAGCGTCGAGCGAGGCCGTCGGCTCGTCAAGAATGACCAGGAGCGCTCTGCGCATGTAGGCGCGAGCCAGCGCGATCTTCTGCCACTCTCCGCCGGAGAGCTCGATGCCGCCCGCGAAACGGCGGCCGAGCATCTGCCGGTAACCATCCGGAAGATTCGGCAGCAGCGACGCCGCCATCGACTTGTGCGCGGCGTCCACGATCGCCTCGTGGCTCACCGCCTTGCCGTCGTCGCGATGCGCGGCGCCCTTCCCCGGCGCCTGCGCTCCATCGAGATAGTCCTGCACCGCCTCGATGTCTCCCACGCCGATGTTTTCGTCGAAGCGCAAGTCGTAGCGGACGAAGTCCTGGAAGATGACGCTCATCGCCTTGCGCACCGATTCCAGCTCGTACTGGCGCAGGTCGACGCCGTCCAGCAGGATCCGGCCTTCGGTGGGATCGTAGAGCCGCGTCAGCAATTTGGTCAGCGTGGTCTTGCCTGCCCCGTTTTCGCCGACGAGCGCCACGCGGTCGCCTGGCGCGAGGCGGAGATCGACGTGCCGGACCGCCCACGTGTCACTCCCGGGATATCGAAACCCTACATCCTCGAACACGATTCCCTGGCTGAGCTTCTCCGGCACCGCACGCGCACCGGGCGGAGAAACAATCGTCGGCGTCATGTCGAAAAAATCGAAGAGGTCCTTGATGTAGAGGCTCTGCTCGTAGATGTTGCCGGCCGTCAACAGCAGCCGCTGCGTGACATCGCGGCTGCGCAGAAACGACGCGGCAAGAAACGTCAGCGTGCCGATGCTGATCGCCCCGGCGACGCCGCGCGCGAGAATGAGCGCGTACGCCACGTAATAGCCGGTCAGCCCCAGCAGCGAGAGCCCGGTTGCCGCCACGCCCTTTCGGATCGACAGCCGCTTGTTCTCCTCGAAGAACTTCCGCGCCAGCACGCGGTAGCGGCGCACCAGCCACCGGGCCAGCCCGAACATCTGCACTTCCTTGGCCGTCCGATCGCTGGCGCCCAGGTAGCGCAGGTAGTCCAGCTCTCGCCGTTGCGGAGTCCACCGATAGAGCAGCGAGTACTCGAGCGATGTGAAGTGCGCTTCACCGAGGAAACTCGGCAGGACCGCGACCACGAGCAGCATCAGCAGCCAGGGGCTGTACAGGAACACCGCCCCGCCGAGAGAAACGAGCGTCACGACATCCTGCCCGACCGCCAGCAACTGGCCCAGCAGTCCAATCCGGCCGGTGGTCTGCCGTTGCGCGCGCTCCAGCTGATCGTAGAACGCGGGATCCTCGAAGCGGCGCAGATCAAGCGTGGCGGCGTGTTGGATCAGCTTCTCGCTCATCTGGTTCGAGCACAGGTCGCCAAACAGCCCCTCGACAACGACCGACGCTTTGCCGAGCGCCTCACCTGTCACCGCGATCAGAATCTCCAGCGCCAGCAGGGCCCACAGACGGGAATAGTCCGCCGGCCCGACGCGCGCCGCCACGACGGTATCGATGATGAGTTTGCCGACCCACAGCGCCGCCACCGGTACGCACGCGCGCACGAGCCGCAGCACCACGGTGGCGGAGGCGTACATCCGGTGCGTCTGCCATGCCAGCCGCAGGAATTGGGGAACGGCGCGGAGCGCCGCGAGCCTCTCTCGCCAGGAGACCGCGCCCTGGCTCCGCGGTCCTCTCGGTTCTTTCTGCACGCCCGGGGTCATGGCAGTGGTCCGGACTGACCCTTCGAAACGAGTCGGCAGGAATGGGTCTTGATGACGAGCCAGACGCGCTGGCCGGACGTCAGCTGCAGCGCTTCGCACGCGCCGGGCGTGAGGTGCACCTCGAAGGGACAGCCGGCCTGCACCATGAGAATCACCGTCGCACCCTCGCGCTGCATCGACGTGATCTCGCCGGGAAACACGTTGCGTGCGCTCAGCCCACGCGGTTCTTCGGTCGCGAGCAGGATATCGCCGGCGCGAACCGCGATCCGGACATCGGCGCCAGGCTCGGTGCGCGCAAGCGGCACCTCAAGATCTGTCTGCCCCTCGGCGAGCCGGCAGTGCATCGTTCCACCGTCGGCGCGAAGGCTCGTCACCGTGGCGTCGAAGAAGTTCTCGAATCCGGCAAGCTGGGCCAGCGATTCGTGCGCGGGCGCCTCGAGCACCTCCTGAGGCGGGCCTTCCGCCAGAATCTTCCCGTGCTGCAGGACGATGACGTGTTCGCCGAGGGCGAACACTTCGCGGTGGGAGTGGGTGACGTACAGAATCGGAATGCCGCGAGCGGCGTTCCAGACGCGTAGATCCTCGATGATGCGCGACTGCGTGACGTGGTCGAGGGCCGACAACGGTTCGTCCAGCAGCAGCAGGCGCGGATCGGTGACCAGTGAACGTGCCAGCGCCGTCCGCTGGCGCTCGCCGCCGGAAATTTCTCCGGGCTTGCGGTGAAGCAGATGCGCAATCCTGAACGAATCGGCAATCGACGCCGCCCTCGCGCGCCGTGCCTTGAGGTCGAGCGATGCCAGCCCGTAGTGCAGGTTCTGCTCCACCGTCATGTGCGGGAAGAGCGCCAGATGCTGAAAGACGTACCCGAGGCTCCGGTGTTGGACGGCAATGTCCACGTGGCGATCGGCATCGAACAGCACCTGGTCGCCGATCGCGAGATGTCCACGGTCCGGCCGGCGCAACCCTGCCAGACATCTGAGCATCGTCGTCTTCCCCGACCCGGACTCGCCAAACACCATCGTGATCCCTGGTGCCACGGAGAGACGCACGTCGAGCATGAAGCCGTCCGACAACCGCGTCTGAATCGACGCCGACAGCGTCATGACAGCGGCGCCACCGCCCATGGCTTGCGGGTCATGGCGTACACCACCGAAAGGACCGCAAACGAGAAGAACAGGAGCAGCAGCGCCGTGGCGTTCGCTTCCGCGTACTGAAATCCCTGCACCTGATCGTAGATGGCAATGGACACCGTGCGCGTGACGCCCGGGAGGTTGCCGCCGACCATCAACACCACGCCGAACTCTCCGAGCGTGTGCGCGAAACTCAGGACGATCCCGGTGATGATGCCCTCGACCGACAGCGGGACGATGATGCGGAAACACGTGCGCAGGCGTGAACTGCCCAGCGTGGACGCCGCTTCGATCAGGCTGGTGTCGACCTGCGAGAACGCCGCCGCGATGGGTTGCACGGCAAACGGCAGACTGTACAGAATGGACGCCAGCACGAGCCCTTCGAACGTGAACGCCAGGCCGTGCCCCGTCCACCGTTCCCACGCGCGACCGAGCGGGCTGCGCGAACCGATCGCCATCAGCACGTAGAAGCCCAGCACGGTTGGAGGCAGGACGATCGGGAGGGCGACCACCGACTCGACCAGGAACTTCCAGCGCCAGCGGGAAAACGTCAGCCAGTACGCGATCGGCAGTCCGATGACGAGCAGAATGACGCACACGATCGTCGCGAGCCGGATGCTGAGACCGATGGCCGACCAATCCATGGCCCTTCCTACGGTACGCGCCCGCCGGGCGGCAGCGCGAAACCGAACGCCTGCATTTGACGAACGGCGTCGGGGGTTCGAAGAAACGCCAGGAATTCGCGGGCGAGGGCCTTGTGTGCCGACGCCTTGATGATGACGGCCGCCTGTTCGAGCGGCGGATAGAACGTGACGGGAATCTCGTAGAAGGCGCCGCTCTGTTTCAGCGCCGGGGCCAACGCCAGCGAGAGCGGGATGATGCCGGCGTCGGCGTTCCCGGAGTCGGCGAATTGGGCGGCCTGCGACACGTTCTCGCCGAGAATGAATTTCGTCCGCACGCGTTCGTACAGTCGTTCGTGCTGGAGCGCGGCGACCGCGGCCCGGCCGTACGGCGCGTGTTCCGGATTGGCGAGGGCCACTCGGCGAACGCCAGGATCGGCCAGGGACTGCAATCCGCGCGTCAGATCCGTCCGGCTGTCCTTGCGGGACCAGACGACGATCCGGCCGGTCCCGTACGTGACGGCCGAGCCTGGTTCGACCAACCCGGCCGCTTCGAGCCGCCGCGGGTAGTCGATATCCGCCGAAAAGAAGAGATCGAAGGGCGCGCCGTTCTGAATCTGCGAAAAGAAATTGCCAGACGATCCGAACGTGACCTTCAGCGCGTGTCCGGTGGCCTTCTGAAACTGCGCCGCCAGCGCCGGCATGACCGTCTGAAGGTCAGCGGCCGCCGCCACCGTGAGGCCCTCCGGCGCCACACCAGCCGTGACACTGGAGAAACACGCGGCGAGCAGCGTCGCGAGGAGGGAACGCGCCATGAGGGCGGAGCCGCAGGTCAGCGGCTCGCCACCTGCGGCGACGACAAGATGTTGTCGATCGCGGTCTTGAACGCGGCGTAGGCCTGTGCGCCGATCAGCTTCCGCAGCGCGTGCACCTTGCCATCCTTCGTCGGAATACCGATGAAGAACGCCGGCGTCCCCGTGATGCCGGCCTTGGCGCCGTCGGCCAGGTCCTGCCGGATCCTCACCGGCGACGTCAGCTGGCTCGCGAAACACTGCTGGAACGCGGGCATGTTCAACCCCGCCGACTGCGCGGTCTTGACAAGATCCGCTTCGCCGAGCGCCTGCTGATTCGCAAACAGCCGCGTGTGCATGGGCCAGAACTTGTCCTGCGCGCGCCCGCACTCGGCGGCTTCCGCCGCTCGCAGCGCAAGGGGGTGAATGCGTTCGATCGGAAAGTGCCGGAACACCCAACGCACTTTTCCGCTGTCGACGTAATCGCGCTCGAGCGACCCCATCGTCTCGCGCGCGAACCGGCCGCAGAACGGACACTGAAAATCCGAGAACTCGACCACAACCACTTTCGCGTCTGCCCGTCCCCGCACCGCCGCGCCATCAATGGCCACATCGATGTTCATCGGAGGCGGGGGCGCAGGGGCCGCTTGCGCCGCTGGCGCCGCGGCTTGCGCCGCCGCCGGGGCTGCCGGCGCTGGACGGCTCTGCAACAGGGCCTTGATGTCCTGCAGTTCCTTGAGCATCGCCTTCTGGCTGGCCTCGAGGGCGACGACGCGCTGGCGGAGATCGTCGCGGTCCTGTGGCCCGGCGATCGCCCGCACCGACGTCCAGGCGAGGGCAATCGCGACGATGACAGCCGCGCACACTTTGCCGGCGGTTGAAGGCTTCATAGGCTGCATTCCAATCACCATATTCTACTCACGTGGCGGCCCGGCTGGCCCAGGCGCCGGCCGGCCGGGTTGCCCGGCCAGCGATCGACAGGCGGCCATCCACCCTCGATCGCAGGCCTGGGTGTAGATCTCGAACGGCGTCAGATTCGGTCGCGCAGCCTTGCCCTCTCGGAGTATCCAGGAATAGTCCTGAAGGCGCGGATCCTCGTGCCTGAAGTCGCGCGCGTTCGACGCGAGGGCCTGTTGATTGGCGCAGCCGGCGGCAAACCCCACGGCGCACGCGTGTTTGAAGAACTCAGCGGCCGGCATCGCCTCCACTCGTCCTGTGGCCACGAGAATGCCCAGCTCGTTGCAGGCCCACCCGGAATTCCTTCGACAGGGATCAGACTCGAGCCGTGCGAGGTTGGTGCAAGCGTCCCGCCGATTCTCCCTGCACGCCTGCTCCCAGAACTTGACGCTGAATCCGGGGTGGTAATCGCCGAGCCCACCGGCCGCCGTCATGGCGCTGAAAATGACGACCCACAGCGAGACATAAGCCAGACTGCGCATCCTTGGCGTGAGACTCGCGCCAAGGCGTTCTGGGCTGAGCCAAGCCAAAGAGGGCGACTGCGCGCCGCGGTCGAGCGCCCGCACCATCAGGTTCATCAGCGGCACCTGCAGGAGCTTGTCGTAGAACGTGGGCGCGCCAATCCATGCGAGAAACGCGTACAGCCCCACCACGGTCGCGCCGTAGAACGTGCCGAACAGGATCCGGCCCAACTCGGTTCGGGGCGATGTCGAGGGGTCCGTGACCAGCAGATGCATCCCGAGAAACACCGCGATCGGGATGTTCGAATCGAAGAAGAAATACGTACCGGTCGCGCGGAGGTACGCCTCGCTGAACAGATACGTCGTCAATACGGCGGGCAGCGTCATCGTCGTCACGCGGAAGGCGAACTGGCCGGGCAGGGAGACGAGCAGGAGAAACAGGTAGATCTGCGGAGGCGCGATCAGCTGATTGGCAAGGTCCTCTCCCCACGTGAGGTGCGTGGTCTGGGTGGCAATCAGCACGAGCGAGGCGATCGCGAGCGGAAAAGACGACGGGTTGAAGATGTGGGCGGAACGGCCTTCCTTGTTCCAGCGGAGGAATTCCTTCGCCAGGAAACCCGCGGCGATAATCACGAACTGCAGCGCAAACCAGTCGTCCCTGAACCGGATGAAGAGGTTGATGCTGAAGATGATCGGCCACGGTCCAAAGCCGAGCCGGTACGAGTCTCGCCTCGACCACGTCAGCAGCATGTCGAACGCATAGGCGAACACGAGTTGGGCCGCGATGAGCGCGGCCCCATCTCTTATCGGCGCCCAGTAGTAGCCCCAGAAGACGTAGATCGCCAGCTGCGTCACCGCCTGCCGGTAGTGCTCCGGTCGAAGGACGATGTCGACCTGCAGATCTCGGGCGGACGCGCGAGCCCAGATCACGGCCCACCAGACGAGCAGTACGCCGCTCGCGCTTGCGAAGCACCCCGCCAGAGCCGCGCTGGATCGGATCTGCGGAACCAACTCGAAGCACGCCAGCGCGACAATCGCGGCCAGCGGCATGCGCAGCGCCCGACTGGAGCGCTGGCCGGATGGCTTCCGAATGGCCATGTCCTACTGCTCCTTGACGACGACCGTCGAACCCGACCGGAACGGGCCTGGCACTCTCTGCTGTTTTCCGGTCGGCCACTTCACGGTGATCGACTCCGCCTGCGCGGCGGCGCCCAACCCGAAGTAAAGCGGCATCACGCTTTGCACAAGGTATCCGGACTTGCCATCATTGACCTGCCGTTGCGCCCGCCCTTCGACCCGCACCGTGACGACCGCGCCGATGCCGTCGCGAGTCGAGCGCGCTCCCACGAGGCGCACGTTGAGAAAGTGCACCGGGCCGCGCCCGGCAAGGTTGCTGACGAGCACCTGCGGCACGTCGCCGTAGTCGTTGGTGACGATGTCGAGGTCGCCGTCGCCGTCGAGGTCGAAGATCACCGCTGAGCGGCTCGCGCGGGAGGCCCATACCGTCACCCGGCCGTGACGGGCTGCGCCCGTTCCTCGCTCCTGAGGTCCACGCGTATCGTCCGCCATGATGGGCGCGACCTCTCCCCGGCAGATGTCGTGCCTCGAGTCCTCGCCGTCGCAGTCGAGCTCGAACCAGGGGCGGACCGTCCGTCGTCGCGGCTCGATGCCGAGAATGAACTCGGCGTTGGCGAAGCGCTTTCCGCGTTCGTTCATCAGCACGTCGTTTCCGTGGTAACGAAACGGGTAATTCATCCCGGCGCCGATGAACACATCGGGCCAGCCGTCGGCGTTGAGATCCCCGACGCTCGGCCCCCAGGGCCAGCCTGTTTCGGCATTCGTGGCATCGGAGACTTCGGTGAAGCGGCCGCCGCCCTGATACGTAAACAGCGCGTTGCCCAGAATGTGATTGCCGTCTGTCCCGAGGAACCTCTTCGGAAAGAACGTTTTGGGATCGTGTTTGCGTCGTTCCTCTTCCGGCAGGAGATCGGTGGACATGTCCGTGTGCATGTCCGTCACGAAAAGATCGAACAGGCCGTCGCCGTTCCAGTCAAACACTTTGACGCCCATGGTGCCCCACGGCGTCGCCGGGAAGACTCTGCGGCCACGGTTCTCGAAGCGACCGCCGCCCAGGTTGTACCAAACCTGGTCGTGCCCCTGCATGGCGGCGACATAGAGGTCGGGGCGGCCGTCGCCGTCGTAGTCGAACGCCGTCGCGTCGCCGGACCACGCGGCGTGGACGAGCCCAGAGGACCTGGTTGCGTTCTCGAACCGGCCGCCCCCGAGGTTGCGATACAGGATGGATGTCTCAGCGCGATCCGGGTGGAGGTGGCCCGCGAACGCGTCGCCGAAGCTGGTCCACGAGCCATCCGGGCGGCGCTGATCGCGGGTGTACTTGCCGACGTTGGTGACGAACAGATCGAGCAACCCATCGCCGTCGTAGTCGAAGAACACGGCTCCGGACGAATGCCCGCCAGAGCCGCCGACGCCGGCCTGGGTCGTGATGTTCGTAAACTTTCCGTGGCCGTCATTCCGAAAGAGGAGATTCCCTTCGCGCACGCACGTCACAAAGAGATCTGGATCGCCGTCGTTGTCGATGTCCGCGAACGCGGCGCCCACGCAGGCCCGATCGCCGATCCCGACGCCAGCGGCGTCGGTGATGTCTGCAAAGCGCGCCCCGCCCAGATTGCGGTAGAGCGCGCTCTTCCCAATCTGATTGACGAAGTACAGATCGATGAGCCCGTCGCCGTCGACGTCCGCAGCCGCAACCGCCGTCCCGTGGTCGTAATGCGTCGCGCGGTAGAACTTTCCGAGGTCGACGCTGTTGACGTGGCGGAATGTGATGCCGCTCGAGCCGATGCGATCGGTAAATTGAAAATTCACCGGGACCGTGATGGACTTCTCCGCGGCCGTCTGGGCGGACCGCCGCGCAGCGGTCCACTTCGAATCACCAGCATCAGCCGGAACGAACACATCAGTCGCCGGCGGCTCGGCGGCCACGCGCGCGAGCGCCGAGCGCAGGTCCTGTCGGCCGGAGTCCGTCAGGGCGTCGTATGCACCGCGAATGCCGCCGGAGCGATCGACGATCAGGAAGTTCTGGCTGTGCACGATCGGCATCTTCGCGTCATCCTGATCGCCGATCGGCTGCTTGAACCCATCGCGGACAATTCCCCTGACCGCGGCGCGAGTGCCGGTGAGGAACGTCCAACGGGCCGCATCGGCGCCGTTCGCGCGCGCGTACTCGCGGAGCACGTCCGCGTGATCAAAATCAGGGTCAACGCTGATCGAGACCAGCCTCACATCGCGGAGCGCGGAACTCGACGCCAGTTCCTGCTGCAGCTCCTGCATGCGCTTCGTGATGAGCGGGCACGTGCCGGCGCACCGCGTGAAGATGAAATCAGCGACCCACACGCTGCCGTGCAGATCGTAAAGCCCCGTCGACTCGCCCCGTTCGTTCTCGAGGACGAATTCCGGCAACGTCGCGAGGACGCGCGGCGTCGCCGAGGTGCCGCGCTGAGCGGCTTGATCCTGCGCGGGCGGCGCGGTCGTCTGGCAGGCGACCGTGCCGCCGAGCACCACGACAATCGCCAGAATGGTGACGGCCGGCGGGCGCCACGCGCTGCTGCTGCTCATCGTTGTCGTCCTCTCGTTCGGCTCCGGACCCAGGTCTGATAGGCCGCAGGAGCTTCGACGGTCAACGTGCCGCGCGTCCGGTCGGTGTGCGGCCGGCCGCAAAGCTCGTCGCCGCGCAGATCGTAGCGGCCAATCCGGCTCGCGCGAAAGTGAAACTCGGATGGCAGGCCTGGCGCGGCAAAATCGCGAAGCCCGAGTTCCGGCACCTGGAAGTCGCTGATGTAGTCGCGGCTCGCGAGCGTCAGCCGCACGTCGGCGCCAAGGGGAACGTGGACGTCCCGGCCGGTCTCCACCTCGACTTCCCCCTGCGACGCGAGGATCAGGTAGGACGCCCGCCAGCTGGTGTCCTGCGACACGAGCCGCACGGACACGGCGTCGGTGCGAGTCGCGGCCGCGCGACATCCGCCGACGGTGGCGGTCGCCACAGCATACGCGGCCCACAGGCAGAGACCCGGCGTCCTCATCAGAAGTCCAGACCGATCAAGATTCTTCCACAAAAAGAAAACGAGTCGTCGTGGAACCGAAGAAACAGGTTCGTGCTGTAGATGATCGGAAACGGCCCGAATTCGGGCGGGACTCGCGCGGCGGCGGCGTCATGCCGTCGGCACGTGCAGCTTCATGACTTTGTCGATTCCAAAAAAAAACCGCAGGGAGGATTCGCCTCCCTGCGGATTATCTGCCAGACGGTGGCGACGATTACCTCTTCCTGCCGTCGTCCTTCTTGTCGTCTTTCCCGTCCCTGTCGTCCCTGTCGTCTCCATCGTGGTCGAAGTCCTTGCCACCATGGTGCTTCTTGTTGTGATCGTCCTTGTCCTTGCCCTTGTCGTGGTCGTGATCCTTGTTGTCGTTGCAGCCATGATGCTCGTCTTCGTCCGACGGCGCCGTAGCCTTTGTCGAGTCGTACTTCGGTCCGCCGCCGACAGCCGGGTGCGCCATGTCGTGCGGCACACCCACGGTGACGGTACCCGTGCAGCTCAGGCCGCCCGGGTCAGTTGCGGAGAACGTGATGTAGTACACGCGGCCGTTGCCATGGCCGCTGCGCTCGGCGCGGACCCTTGCCTGCCCTGTTCCCACGCCGAAGCCGTCGATTGACGTATTCCCGTCGCCGCCGCCGTTGGTCACCTCATCCTGGAAGATGCTCAGGATCTTCAGCGTGACCGCGTCGTGATCGGGGTCGGTCACACCGTTGATGGTAATCGCAACCAGTTTGTGGTTCGGCGGCCAGAGGATCGGCGGTGCCGCCACCGCCGCGGTGCACACCGGCGCCTGGTTCGTAGACGTCGTGTCGCACGCATCGCCGATGCCATTCCCATTGGCGTCCGCCTGGGTCGGGTTGGCGACCAGCGGGCAGTTGTCCGTCGCATTCGGCACGCCGTCTCCATCGACATCCGCGTCGCACGCGTCGCCGATGCCGTCGTGGTCCAGATCCGCCTGGCTCGCGTTGGCGACCGTCGGACAGTTGTCCGTCGCATTCGGCACACCGTCCCCGTCGACGTCCGCGTCGCACGCGTCGCCGAGGCCGTCGCCGTCCAGATCCGCCTGCGTCGGGTTGGCGACTGACGGACAGTTGTCCGTTGCGTTCGGTACGCCGTCACCATCGATGTCCGCGTCGCACGCGTCGCCGAGGCCGTCAGCGTCCAGATCCGCCTGCGTCGGGTTCGCCACCAGCGGGCAGTTGTCCGTCGCATTCAGTGTCCCGTCGCCGTCGGTATCCGCATCGCACGCGTCGCCGAGGCCGTCGCCGTCCAGATCCGCCTGGCCCGGATTGGCCACCGTCGGACAGTTGTCCGCCGCATTCGACACGCCGTCCCCGTCGATGTCCGAATCGCAGGCGTCACCGATCCCGTCGGTATCCAGATCCGCCTGGTCCGCGTTGGCGATCGTGGGACAGTTGTCCGTCGCGTTCGGCCGGCCATCTCCGTCGACGTCCGAATCGCACGGGTCACCGATCCCGTCGCCGTCCAAATCCGACTGCGTCGGGTTGGCCAGCAGCGGGCAGTTGTCGGTCGCGTCCGCCACGCCGTCGTTGTCATCGTCGCTGTCGCACGCGTCGCCCTGACCGTCGCCGTCGTTGTCCGCCTGGTTCGAGTTCGCCACCAGCGGGCAGTTGTCGGCGCCGTCGAGCACGCCATCGTTGTCGTCGTCCGGATCGCAGGCATCGCCCTGCGCGTCACCGTCGTTGTTCGCCTGATCCGGGTTGGCCAGCAGCGGGCAGTTGTCGGCGCCGTCCGACACGCCGTCGTTGTCATCGTCGGCGTCGCACGCATCGCCCGCGCCGTCACCGTCCGTGTCCAGCTGATCCGTGTTGCTCACGGTCGGACAGTTGTCGGTCGCGTCCGGCACGCCGTCGTTGTCGTCGTCGGCGTCGCACGCGTCACCGGCACCGTCACCGTCCGTGTCGGCCTGGTCCGTGTTGCTGATGGTCGGACAGTTGTCCGCCGTGTTCGGGACGCCGTCTCCATCGATGTCCGTATCGCACGCGTCACCGATCCCGTCGCCATCCTGATCCGCCTGCGTCGGGTTCGCCACTAGCGGGCAGTTGTCGGTCGCGTCCGGCACGCCGTCGTTGTCGTCGTCGGCGTCGCAGGCATCGCCGAGACCGTCACCGTCCGTGTCCGTCTGATCGTTGGCCACGAGCGGGCAGTTGTCCGTCGAGTTCGGCACGCCGTCACCGTCGACGTCCGCGTCGCAGGCGTCGCCGATGCCGTCGTGGTCGTAGTCCGCCTGGTCCGGATTGGAAACCGTCGGGCAGTTGTCCGTCGTGGTCGGCACGCCATCCTGGTCGGGGTCGCACGTCAGCGACGTGCTCGACAGGATCGTGACCGTCGTGAAGCTCGTCGACTGGAAGTGCGACGCGCTGTCGTCGGTCACACGGAGAGCGACGTTGTACGGAGTATTCAGCGACTTGCCCACGAGCGAGAACAGCGCCAACGGAGTCGCCGCGTCGACCACCGAGAAATTGGTCGGGTCCGCGAGATCCCACTCGTAGCTCTGGATGTTCGAGCCGCGTCCGTACGACGCCGAGCCGTCGAGGGTAATGCTCGTCGCGCCTTCGCACACCGCGTACGGTCCGCCCGCCACCGCCACCGGCGGCAGCGCGCGTCGCTCCCGGACTTGACCGTCTGCGCAAACCCCACGAGCGCTTCAATCGGTGCGGTGACGCGGCGCGCGACGATCTGGCTCACGAGAATCATCGCCGCCAGACCGAGAATCGCCGCGACGAGAATCGTCCGCGTGACCGCCTGTGTGGCCGCCATCAATTCGCTGGTTTCGCGGACAACCGCAACAATCGTGTCGGGGAGCGCCGTCGGGCGTCTGAACGCCACATAGCACGGCGTGCCGCACGAGAGCCTGACCACACGGGCGTCATTCTGTGCGTCCGCGGCGAGCGCCCGCGCCACCGCGTCGGGCGCGGTGACGGCTGTCAGAAGCGCTCCGTGCTGCCCGGGATCGATCGTGCTGGCGAGGATGAGTCCACCGGGCGTGAAGGTGATGACCTCCACGCCCGCCGCCGCCCTGAGGCTCTGCAGGATCGTCGGATTGAGCGCGAAATCGCTCTGGCTGACGAGCGCCGCCGCGTTCGCCACCTGCGCTTCGACACGCGACTCGAGCGCGCGGGCCGTCACCGACACTGCCACGTACGACGTCGCAAGAACCACGGCGAGCGCGACGAACGCGAAGGGAATGACGATCCGGTGATGCAGCCGGAGTCGGCGCGGGCTCATGGCGTCAGAACCCGACGACGTGGTGGGCGTACGCCTCGTAGATCGCGCGGCTCGTGGCGGCGAACGCGCCCGTCACTGGCGCGAGCGCCGGCGCGTCGACGACGGCGCGGTGTTTGGACGCAATCTGCGAGAGCCCGGTGCCGAGGTACTTGCTCTCCCCTTCGTAGAGGTGCGCCGCGTGCTGCAGGCCGGCCTGCGTCCGCTCGAAGCCGCTGCTCAATCGTTCGAGCACGGGCGCGCGATCGAAGTTGAACGCGGTGTAGGCGCGCAGATCGTCGAGCAGCGCGGCGAGCGGGTCGTCGTTCTGCAGCGTGGCGCGGGCGGCGGCGCCCTTCGCATCGGCGTCCTCGCGCATCTTGCGCGCCTCGGCCACACGCGCAAGACCCGCGGCCCGGTAGTCGGGCAGCAGTTCCTGATGGCGGAGGAAGAGCGCGTTGTGGAAGTCGTACGTGTAGTTGCGATCGAGGATGTGGTACCCGGCGAGCAGCCGGTCCAGCGTGCGCGCGTACGCCGTCAGCGCGGCCGCGACCGTCTCGGGCGACGCCGGCAGCGCCGCCGAGCCCGATGGCACGGGAATGCGATCGAGATGGTAGTTGCCCGCCTGCTGGCTCGGATCCATGAAGAAGCTCGGGCTGCCCTGATATGCGCCCGGCGCGTTCTTGTACCCGACGTAGGTACCGCCGGACACGGCCAGGCCGACCAGCAGCACCGCCAGCGCGAACCGTTCGCTGCGGATCCGCCGCGCCGCCTGATCGGTCTCGCCGGCGCCGCCCCAGGCGCCGTATGCCAGCACGCCCGCGATCATGATGACGAGCGTCACGATCATCAGCGTGCCGAGAAACGCGTACGCGAGCCAGATCTCCGCCGTGAGCAGCGCGGCCGACAGACGCAGTTTCGTCGCGCGGCCGAGCGTCCGGCCCATCTTCTCCATGACGTACCGCATTGTCATGACAATCACGGCGACGGGCGTGGCGAAGATCGCGGCCAGCAGCACGTGGCAGATGACGCGCATCGGATTGATCGCGAGGTTGTCGATGATCTGATCGCCCTGCGTGACGATCGGGTACAGCAGCCACGCGAACGCGAGCGGCAGCGACGCCGCGAGTTGCTGGCTGCGGTACAGGTAGAGACCGGCGACGAAGATGAACGCGAGGCCGAAGACGCTGATGAACTCGCCCTGATCGATCAGGTAGTGCGCCTTGAGATCGGTCTCGGCGACGGCGAGCGCGAGAATCGTCAGCGCCAGCACACCCGTGCTGATGAGCAGCCAGACCGGCGGACGTGAGGCGGCACGGACGCTCGCGCCGGCGGTCGCGGTCATCGCTTCGTTCCGAGGACGAGCGTGTGCGGGTTGGGCTTCGGCAGCTCCTTCGTCTGCACGTCGACGAAGCCGATCTCGCCCATCCAGCGCGCCATCTCGGTTCTGGCGTGCGCCGACCCGTCGGCGCTCGTCAGCATCATGTTCAGCGCGAAG
>Ga0315281_10004717_pt1 | contig 19752 bp, 18 predicted proteins | sample YL17G07_0_MG_FD_204540 | JGI IMG/M metagenome (GOLD analysis project Ga0315281, IMG submission 204540) | Sediment microbial communities from Yellowstone Lake, YNP, Wyoming, USA - YL17G07_0 | ecosystem: Environmental > Aquatic > Freshwater > Lake > Sediment | place: USA: Wyoming | collected... | reverse complement strand
TCGACCGGGTGTGGCTGGAACGCGCGCTGGCGCGGCTCGCCGAGGCCGGCATTCGCCCCCGTAGCGTGTTGCCGGAAACGCTGCTGGGACGGTTCGATGCGGGATGCTGGAGCGTGGTGTGGAGCGGTGCCGAGGGCTGGGCGCGGACCGGCCCGTGTTCCGGCATCGCGCTGGACGGCGGCAGTGCCGACGCGCCGCCGCTGGCTTTGTCGCTCGCCGTGCGGGACGCGCCGCCGGAGAAGATTCTGCTGCACAGCCGGGGCGGCGCAGCACAGCCCGACTTGGCGAAGTGGAGCGGGGCGCTGGGCGTGCCGGTCGCCGCGGGCCCGGACTGGCATTGGGCGCGGCAACAGCCCGATGCCGCGTACAACATCGACTTGCTGCAAGGCGACTTCGCACCCTCGGGGATTGCGCGCGATCTGCTGCCGCGCCTGCGTCCGCTGCTCCTGCTGGCGGCGGCCATCGTGCTCCTGCAAGGTGGCGCTGCCATGGTCGACTGGTGGCTGCTGAAGCGCGAAACCGGGCAGTTGCAGGCGCAGATCGAGCAGAGCTTCCGCAAGGCCTTTCCCGAAGCGATAGTCATCGTCGATGCGCCGCTGCAAATGCGCCGCAACCTGGCGCAACTGCGCACGGCGGCGGGCGCGATGGGTCCGGGCGACTTCCTGCCGCTGCTCGCGCAGGTGGGGACGGCCGCGACGTTCGACGGCGGCCGGCTGCGCGCGCTGGAATACCAGGGCGCAGTGCTGAAAATGGACCTGCTCCTGCCCAGCCGGCAGGATGCCGAGGCGCTCGACCGGACCCTGCAGGGCGCAGGGCTGTCCAGCCGGCTGGAGTCGGCCGCTGCCCGCGGCGGTGAGGTGGAAGCGCGCATTGCCATAACGGGAGGCCAGCCATGAAACAGGGTTTGCAGCAATTCTGGCTGGCCCGCAGCCCCCGCGAGCGCATGATCATTGCCGCCGGATTCGGTGGACTCCTTGCGGCGCTGTTCTATGCCTACCTGTGGCAGCCCATGGCAGAGGAACGCAAGCGCATGCAGGCACGCTTGCCGCAACTGCGCGTAGAGGCCGCGCAGATGCGGCGGCAGGTTGACGAGGCCACGCGGCTGCGCGCGCTGCAACCCGCGGCCGGCGCCAGCCTGCAGGGCGCGCTGGAACAGGCGGCGGCAGCGGAGGGCATGCGCGACGCGGTGACGCGCATCGCCCCGCAGGCGGACAGGCGCGCCCGCGTCGAGCTGGCGTCGGTGGCTTTCGATGCCTGGGTGAAATGGGCGGCGCGGCTGCAAAAGGATGCCGGCGTGCGCCTGGAATCGTGCCGCATCGAGGCGCAGGGCGCGGGCAAGGTCCGCGTCGAGGCCGTTTTTGCCCAGGGCGGCGCGTGAAACCGGCGCGCTACATCTGGCTGGGCGCACTGCTTTACCTGCTCTTCCTGATCGTCACAGCCCCCGCAAGCCTGCTCGTCTGGCTGCTGCCCAAGCCGGCCGGGGTGGAGATCGTGCTGCAACAGCCGCGAGGCACCCTGTGGCGCGGCGAGGTGCAGCGCGTGGCGCTCAAGCCGGCTTCCGGCAGCGTTGCGGAACTGGGGCGGCTGACCTGGACCATGCGCTGGCTGCCCCTGCTGCGCGGCGAGATGGCCGCCGACATCGAGCTTGCCGGCGGCCCGGCCAGCGCACGCGGACTTGTCGCAGCCGGGCCGGGCAAGCTGCGTTTGCAGGGCTTCGATGCCCGCTTCCCCGCGGCGTTGTTGCCACCCTTCTTTCCCGCCCTGCATCTGGTGCAGCCGGGCGGAGAGGTGCGCTTCCACAGCGAGGCGTTCACGCTCTCCCATTCTGCCGGCAGCGGGCAGGCGCAACTGAGCTGGCTCGGCGCCGAGTTGGGCCTCGCCCGGCGGCACACTCTGGGCGACTATCGGCTCACCGCCAATGCCGGAGAGTCGGGCGGCGCGCTGCAACTTCGCACCCTGTCCGGCGCGCTGCAACTGCAAGGCGACGGCCACTGGGACAAGTCGGGGGTGTTGGGTTTCAAGGGGACGGCACGCGCGCTGCCGGAGAAACAGGCCGAGTTGCAGGGCCTGCTCAAGTTGTTCGGAACGGAGCAGGCGGACGGCAGTTACCAGATTGTATTTAACGCTCGCCGATGAACGCTGTGGCGCAAAAAACAAAAGGCAGCTTGCGAACAAGCTGCCTTTTGTTTTAATGACTGAGCTGTGGTACCGAGAGTCGGAATCGAACCGACACGCCCTCGCGGGCACTGGATTTTGAGTCCAGCGCGTCTACCAGTTCCGCCATCCCGGCACTCAGAAGGCGGATTATCCAGAAAAACCGCCTGCGAAGCAAGAGCGGGAACCTGCCTGGGGTATAATCCCGGCGCTGCCGAACACCATTCCTGTGAATATCCCGATTGATGCAGACCAGAGATTTCGATTTCGAACTCCCGCCCGAACTGATCGCACAGTTCCCGCCGCCGCAGCGTGCGCAAAGCCGCTTGCTGCACCTGGACGGCGCCAGCGGGACGTTGTGCGACGGGCAGTTCGGCGAGCTGCCGCAGCATTTGCGCGCGGGGGACGTGCTGGTGATGAACGACACCCGCGTCATCAAGGCGCGCCTGTTTGGCAGGAAGGACAGCGGCGGCCAGGTCGAGGCGCTGGTGGAGCGGGTGCTGGACGACCACCGCGCGCTGGCGCAGATACGCGCGAGCCATTCCCCCAAGGCTGAATCGTGGCTGGAATTCGGCCACGGTGTGGCGGCGCGGGTGATCGGGCGGCAGGGCGAGTTCTTCGAGCTCGAATTCGCGGGCACCGAAACGCTGCTGGAACTGCTGGAGCAGCACGGCAGCCTGCCCTTGCCGCCCTACATCGCGCGCAGCGCCGGGACGGAGGACGAAGCGCGCTACCAGACCGTCTATGCTCGGCAACCCGGCGCTGTGGCGGCGCCGACCGCCGGCCTGCATTTCGACGAGGCCATGCTGGAACAGATCCGCGGCATGGGCGTGGAGCTGGCCTACGTCACCCTGCACGTGGGCGCCGGCACGTTCCAGCCGGTGCGCGTGGAAGACCTGTCAGAGCACCGCATGCATAGCGAGCTGTACCAGGTGCCGCAGGCCACGGTGGATGCAATCGAGCGGGCGAAAAGCCATGGCGGGCGCGTGATGGCGGTGGGCACCACCAGCCTGCGCGCGCTGGAAGCCGCGGCGGCCAGCGGCACCCTGCAACCGGGCCTGGGCGATACCAATATCTTCATCGTGCCGGGCTATCGTTTCCGCGTGGTGCAGCGCCTGCTCACCAACTTCCATCTGCCGCGCTCGACGCTGCTGATGCTGGTGTCGGCGTTCGGCGGCATGGACAACATCCGCCGTGCCTACCGGCACGCGGTGGAGAGCCGTTACCGCTTTTTCAGCTACGGCGATGCAATGCTGATCGAAGGCCAACATGAAATTTGAACTGCACCAAACCGACGGCGCCGCGCGTCGCGGCACCCTGACACTGGCCCACGGCACGGTGGAAACCCCGGCTTTCATGCCGGTCGGCACCTACGGCACGGTCAAGGCCATGAGTCCGGCGGAACTCAAGGAAATCGACGCGCACATCGTGCTCGGCAACACCTTTCACCTGTGGCTGCGCCCCGGCGTGGAGGTGATAGAGGCGCACGGCGGGCTGCACCGCTTCATGGGCTGGGACGGGCCTATCCTGACTGACTCCGGCGGCTTTCAGGTGTTCAGCCTGGGCGAACTGCGCAAAATCAGCGAGGAGGGCGTGAAGTTCCGCTCGCCGGTAAACGGCGATCCATGCTTTCTCACGCCGGAGGAATCCATGCGCATCCAGCGCGTGCTGAATTCCGACATCGTCATGGTGTTCGACGAATGCACGCCTTATCCCGCCGATCTCAAACAGGCGGACGATTCGATGCGCCTTTCCCTGCGCTGGGCCGAGCGCTCCAGGCGCGCCCACGAGGGCAACCCGAATGCGCTGTTCGGCATCGTGCAGGGCGGCATGCATGAAAGTCTGCGCGATGTATCGCTGGCAGGCCTGCTGCAGATCGGCTTCGACGGCTACGCCATCGGCGGCCTGTCGGTGGGCGAACCCAAGGAGGACATGCTGCGCATCCTGGCGCACGTGACGCCGCAGATGCCGCAGGACAAGCCGCGCTACCTGATGGGCGTGGGCACGCCGGAGGACATCGTCGATGCCGTAGAGGCCGGGGTGGACATGTTCGATTGCGTGATGCCCACGCGCAACGCCCGCAACGGCTGGCTGTTCACCCGCCACGGCACGGTCAAGATCAAGAACGCCGGCTATCGGCTGGACCTGCGCCCGCTGGACGAGCAGTGCAACTGTTACACCTGCCGCAACTTCACCCGTTCCTATCTGCACCACCTGCACCGCATCGGCGAGATTCTCGGTGCGCGGCTCAACACCATCCACAACCTGTTCTATTACCAGGAACTGATGCAGGGGCTGCGCCGCGCCATTGCGGCAGGCACGCTTGCGCAGTTCGTGCAGGAGTTTAGGCAGGCGCGCGGCACATCGTGCTAGAATGGCGGCTTTTGTTTTGGCCGGTAAGCGCCTAAATATTGGAGAAACAACGTGTTGATTAGCCAAGCCCACGCTGCTGCCGCACCCGCGGCCGGCGGTTTCGACATCATGAGCCTGGTGCCGCTCGTGGTGATATTCGTGCTGTTCTACTTCATGCTCATCCGCCCGCAGATGAACCGCGCCAAGGAACAGAAAAATATGATGGCCGCATTGCAGAAGGGCGACGAAGTGGTTGCCGCCGGCGGTCTGGTGGGCAGGGTGGCCAAGGCGGGCGAGCAGTACATCAGCCTGGAAATCGCCGAAAACGTCGTTGTCCACGTGCAGAAGCAGGCCGTGCAGATGCTGTTGCCCAAGGGCACCATCAAGGGCATCAATTCCTAATTGAAATTCGGGGTCGTTGAATGAACCGTTATCCGCTCTGGAAAAATATAATCATCGTGGCGGCGGTCGCGCTGGGCCTGCTGTATACCCTGCCCAACTTCTTCGGCGAGGTACCGGCGGTGCAGGTCTCGCCGGCGCGGGCCACGCTCAAGGTGGATCAGGCGCTGAAGAAGCAGGTTGAGGACGCGCTCACCATCGCGAAGATTTCCTGGGACGGGGTGTTTCTCGATCCCAACAGTATCAAGGTGCGCTTCAAGGACACAGACGCGCAGCTGAAAGCCAAGGATGTGCTGCAAACCAGCCTGGGCGCGCGCGGTTACGTCATTGCCCTCAACCTGCTGTCGAGTTCGCCCAAGTGGCTGTCCGCGATGGGCGCGCTGCCCATGTATCTGGGGCTGGATTTGCGCGGCGGCGTGCATTTCCTGCTGCAGGTAGACATGAAAGCGGCGCTGGAGAAGGCGATCGATCGCTACAACGGCGATATCCGCGGACTGTTGCGCGACAAGAAGATCCGCTACGCGGGCGTGAGCCGCGAGGGGCAGGCCGTCGTGGTCAAGTTCAAGGAAGCCGAAGCGCGCACCAAGGCGTCCTCCGATATCCAGAACATGACCCCGGATCTGCTGCTGAAAGAGACGGATGCAACCGGTGAATTTGTCCTGACGGCGACGCTGAAGCAGGACGCGCAGAAACGCATTCAGGACTTCGCCGTGCAGCAGAACATCACCACCCTGCGCAACCGCGTCAACGAGCTGGGTGTGGCCGAGCCCATTATCCAGCAGCAGGGTCCGGATCGCGTGGTGGTGCAGTTGCCGGGCGTGCAGGACACCGCCAAGGCGAAGGAAATCCTGGGCCGCACCGCGACGCTCGAAATTCGCATGGTGGACGAGGAACACGACGTGGCTGCCGCAGTGCGGGGGCAGGTTCCTTTCGGCGCGGAACTGTATACCGAGCGGGGCGGCGCACCGCTGCTGGTCAAGAAGAGCGTGGTGCTGACCGGCGATTACATTACCGATGCCTCTCCCGGCTTTGATTCGCAGTCCAACCAGCCCGCCGTGCACATCAACCTCAACGGCACGGGTGCGCGCAAGTTCAAGGAAGTCACGCGGGAAAGCGTCGGCAAGCGCATGGCCATCCTGCTGATCGAAAAGGGCAGGGCGGAAGTCATCACCGCACCCGTGATCCGCGAGGAGATCGGCGGCGGCCGCGTGCAGATCACCGGCATGGAGAGCCCGCAGGAAGCCAGCGACGTGGCGTTGCTGCTGCGCGCCGGGGCACTGGCTGCTCCGATGGAAATCATCGAGGAGCGCACCGTGGGTCCGAGCATGGGTGCGGACAATATTGCCAAGGGCTTCAATTCGACGCTGATCGGTTTTGCCGCAATCGCCGTGTTCATGGTCGTGTACTACCAGTTCTTCGGTATTCTCGCCACCGCCGCCCTGGGGGTGAACGTGCTGCTGTTGCTGGCGGTGCTGTCGCTGCTGCAGGCGACGCTGACCCTGCCCGGCATCGCCGGTATCGCGCTGACGGTGGGTATGGCGATCGACGCCAACGTGCTCATCATCGAGCGCATCCGCGAGGAACTGCGCAACGGCCTCACGCCGCAGGCGGCGATCCATGCCGGTTACGACCGTGCTTTCGACACCATCCTCGACTCCAACATCACCACGTTGATCGCCGGTCTGGCCATGTTCTGGCTGGGTTCCGGGCCGGTCAGGGGATTCGCCGTGACGCTGTGCATCGGTATCCTGACCTCCATGTTCAGTGCGGTCATGGTGTCGCGCGGTCTGGTCAACTGGCATTACGGCGGCAAGCGCAAAGTCGATAAACTGGCTATCTAGGCACCCTTGCCCTCCGAGAGGGCAGTGGGTGAGGGCAACATCAAAGAAAGGTTGGCAACGTGGAAATCTTCAAGATAAAAACAGACATCCCTTTCATGAAATACGCTGGGGTGACGTCCATCGTGTCGGCGCTGACGTTTATCCTGGCGGTGGGCGGGTTGGCCTTCCATGGGTTGAATTTCGGCGTGGACTTTACCGGCGGCACCGTGCTGGAAGTGGCGTACAGCCAGCCGGCCGACATCCATCAGATTCGCACGGACATGCAGCAGCACGGCTACCCGGACGCCACCGTGCAGAATTTCGGCACCTCCCGCGACGTGCTGATCCGGCTGCCGATAAAGGCCGGCGTGAGCAGCGCCAAGCTATCCGAGCAGGTCTTGCAGGTGCTGCGCCAGAAGGACGGCAAGGTGGAAGTGCGCCGCGTCGAGTTCGTCGGCCCGCAGGTGGGCAAGGAGCTGGTCAACGACGGCTCGTTGGCGCTGCTGGTCGTGTCCATCGGTATCATGATCTACCTGGCGATCCGCTTTGAGTGGCGTTTCGCGATTGGGGCCATCATCGCCACGGCGCACGACGTGGTTATCATCCTTGGCGTGTTCGCATTCTTCCAGTGGGAGTTCTCGCTCACGGTGCTGGCGGCGGTGCTGGCGATTCTGGGCTATTCGGTGAACGATACTGTGGTGGTGTTCGACCGGATCCGCGAAAATTTCCGCAAAATGCGCAAGGGCAGCGTTGCGGAAATCATCGACAATGCCATCACGCGCACCCTGTCGCGTACCATCATCACACACGTCACCACCCAGTTGATGGTGTTCTCCATGCTGTTCCTCGGCGGCGAGGCGTTGTACTACTTCGCCCTGGCGCTCACTCTCGGCATCATCATCGGCACCTATTCCTCGGTGCTGGTGGCAAGCCCTATCGTGATGTGGCTGGGCATCTCGCGTGAAGACTTCATGAAGCCCGAGAAGAAGGAAGAGGTCGTGGAGGCGCAGCCGTAAGCGCTTCTCATCCACACCTGCTGAAAGCGGCATCCCTTGGAACTCATCGGCCAATTCATCGATATTCTGCTGCACCTGGATCAGCACCTGACCTGGGTCATCCAGAACTACGGAACCTGGGTCTATGCCATCCTGTTCCTCATCATTTTTTGCGAAACGGGGCTTGTGGTCACGCCGTTCCTGCCGGGCGACTCCCTGCTGTTCGTGGCCGGCGCGCTGGCGGCGGGCGGCGGCATGGAAGTGCAAACGCTGTTCCTGCTGCTGGTGCTCGCGGCATTCCTGGGCGACAACACCAACTACTGGGTCGGGCGCTTTTTCGGGCCCAGGCTGTTTTCGCGCGACCAGTCGCGTCTCTTCAAACGCCGGTACCTGGACAAGACCGAGGCGTTCTATGGCAGGCACGGCGGCAAGACCATCATCTTCGCGCGCTTCCTGCCCATCATCCGCACCTTCGCCCCGTTCGTCGCCGGGCTCGGCCGCATGCGCTACCGCCGCTTCGTGGCTTTCAGCCTGGCGGGCGGGGTCTTCTGGATCGGTTTTTTTGTGTTCGGCGGCTACCTCTTCGGCAACATCCCGGCGGTGAAGAACAACCTGACGGCCTTCATCCTCGGCATCATTGTCCTGTCGGTCATGCCGGGCGTGGTCGAATATCTGCGGCGGCGGGCGCGTTCGGTGTAGGGCGTCGCCTTTGGGGCGGATGTCCCTGCCCGCGGCCAGCCCGCGCTGCGGGCTCAAGCTGATGCTTGCGTCATTCGTTCTTGCAGGATGATCGGGTGCATGGCATAATCTGCCGCATCGGTGCAGAACAGCCAAAATCCGGGGGGTAATTATGAAAAAGACGTTTCGTGTTGTTGCGCTGGCACTGCTGCTGGCAGCCGGCTATGCCGCACCGGCAAATGCCATTCAACCGGCAGACGTCTCGATCACGGAGTATTTCGACCCTGCTGCTTCCGCCGGGTTTTTCGAAGTCGCCAACAACAGTGCGTCAAATACGCTGAAATATTTTGCGGTCGCCAACGATGCCATTTTTGAGGTTTCGGCCAACGAGGATTGGCAGTCCTATATCATCACTCGCGTGGAATGGGAGAGCAACGGCTTCGGTTTCGACATGAGCTACCAGTTGGACACCAGTGCTGTTGACTGGGTGACGTATTTTGGCGCTGCAACAAGTCAAGTGGCAGCCTATGCATCAGACATCGGATTGGCGCCGGGAGAGTCGAGCAGCCAGTTCGGAGTTTCCACGCTGGTTCCTGCTTCTCGTTTCGTCGCCTTCGACCAGGGCGGCGCCGTGATGGCATCTGGCTTCACCAGCGAGGTCACGCTTGCCGTTCCGGAAGCTTCGAATGCCGCCATGTTCGGCGTCGGCGTGCTGATGCTGGCGTGGGCGGCGGGACGCCGCAGGAAGGGTGGGCAAGCCTTATTGGCGGCCTAGCCGCTTGCTGTGTTTGCGCAGGCTGTTGCTCAGCTCGGAGATTATTTCGCTGGCGGCATTGACGATCTGGCCGGAGCCGAAGCCCGCCCTGGTCATTTCGCGGTAGAAGGACTTCGCGACTATCTTCGCTATTTGATCCGGGTTCTGGCCGACGGTTGCCATGGCGCTCTGTATGGTTTTCCCCGCATCCTCCAGCAGCGCGAGCTGGGCGAAGCGCGAGTTCAGCACATTCTGCAGCTGGATCACCTGTATCGACTTCCCCACGAACAGTGCCACAATATCCAGCAGGTTCAGGTCGTCCAGGTTGAAGGGGCGTCCGTGTTTCGGACCATTCACGTTGATGACCCCGATGATCCTGCTGTTGATCAGGATGGGTGAGGAAATCATGCTCTTGCGCGGGTCGCGGGTGCGTCGTGCGGCCTTGGCGAATGCCGAAGTGGCGATATCCTCGATCAGCAGCGATTTTCCGGTTGCGATGACGTGCCCGGAAATGCCCTGTCCTTTCCCCACCGCTTCGCGGTAGGCCTTTGCCGGCAGCTTGCCGTAGTTGGCGCAGACCCTGAGGCTCAGTTCCTCGAATTCGCCGTCCCCCAGCAGCATGATGGAGCAGTTCTCGGCGTTGAGGATTTTGGCGGCCATGGCGGCCAGTTGCTGCAGATTGTCGTCCAGGCTGCCCTGGGATTCGAGGAAGCTGGAGAGATCATGCAGTTTGGCAAGCGGGTTTTCTATATCGCCCATCCGTTCGTCCTCTGGATACAGAGGTAATCGGCACGAACCCGGCAAACATTAGCCTGGCTCGTGCGCAGCCTGAAACAAGTCCCTCGCGGCGGGGCGTGGCTTCAGGTCGGTCAAATCCCCTTCGCCAGTTCCGCAGCCTTGCCGATGTAGTTGCGCGGGGTGAGCGCCAGCAGGCGCTGTTTTTCGCCTTCCGGGATGGCCAGGCCGGCGATGAATGCATGCAGGGTTTCGCGGTTGATCCCGGACTTGCCGCGGGTCAGTTCCTTGAGCTGCTCGTAGGGGTTGGCCACGCCGTAGCGGCGCATCACGGTCTGGATCGGCTCCGCCAGCACTTCCCAGTTGTGCTCCAGGTCTTCGGCGAGGCGCGCCGGATTGGCTTCCAGCTTGTTCAGGCCCTTCAGGCAGGAGTCGTAGCCGAGCAGCGTGTAGCCCAGTCCCACGCCCATGTTGCGCAGCACGGTGGAGTCGGTCAGGTCGCGCTGCCAGCGCGAAATCGGCAGCTTTTCGCTCAAATGGCGCAGCAGTGCGTTGGCCAGGCCGAGGTTGCCTTCCGAGTTCTCGAAGTCTATCGGATTCACCTTGTGCGGCATGGTGCTGGAACCGACTTCTCCCTCCTTCACTTTCTGCTTGAAGTAGCCCAGCGAAATGTAGCCCCAGATGTCGCGGTTGAGGTCGATCAGGATGGTGTTGATGCGGGCGTGGGCATCGAACAGCTCGGCCATGTAGTCGTGCGGTTCGATCTGTATGGTGTAGGGGTTGAACGCAAGCCCCAGCCCCTCCACGAAGCGTTTGGCGTAGCCTTCCCAGTCGAAATCCGGATAGGCGGAAAGGTGGGCATTGTAGTTGCCCACGGCGCCGTTGATCTTGCCCAGCAGTTCAACCGCCGCCAGCCTCTCGCGTTGCCGCTCCAGGCGGTGCGCGACGTTGGCGAGTTCCTTGCCGAGCGTGGTGGGGGAGGCGGGCTGGCCGTGGGTGTGGGCCAGCATGGGCAGGTCGGCCAGGGCGTGGGACAGCTCGCGGAGGCGGGCGACGAGCCTGTCCAGCGCCGGCAGCATCACCTGCTCGCGCGCCGCTTTCAGCATCAGGCCGTGGGACAGGTTGTTGATGTCTTCCGAGGTGCAGGCGAAATGGATGAACTCGGAAACGCGCATCACTTCCGTGTTGCCGGAAAGCCGTTCCTTGAGGAAATATTCCACCGCCTTGACGTCGTGGTTGGTGCGCGACTCGATCGCCTTCACCGCCAGGGCGTCGGCTTCCGAGAAATTGGCCGCCAGTTCGTCGAGCTCGGCCACCGTCGCGGCGGAGAAAGCCGGCACTTCAGCGATGGCCGGCTCGCGGCCGAGGGCCTTGAGCCATTCCATTTCCACATGCACCCGATGCCTGATCAGGGCGAATTCGCTGAAGCATGGGCGTAGCGCGTCCAGTTTGCCAGCGTAGCGGCCGTCCAGCGGGGAGAGTGCGGTGAGGGAGGAGAAGTTCATAAGCGGCTGTCGTTCTTTTAGGATGGTGGATAGCGCGATTTTACCGCAAACCGGGTTGGCTGGGCGGACGGCGACGCGCGCCCGCCTGTGCCGGCGATGGAAAATGCTATAATCGCTTCCTTTTCATTGACTCCTGACTGCCATGCTTAAAGCATACCGTGACCATGTCGCCGAGCGCGCCGCGCTGGGCTTGCCGCCTCTGCCGCTCGATCCAGGGCAGACCGCCTCGCTGGTGGATTTGTTGAAGAACCCGCCGGCCGGCGAGGAGGACTTCCTGCTGGATCTCCTTGAAAACCGTATTCCGCCGGGGGTGGACCAGGCGGCCTACGTGAAGGCGGCCTTCCTTTCCGATATCGCCAAGGGCAAGGCCAGCTCGCCGGCGATCTGCCAGCAGCATGCGGTCGAGGCGCTGGGCACCATGCTGGGCGGCTACAACGTGGCGACCCTCATCGAACTGCTGGACGGCCCGCTCGCCCCCGATGCGGTGCAGGCGTTGTCCCACACCACGCTGATCTTCGATGCCCTGCACGACGTAGTGGAGAAGATGCAGGCGGGCAATGCCCACGCCAGGCAGTTGCTGCAATCGTGGGCGGATGCCGAGTGGTTCACCGGACGCCCGGCGCTGCCGGAGAAAATCGGGGCGGTGGTGTTCAAGGTTCCCGGCGAGACGAATACCGATGATTTGTCACCCGCGCAGGAAGCCTGGTCGCGCCCGGACATTCCGCTGCACGCCAAGGCGATGCTGGTGAGCAGGATGCCGGACGGCTTGCGGACCATCGAAATATTGAAGCAAAAAGGCCTGCCGCTGGCCTATGTGGGTGACGTGGTGGGCACCGGTTCCTCGCGCAAATCCGCCATCAACTCGGTGCAGTGGTACATGGGTCAGGACATTCCGCACGTGCCCAACAAGCGCACCGCCGGCATCGTGCTGGGCAGCAAGATCGCGCCGATTTTCTTCAACACTGCCGAGGATTCCGGAGCGCTGCCCATCCAGTGCGATGTCTCCGCCATGAACACCGGCGATGTGATCGCGATTTTCCCTTACAAGGGCGAAGTCCACGATGCTGCGGGCAAGGTGATCAGCACCTTCAACATCGAGCCGGTCACACTGCCGGACGAGGTCCGCGCCGGCGGGCGCATTCCGCTCATCATCGGGCGCGGACTGACCGGCCGCGCGCGCGAGGCTTTGGGGGATTCCAACGGCCGCTTTACGGGCAAGAAGGAGACCGGCCGCGCGCGCGAGGCTTTGGGACTGCCTGCATCCGACCTTTTCATCATGCCGCTTACGCCCAGGGACACCGGCAAGGGCTACACCCTGGCGCAGAAGATGGTCGGCCGCGCCTGCAATGTTGCGGGGGTGCGCCCCGGCACCTACTGCGAGCCGAAAATGGCCACGGTGGGCTCGCAGGACACCACCGGCGCCATGACCCGCGACGAACTGAAGGAGCTGGCCTGCCTGGGCTTTTCCGCTGATCTGGTGATGCAGAGCTTCTGCCACACCGCGGCCTACCCCAAGCCGGTGGACATCAAGCTGCAGCACGAACTCCCGGCGTTCATTTCCTCGCGCGGCGGCGTGTCTTTGAAGCCGGGCGACGGCGTGATCCACTCATGGCTCAACCGCATGCTGCTGCCGGATACCGTGGGCACCGGCGGTGACTCCCATACCCGCTTCCCCATCGGCATTTCGTTCCCGGCGGGCTCCGGTCTGGTGGCATTCGCCGCGGCCATGGGCGTGATGCCGCTGGACATGCCGGAATCGGTGCTGGTGCGCTTCAAGGGCCAAATGCAGCCGGGCATCACCCTGCGCGATCTGGTCAATGCCATTCCCTACGCGGCGATCCAGAGAGGCGAACTCAGCACCGGCAAACAGGGCAAGAAAAACGTGTTCAACGGCCGCATCCTGGAGATCGAAGGACTGCCCGACCTCAAGGTGGAGCAGGCGTTCGAGTTCGCCGACGCCTCCGCCGAGCGCTCCGCCAACGGCTGCACCGTGCGCCTCAACAAGGAGCCGGTCATCGAATATCTCAGTTCCAACATTGCGCTGCTGGAGAACCTGATCGATCAGGGCTATCAGGATGCCCGCACGCTGCAGCGCCGCATCGACGCCATGCGCGCGTGGCTTGATGCCCCGCAGTTGCTGGAGCCGGACGCGGACGCGGAATACGCCTACGTGCTGGAGATCGATCTCAACGAGATCAAGGAGCCGCTGGTCGCCTGCCCCAACGACCCGGACGACATCAAGCCGTTGTCCGCGGTGGTGGGCGACAAGATCGACGAGGTGTTCATCGGCAGTTGCATGACCAACATCGGCCACTACCGTGCCGCAGCCAAGGTATTGGAAGGCGCAGGGCTGATTCCCACACGCCTGTGGGTGGCCCCGCCCACCCGCATGGACGAGGCGGAGCTGCGCGACGAGGGCGTGTACGCGGTGTTCGGCAGCGTGGCCGCGCGCACCGAGATGCCCGGATGCAGTCTGTGCATGGGCAACCAGGCGAGGGTCGCGGACAACGCCACGGTGTTTTCCACCAGCACCCGCAACTTCGACAACCGCATGGGCAGGAACGCGCGGGTATACCTGGGTTCGGCCGAGCTTGCCGCAGTGTGCGCGCGGCTCGCCCGCATTCCCACGGTGGAAGAGTACCAGGCCATCGCGCGCGACAAAATTGCGCCGCTGGCGGATAATATCTACCGCTACCTCAACTTTCATCGGATGGAAACGTACCTCAGGCCGGGCAAGGTAATTCCGGTCGTACAGGCTTGATTTTAGCCGGGTGGGGTGGGCACGCAGTCCACCGCCATGCTGCGCGGACAACTATGGAACAGACATGAAACTCATCGCCTCACTTACCAGCCCCTTCGCGCGCAAGGTGCGCATCGTCCTGGCGGAAAAGCGCATCGACTACGAACTGGTGGTGGACGTGCCCTGGAGCGCGGACACCCATGTGCCGGAATTCAACCCTCTGGGCAAGGTGCCGGTGCTGGTGATGGACGATGGTTTCACCCTGTTCGATTCGCGCGTGATCGTGGAGTATCTGGACAACGTCACGCCGGTGGGACGCCTGATCCCGGAAGAGACCCGCCCGCGGGTGCATGTGCGGCGCTGGGAGGCTTTGGCGGACGGAGTGGCGGATGCAGCGGCGGCGATTTTTCTGGAAAGGAAGCGCCCGGAGGACAAGCAAAGCGCCGACTGGATGGTGCGTCAGGAGCAGAAGGTGTTCAAGGGCCTGGAAGCCATCTCGGAGGAGTTGGGCGAGAAAACCTGGTGTACCGGCGATCTCTACAACCTGTCGGACGTCGCGGTGGGTTGCGCGCTGGGGTATCTGGACTTGCGCTTTCCCGAAATCGAGTGGCGCAAAGCCCACCCCAACCTGGCCAGGCTGGCCGACAAGCTCGCGCAGCGGCAGGCGTTCAAGGACACTATCCCTGTTGGGTAGTGCTGAGTGCTGAGTGCGCACCGCTTTTCACTCGGCACTCAGGACTTACAGAATAACCCCGCCTCCCAGGCATACATCCCCTTCGTAGAGCACCACCGACTGCCCGGGCGTCACGGCAAACTGCGCTTCCGAAAACTCCACCTCGCAACGTGTTTCGTCCAGGCTGGTGACGCTGCAACCGGCATCCGGCTGGCGGTAGCGGGTCTTGGCGCCGTAGCGCACGCCGGTTGCAGGCCGGGCGCCGATCCAGTTCAGGTCCGCGGCGGCGAGGCTGTTCTTGTAAAGCAACGGATGCTGGTGTCCCTGCACGACGATCAGCACGTTGCGCGCCATATCCTTGCCGGCGACGAACCACGGCTCGCCCTGGCCGCCGATGCCGAGGCCCTGGCGCTGGCCGATGGTGTAGTACATCAAACCTTCGTGCTGTCCCATGGGCCGGCCTTCCGGCGTCTCCATCCCGCCCGGCTGTTTGGGCAGGTAGCGGCTCAGGAATTCGCGGAACGGCCGTTCGCCGATGAAGCAGATGCCGGTGCTGTCCTTCTTCGCGAAGTTCGGCAGCCCCGCGGCCTGGGCGATTTTCCGCACTTCGCTTTTTTGCAGCTCGCCCAGGGGAAACAGGGTCTTGGACAGTTGCGCCTGGTTGAGGCGGTAGAGGAAGTAGCTTTGATCCTTGCTGCCGTCGACTGCCTTTAGCAGCTCGCAGCGTCCCTCGCTTTCGCGCAGCCGCGCATAGTGCCCGGTGGCGATGCGCGATGCGCCCAGGCTCATGGCGTGTTCCAGGAAGGCCTTGAACTTGATCTCTGAATTGCACAGCACGTCCGGGTTGGGGGTGCGCCCGGCCTGGTATTCGGCGAGGAAGTAGCTGAATACCCGCTCCTTGTATTCGCGCGCAAAATTGACCGCTTCGACCTCGATGCCGATGACGTCGGCGACCGCCAGCACGTCCAGGAAATCCTGGCGCGCCGGGCAGTTCTCGCCTTCGTCGTCCTCCCAGTTCTTCATGAACAGCCCGATCACTTCATGACCCTGCTGCTTCAGCAGCAGCGCGGTCACGGCGGAGTCCACGCCGCCGGACATGCCGACCACGATCCTAGACATTCGGGCTTGCTCCGCTGCGCCACTCTTCGAGGTTGTAGATCGCCGCCGGCAGGCCGTTGTCGAAGAACCAGGAGTCCACCACGAACTCACGGCCGTTTTGGGTTTCCACGATGTGCGCCGACCAGTGATCGATCACCACGAACGGTGCACGTTTTACAGGTTCCATAACCTTATGGAATTTCAACCAGCCGCGGCTTTCCAGCAGGCGCATATAGGCCGTGGTGTTGTGCGAATGATCGATGCAGTCCATGCGTCCGTCCAGTTCCTCGTCGTTGAGGTTGCCGCCGCGGTCGCGGTGCGTCGGGGTCTGTTCCCCGGCAGAAGTCTCGAACATGCCGATGGCCCAGGCGATGGCGACGCGCTCGGCAGCCGCATTGGGCAGTTCCCGGAACAGCGGTTCGAACTCGCGCATGCGTGCTTCCGGCAGTGCGACGGTGGCCTGCGTGGCGCAGCTGTAGTTGTAGCAAATCGCCACCTCCTCGGCGAGGGCGGGGCCGATCCACAGGACCAGAAACAGGGGGAGCAAGCGCATCGTGTTCAATCGTAATGGGTAAGAATGTCGAGGGGATAGCGCTTGCCTGCCCTGTAGTCCTCGATGCAGTCGAGCACCAGTGGGCTGCGGTGGCGCTGCGCCAGCCCGCGGATTTCGTCGAGAGTCAGCCAGGCCGCGCGGACGATGCCGGTATCGAGTTCCCGCCCGGGTTCGTGGCCGCTGACGGAGCCGGCGAAGGCGAAGCGCAGATAGGTAATGTCCTTGCGCGGATGCTGCCAGCGATAGACCCCCAACAGCGACTCCGGGCGGAAATGGTAGGCCGTCTCCTCCAGTGTTTCGCGTACCGCCGCTTGCAGGAGCGACTCGCCGGGCTCCAAATGGCCGGCCGGCTGGTTGAACACCAGTCCATCGCTGCTGTCTTCTTCAACCAGCAGGAATCTGCCGTCCTGTTCGATGACCGAGGCCACCGTTACGTGGGGTTTCCAGACCATGGGATCAATGTTGCAAAAGGAGGAATTATAGCAGCTTGGGGAAAAGCTCCCCCAAGCCCTTGGCGATGAACTCGATCGCCATGGCGGCGAGTATCAGGCCCATCAGGCGCGTGGCGATGTTGATGCCGGTGGTGCCGATGCGGTTGGCGATGGGCACAGAGAGCAGAAAAACACCCCATACCAGCAGCGACACAAAGATAATCGGCAGGACGAGTTGGACGTGGCCGATGAGGCTGCCGTGGGTGCGGTGTGCGGCGATGATGACGCTGCTGATGGCACCGGGGCCGGCCAGTAGCGGTATGCCCAGCGGCACCACGCCCACCGCCTGCCGGTCCGCGACTTCCTGGGCTTCCTCCGGCGTCTGGCGCAGCGGGCTCTCGCGTGCCTGCAACATGGACATGGCCAGCGAAAGAATCAGGATGCCACCGCCCACCAGGAACGAGGCGATGCTGATGCCGAAGAATTCGAGCAGGCGGTCGCCCAGAAACAAGGCCGCGAGGAGGACGCTGGAAACGGTAACCGCGGCAATGCGCGCGGTCCTGGCGCGTTCCGGTGCGGCCCAGCCGCGGGTGGCGCTGATGAAAATCGGGATGCCGCCGATAGGGTTCACGATGGCAAGCAGCGCCACGGCTATTTTGAAGAGATCGCCCCATTCGTGCATCGGGATTCACCGGGGAGTGTTGTTGGTCATCGGAGCATTCTAGCTTTATGCCGGCCTCAAGACAAAGCGCGGGCGACGCTCAACAAAAAAGGCAGGGCGCAAGCCCTGCCTTTCCTGAACTACCGGAACAGCTATCCGGGTTTACTTCTTCATTTCTTCTTTAGCGGCTGCTGCTTTCTTGGCTTTCTTGTGTTTTTTTGCTTTCTTTGCAGGCTTGGCGGCTTCAGCTTTGGGGGCTTCAGCAGCGGCAGCAGCGGCCGGGGCGGCTGCGTCAGCGGCAACTGCGGAGAAGGTAACAGCGGCGAAAGCAGCAGCGATCAGTGCGGACAGAAGTTTGCTCATGGTCAATTCCTTGTTGGCGAAGTTTAAAGTTGTCTCAAGCTCAAGACACGGATTGACGTGTCGTACCCAATAACGCCCCATGTCGCGGCTCGGTTGACGCGGGCCAAAAGAAAGCTGGTTGTCGCGTTTTGAGGCCGGCCGTTACCGGATATCGGACTCGCGCCACTGGCCCGGCGCCAGCCCGTCCAAGGTCCATGAGCCGATGCGATAGCGGATCAGCCGCAGCGTGGGAAAACCGACTTTCGCGGTCATGCGCCGTACCTGGCGGTTCTTGCCCTCGGCGATGACGAGTTCGAGCCAGGCGGTGGGAATTGTTTGCCGCGTGCGGATCGGCGGGTTGCGCTCCCACAGCCCCGCCGGCTCTTCGATGATGCGCGCCTCGGCGGGCCGGGTGACGAAGTCGCCGAGATCCACACCGCGGCGCAGTTGCTGCAACGCGGTGTGGTCTGGCATACCTTCCACCTGAACCCAGTAGGTCTTCGGCAGCTTATGTCGGGGGTGGCTGATGCTGTGTTGCAAGCCGCCGTCATCGGTTAGAATAAGCAGCCCTTCGCTGTCCGTGTCCAGCCGCCCGGCGGGGTAGATGCCGGGGATAGGCAAGTAGTCCTTGAGCGTGGGATGTTTGCCGTCGGCGCTGAACTGGCAGATGACGCCATAGGGCTTGTTGAAGAGGATGACGCGGCTCATGCGGGTAGTGCGGCCTTTGCTTGATCGCCGCCCATTGTACAGAATTCGAATTGAACGGAGTCAACATGTATCAACACATCCAGGTGCCAGCCGATGGCGAAAAAATCCGGGTAAACGCAGATTCTTCACTGGCCGTCCCGGACCGGCCGATTATCCCGTTCATCGAGGGCGATGGCACCGGCGTGGACATTACGCCGGTCATGCGCAAGGTGGTTGACGCCGCCGTGGCGAAAGCTTACGGAGGCCGCCGCAAGATTGCCTGGATGGAAGTGTACGCCGGCGAAAAGGCCATCAAGGTCTACGGCAGCGATGCCTGGCTACCGGACGAGACGGTAGCGGCCGTGCGCGAGTATGTGGTGTCGATCAAGGGTCCGCTCACCACGCCCACTTCCGGGGGCATGCGCTCGCTCAACGTGGCGCTCCGCCAGTTGCTCGATCTTTATGTCTGCCTGCGTCCGGTGCGCTATTTCCAGGGCGTGCCCAGCCCGGTGAAGGAACCGGAAAAAGTGGACATGGTGATCTTCCGCGAGAACACCGAAGACATCTATGCCGGCGTGGAATGGGAGGCCGGTTCGCCCGAGGTGCAGAGAGTCATCGAGTTCCTGCAGAAGGAAATGAAAGTCACGAAGATACGCTTCCCGGAGACTTCCGCCATCGGCATCAAGCCGGTGTCCGTGGAGGGTAGCGAGCGCCTGATCCGCAGGGCGATCCAGTACGCCATCGACAACAAGCGCGAATCGGTGACCCTGGTGCACAAGGGCAACATCATGAAGTTCACCGAAGGCGGCTTCAAGAAATGGGGCTACGAACTGGCCAAACGCGAGTTCGGCGGCGTGGAGATCGACGGCGGACCGTGGCTGAAGCTGCCGAACGGGATCGTGATCAAGGACGTTATCGCCGATGCCTTCTTGCAGCAAATACTGCTGCGCCCGGCCGAGTATGACGTGATTGCCACGCTCAACCTGAATGGCGACTATATTTCCGACGCGCTGGCGGCTGAAGTGGGGGGCATAGGCATCGCGCCCGGAGCCAATCTTTCGGACTCGGTGGCCATGTTCGAGGCGACCCATGGCACGGCGCCCAAATACGCCGGCAAGGACTACGTCAATCCGGGATCGCTGATACTCTCGGCGGAAATGATGCTGCGCCATATG
>Ga0315281_10004716_pt1 | contig 19757 bp, 28 predicted proteins | sample YL17G07_0_MG_FD_204540 | JGI IMG/M metagenome (GOLD analysis project Ga0315281, IMG submission 204540) | Sediment microbial communities from Yellowstone Lake, YNP, Wyoming, USA - YL17G07_0 | ecosystem: Environmental > Aquatic > Freshwater > Lake > Sediment | place: USA: Wyoming | collected... | reverse complement strand
TTGTAAAATGGTGTTGCCTGCAGTAGTTTATTGTTAATTTCATCATCAGAATAGACGATTGGTGATATAAGGATGTCGTATTTTAATCCTGTGTAAAAGCAGATTCCATATATATCTTTTTCAATTTCCCAATTGAGTTCATCCAGCACAATAACCACATCCAGATCCGATTCTTCATCAAAATCTCCACGTGCCTTTGAACCTATCAATTTCATCCAGCACAAACGATATTTTCTTGATATTTCAGATTTTATATCTGCAAGAGCATCCTTTTCACGTTTTGACAAACTACTTATCATCGTAATACCCTCACTTACTCAAAATATCTTTATTTTCATTATAGTTTATTTTGTCAAAGATATCATTATAGTTTTCAGAGAAATTCCTTTTAATCAATCTAACTATTTAAACTAATCTACTCTTTTTATAAAAAATTTATTAAGCACAAGCACATCCATCTTTGTTCTTAGAAAGCAGTCTAACGCATCTTTAGGTGTACAAACAATAGGCTCATTTTCGCTGAAAGATGTATTTAAATAGAACCGTCCCATTTAGTCTATTGCAGACTCAATCTCCGGGGTATAATTTTCGATTTCAATCATCACATAGATATCAGACTCCGGCAAAGAATCACCTCTTGCCCTTGATCCGAACACACAAAAATCAAGAACACTGAATCTTTCTCCTAATGTCTCTTTGAGTTTAGAAACAGCTACTCTTTCATTTTCCTTAAGTTTAATCTCCTTCATAAATCTAAGTGTAATTTATAAAAGGTTCTTTTACAATATTTATTACAAAGTGGTAATAGTTATCTTTCTCTGCATCTTTAATCATTGAACGGAAATTAAGGGCATTAAAGATCCTGCCGCCTTTTCCTACCCTCTCCTGGCGGTAAAATATTGGAAAGCCATCTTCAAATAAGATTAACAAGCTAAATAGAATCCACAGCGGGAGAGAAAAAATAATATTTGTCAGAGATAAAGCAAAATCAAATGAGCGTTTTAACATTGTATTGAGTTGGTTTTATCAGTTTGCAGGTTTAAGAGCTTGTATGATTGCAAGACCCCAATCATTCAATGCTTGGCCATGTGCAACTCTTCTTCTACCTTCTCTATCAATAACATTTTCAGCAAAGACTGATAGGGTACATCACGCTTATTTGCCAGAAACTTAAGATGCTCGATAAGGGATTCGGGCAGCCTTAAGGAGATAATCCTTGTAGATGGTTTGAGATTCGGAAATAACACCCTTTTTGCTTTTGAATAATCTATATATTCTGTCGAATCATGGGTTGACCAGAATTCAAATTCCTCTTTTTCATTCTTGAATCTTGGCACTTTTTTCAATTTGCTCATAATAAAGTCTCCTTTCTTTCCTTTTCATATCTCTTGCTGAAATGACTCTAATTTTATTACCCCTTACAGTAAAAACTACAAAAAGTAACCTTCCTTTGTCAGTTTGACCTAATACATGATAACGAACTTCTTTTGTAGAGTGAGGCTCATCTTCTTTGATAACCAGGGGTTTATTGAAGAAGACCTCTTCGCATTCAATATAGGCAACCCTATGCCTTTCCCAATTCTTTTCGATGTTCCCTTTATCCCAATCAAAACCTTCAACACGAGATAATATATCCATTTATATTATGCCTTTGTATATTTTCAATATATACAACTCAAATTGGCTTGTCAAGTCACATAATCTCTTAGTTTGAATTTATTTCCCTTTTATACATTCATCCTCTCACCCATTCACACTTTTCCTGTTTCACCGGACTATAACCTATCAATAAATGTACAAAGCCTTGCCATGAAACAAATGAAAAAGATTACATGTTGCATTGTAAGCATTAACCTCTAATTTTTGCTCCTTATAAAAAATTGTGGTATCTTTGAAAGATTTTTCAAAAATAAAGTATAAATACCACCTGCATTGTAATTTTTAATTGCCTTGTAATCTTCTGATGATTTTCTTATAAGGTTTTTAAGACTTTTATTACTTGCACCTCCAATTCTCATTTTAATTAACACTTCCGGAATGTAATGCGTTGAAATCTTATACTTCCATAAAAGCCTCAGCATGAGCTCATAATCTGCAGCTATTTTATATTCTGTATTGAAAGAGCCATATTTATCATATATTTCTCTTTTTACAAATAATGTCGGATGGGGGGGCATCCATCCATATTTAAACTTTCTATACTCATATTCAGATGACTTCCAATGTCTAATTACCCTATTTATATTATCTTTTTTTACATATTGAAGATCTCCATAACAGCTATCAATGCTATTCTTCATGAATACATAGGCTACTTTATCGATAACTTTATCATTTGCATAAATGTCATCAGCATGTAGAAATCCGACAATGTTACCTGAAGCCAATCTTATTCCCTTGTTTAGAGCATCATAAATACCGTTGTCTGGTTCAGAGATAACCTTGGATATTTTATCTTTGTATTGCTTTATAACATCCAGTGTTCCATCAGCTGATCCACCGTCAATAATAATATGTTCAATATCTTTGTAAGTTTGACTGAGAACACTTCTGATGCAATCTTCTATATAGGTCTTGTTATTATAGACAACAGTAATAATCGAAACTTTCACTTCGATAGTTTTGAATTTTTAGTTTTGGGTTTTGAGTTAGTCGTTGAAGTAGTCTTTACTATCGAGGTTAATATTTTAATTAGACTGTCAGCATCCTCAACGAGTGGCACAAGTATTTCTTTATTAAGAAATCCTCCATCGCCTAATAAATTTAACCAATATTTTGTAAATCAGCAGGCTTATATACATATAGCCATTTTATATGGTCAAAATCACTGTCATTTGAAACTAAATTTGATAAACCTAAATCCTTTATTGCAGCTACAACTATAGAATCATTAGTTAAAAGCCCCTCGGTCTGTCTTATCTTTGCACTCTTCTTTATCAATTCATTCGTTAGAGCGATAATGTTTATATTCATCTCGCCAATTTTTTCAACATCACGGATATAGGTTGTGAGTTTCTTGATTATTTCAGGATTTTCTCTTAGTTTCTTGACAGGATTTTTATCGGTAATATGACCCTTTTCTATAGCTTCTGCTATCATCAATCTATGAAGAACCTCCGACAAGACAGAGGTTAAAGTACATCCTATCAGTTCACCCCTGGCACACCTCAAAAGAAGCTCTTTACATTCAATAGACTGTGCTCCAAAGTTGTAAACAAAGATGTTTGCATCAATGAAAATACTATCTCCCTTCTTTAAATTGTCAAACGTCATACTCTATCTCTTTATCCTCAGCGATGTATCTTAGAGTTTTTTTGTCCAATTTTATACTTCCCCATGTACTTTCTACTGCTGATATAGCTCTTTTAATATCTTGTTTTTTTTCTTTTTTAGATCTCTGTCTCAAAATTTCCAGAAAATCCATAGCCTCTATTTTTTTGCTATCAGGAAGAACTTTTAGTATATTTAAAATCTCTTCCTCAGAAAAGCTCTTTACCTTTGGCATTATTACCTCCTTTCAGCCTTATAATTTGTTCCGGTATACTATCTTGTTTAGTATATCATAAGATATTTTGTTATCCTTTTATTACCTCACCTATTACCTTTCAGCTTAACTTAAAGCCCAGTTAATGGCTTTTCTTATATCACCGGGCAAAAGCTCCGGATCTTTAATGTGAGATTGTCAATATGAAAGATTTTACCCCCTTCAAGTCTTCTCCAGTAATCATTGGGACTTCCAGCATCTGAAGTTTCCCTGTCCTGTAATTCTGCGCAAGAAGTTTCATAGAAAAACATTATTGATTATGCAGTTAGTATCCACTTCGCACGACTTTCTGAAAGTATTACAAGATGGTCTTTAAATTGATCCTGAGTATGGAGGTGTAAAAATGCGTCTGCTACATCTACCCGGAACATTTGATCCAGGTAAAGCCTTAGCACCTCAGGCATTCACGGCTTTCAGTTCAGTATGATCAAGCGATGCCCTTGCATAGGAAATGGCGGTATGAATATCTTCTCTGGTGAGTTCTGGATAGCATTCAAGTATCTTTTCCCAGGATGCTCCCTCTGCAAGTTGCTCGAGGATTACCGCTACAGGAATCCTGGTTCCTTTAACCACAGGCTTTCCATTGCATACCCTTGAATCAAGTTCAATTCGTTCAAATGCAGTCATACTCTTAACTCCTTAATTTTATGTCCTTCTTTCCTTATCAAAATATCATCGGTTTCGATTGTTTTTGTAGCTCTTTGAGGTTTACGAAAACTCCAATAGAGCACATCGGCTTCTTTATCATAGTCAATCCACATATGATCCAGAGGAAGCTTAACGATATCTGATGCCAAAGCAAGGCATGTCTTTACAAAGTCTTCTTTTTTTAGTGTTTTTTCCATATTACTTCTCCTTTTGGTCTTTTATCTAAAAAATATGCTGTAATAACAAAACCATCCGTTATTGATATTTCTCTATAAACAACCACCAGCCATTTATTTTTGCCTATATTCTTAGTAGCCTTCAAAGTTCCTCGATTCCCTCTTGTTCTTCGCATTTAATCTTCTTTTGAAACAAAATTAGCTATGGGCAAACTCTATCCCTACTAATCTAGAAGTAATTTTTGGAGACATATCTTTCAACTTCACATATAACACCTTTCCTCCCTCAGCCTCAATATCCTTGCCCATTTTTATATTGAACTCCCTGAGTTCAGGATCAAAGTCTGGCAAAAAAACTACTACGGTATCCTCTGTCAACACATTATCCATCTCCGGATGTTCAAGCACATATTTACTGAACTCCATACTTAATTCGTTATTTTTGATAAAAAATTCATCAATTTTTCTCTCCATTTCCAACACCTCCTAAGAAGGCTTGTTTATATGCCTTCCAGTTTGCTTTAATATCATATTCAGCAAAAGTAAGGGCTTCATTATAATCCCTGGTAAAAATTAACGTTTTCTGCTTCTTGCCTTCTTTATCCAGAAGGTCACGATGAGCAAATCCGTGTTCTGTATCATATCTTACTACAGGGAGCCATTGTCCCTCAAATAGCGTTTCATATTGAACTACAAAACTTATTACATTTCCTCTGTATCTCTTGTGATGATGGGTTGATTCTCAACTCCTTTTCCCTATTTCTTGCTCTAAATTCAATTATAGACCCCAAAAGTTACTCCTTGACCCTTTGATGTCAAAATTACATGAATGCTGGCTGAAAGCTCCGACTTTTAGTCGGGGAGCTTCACTTCGACTGCGTTCCCTCTATTACTGGAAGTTTTTTAATGCGGTATTCCGTCTCATCTATTGATACAATTGCGGAAAAATCAAGGTCTTGTGTGATAATTACAGCTTTCTCTTGATATGCCAGCTGAATAATTTCTTTATCTAAGGATGTTGCAGGGAGTTTATCTGTAACACGGATTATGTCATAACCTTTCTTTTGTAGTTCTTTAATAGTGAGAGGAGAAATGTGGATATCTGCTATGAACTTTGATTTCATATTTTTTATTCGACATAAACAGGAACGGGACGATGATATTCTCCTGCGAGCCATGCAGCATACTCAACAGATTGAAGAATATCTTCTTCTTCAAGTTCAGGATACGCCTTCAGGATTTCTTCATGGGTCATGTGAGAAGCCAGCAGTTTGAGTACAAAGGCAACAGTAATACGCATTCCTCGTATTGTGGGTTGACCCATACAGACCTCTGGATTGACAGTTATACGATCAAATGGTTTAGCCATCGTGTTTTCCCCCTTTAATATTCGTTCTTTAAAAGTTATAGCATTATTATAACACCTTACTATTCAAACCAGTTTAATAAACTGGTAAAATTCTATCCATACTTTATTTCGCTCCTCGCCTGCGGCTTGTTGCTTGTCCTATTTCAAATACTGGGTCGCTTTCAGCAGGGGTTTTAGGAAAAAGGTAATTGGATGGGGATTAAGGCTATTGATCTTTTAGGCATGATAGCACGCAAGGTTGTTTTTCAAAATATTCCCTTTTCAAATTTTCTTTTCTCTGCTTTCCCATTTCCCTCTAAACGTTATCCATAAGGAAAGGAAAATGAGTTTGAGGTCGAGAAGGAAGGATTGTTTTTTAACATATAGGAGGTCATAGCGGAGTTTCTGATGAGGTGGGGTATCATAACTGCCATACACCTGTGCCATGTCTGTAAGCCCTGGAGTTACTAAAAACTAAAAAACGTTGGTTATAATCTTTTATCTTTTTAGCAAATTGTTCAACCAGTTCTGGTCTTTCTGCCCTCGGGCCAACAAAGCTCATATCACCTTTAAAGATATTCCAGAGTTGGGTAAGCTCATCCATTGCAGTTGCTCTTAGAATTCTTCCAACCCTTGTTACCCTCGGGTCATTCTCTGATGCCCATACAGCACCAGTGTGTTTTTCAGCATCAGGAATCATAGAGCGGAATTTAAGAGCCTTGAAAACTCTTCCGTTTTTGCCAACACGATCTTGCGTGTAAAAGATTGGTCCCCGATCTTCAAGTTTTATGGCTATAGAAAAGATCAGCCAGAAAGGACAGGAGCCAATAAGACCGATGCCAGATAAAAAAATATCAAAAAGGCGTTTCATAGCATTTATGATATATATCACAATACAGACAAATTCAGATATAAACTGTTTTTTAACCAATTCTTTGAAAACTAAAAACTTTGTTACTTTTGCGAAAAAGTGGAATTCTATTCGGAATTAGGTTTTGTGATTCTATGTTGATATTAAAGATTTGAGAGTTTTTTCTTAAATAGAAATTGGGGGACCTTTGAAAGGGGTTTTAAGGCAAATGTGATCAGATTGGGATTGAGACCATTTACTTTCCATGCCCGATAATTTTCAATAATTGCTTTAACAGTGTAGATTCCTGGATTGCTGGTGCCACCGGTCCTCATTTTCACAAGTATCTTCGGTACATAAGTTGAGCTGACACCGTATTTATACAAAAACCTGAGCATTATTTCATAATCTGCGGCATTTGTTTGGTGTAAAAGTAGCCTGTTTTTTTTCTTATAAGCAGTTAAACAGCTACTTTTTCTTTGATTATTAGTAGATTTATCAAATCTAAAGGATCTTTTGTAGTTCTTCTTCCCGCATCAAGTATTTCTATCGCTACAATTCTTTTATCAGCTGAGTAATCAATAATAATCCCATCGAGTTCCACTGATTCAGCAATAGGCTCATCAGAAATAAATTCAATATTTAATAAATCATGTTTTGGGTCATATTCTATTATCATTTCTCCTCCCTCCAATAACGTTCAATCTGTGAGGTTAAATAAGCAGTTACAACAATACTCATTTCCTCTGATTCTTCATATACAACTCGTAATAGATATTCTTTGTTTTCAACTAAGAGTTTTCTTTGTGCAACTTTTCGCCCACCATAGCCTTCGACAAGTTGCATAGGAGAATTGATTGTTTCTTTAATCCAATCTTCTAAAATATGTCTTCTATTAGCTTTTTTCTTGGCTATGGGTATAATTTCAATCTTTTTCATCAAGTAGTATTTATAATATCATACCTGATTCCTGCAATTTTCTTTCATCTGCTAACTCGCCGAGCCGATCATTCAGTGATTAGACTGAAGTTCTATCTCAAATATTGGGTAACTTTCAACAGGGGTTTTAAAAGAAAGGTGAGGGGGTTTGGATTAAAGCCGTTGATTATCCAGGCGTGGTAGCATGCCAAGTTATTTTTTAAAGTTGTCTTTTGGCCTTTGCTCTTTCCTCTCTCTGTTTGGATTTCATCAATAACCCACCTATTATGAAACCTAATAAGAAACCGAAAAATGTACCCAACATAAAGTAACCCATAGTAAACCTCCTCTCTAAAACATAAAAAATTTGAGCTCTCTTCATCAGACCTATAATTTAGTTACAGAAGGTGGTGATCCAGGCTGATAAGAAGGCACAAGCTCTTTCAGAAAGGCAACAATATTCTCATTCTCTATACTATTTTTAGCCACCTCGATTAGTTTTTCCACTTTTTTAACATACTCAATCCCTGGATTATTGGTGCTTCGTGCAATAAAAATCTTCTCGTGTTTAGTAGCTGTAGTTCCTTCTTCAGCCGTGAGAAGTTCTTCGAATAGTTTCTCTCCTGGCCTTATATCAGTAAAAACAATCGGGATATCCCTGTCAGGCTCAAGCCCTGAGAGACGGATCATATCTTTGGCGAGATCAAGTATCTTTATGGGCTTTCCCATATCCAACACAAAAACCTCTCCGCCTTTACCCATTGCCCCAGCCTGTAGAACTAATTGAACAGCCTCATTAATACTCATAAGGTATCTCTTCATATCGGGATGAGTGATTGTAACGGGTCTGCCAGTTCTAATTTGTTCTTTGAATATGGGTACAACACTGCCCCTACTTTCTAAAACATTACCAAAACGAACAGAAACGAACCTGGTATTTTTATTGTCTAAGCATCTTAGCAGGATTTCAGATACCCTTTTTGTTGCGCCCATGACACTCGTTGGATTCACCGCCTTATCTGTGGAAATAAAGATAAACTTTTCTACTCCGGTATCTATCGAGATATTTGCTATTGTCATTGTCCCTTCGATATTGTTCAAGACAGATTCTCTTGGATTTTTTTCCATAAGGGGCACATGCTTATATGCAGCAGCATGGAACACTATCTGTGGCATATGACGTGAAAAAATATCTTTCATTCTTATTACATCCTTTATATCTGCTATTATTATTGTAATCGGTGTTTTAGGAAACCTTTCTCTTATCTCCCGATCTATGTAGAAGAGCTCTGTCTCGCCCATATCAACCATAACGAGATTTGAGGGCTCAAAGCTAACTATTTGTCTGCATAGTTCAGAGCCAATAGATCCCCCTGCTCCTGTAACTAAAACACGCTTGCCTGTCAGGTAAGATGCAACATTTTGTATCTCTATTCTTACAGGCTCTCTTCCCAAGAGGTCTTCTACGGTTATTTCCCTTATGTCACCAAGGGTAACCTTACCTGTGAGAATATGTGATAGTCCGGGCAGAATCTTTACATTCTTAATTCCGGATTCTCTCACGTATTCCATAATGCTTCTTAATTGAACAGATGTTGCCGATGGTATGGCAATAATAATCTCATCTATTCCCAAGCCCTTTGCTATCTCTGGTATATCCTCTTTACAACCTTCTACTCTGACCCCATGGATTATGCTGCCAAGTTTATCCGGGTCATCATCCACAAATGCTACAGGAACACCACTGGAAAGAGGAGAAATTTTCATCTCTCTTGCCAGTTGTTCACCAGCAGCTCCTGCTCCTGCAATAAGAGTTCTTCTTTCTTCCTCAACCTTTAAATGCGGGAAGTAAAATAACCTGAAAGCAAACCGTATTGCAGAACTCATAATTAAGGTAAGCATAAGGTCTATAAATACAATAGATCTTGGAAAACCTGCTAAATAGGGTGTATCCCTTAAAACCAAGCTAACCATAGATAAAAACAGGGCAGAAATTGAAGATGCCTTCAACACATCAATGATTTCATACAATGAGGTGTATCTGAACGATATATGATAAAGTTTAAAGATCCAGAATATTACAATTTTTACTGGAACGAATATTACTATTAAGAATATAATATGGGGTAAGTACTTTTTGTCGACAACCCCGAGTCTTATCCAAAACGATAGATACAGAATAAGCATAAAAAGGAGCGCTTCACCTGATGGAACCAGCAACCTTTTATATTTTCTGCATTTATCAATAACTGAGAATATTTTCTTTCTCATCTCTTAAGTATCTCCCAGATTGTCTTGAAAAATATCTTAATATCAGTCAGAAGGCTCATCTCATCCATATACTTCTTATAAAGCTTTATCTTTTCTGGCATCACTTCTTGTATATATCCTTCTTCAACATCATTAAATTTAGATAATATCTCTTCCTCATTCCTGAAAACTATCAAGGCATAGTCTGTCATCCCCGGCTTTATCTTCAATATCTTACTGTAGTCATCCTTGAATTTTTTAATATATTTTTCAATCTCTGGCCTCGGCCCTATCACGCTCATATCGCCCTTGATTATGTTAGCTATCTGGAGCATCTCATCAATTTTATATTTTCTTAAAAGTTTACCAACTTTAGTAATCCTCGGATCATTTGTCGGGGTAATAGGAGGCCCCATCTTGGAAGCATCTTTTACCATTGTTCTGAACTTATACAGTTTAAAAGGTCTTCCTCCACGACCTATTCTCTCCTGAGCAAAGGTGGCAGTCCCCGGTGTCTCAATTTTGATTAAAACAGAGGCTATCAAGAAAACTGGTGAAAGAAGGATAAAAGAGGGAATTGAAAGGACGAGGTCAAAAACTCGTTTTCCGTATCTTCCATAAAGTCCATTTGTTCTATCTCTTAAATTTCTTGCAGACATCGTTCAGTCCTTCAATAACATACTCAACTTCTTCGTCACTCATTCCTGGATAAATAGGTAAGGAGATAATTCTCTCGTATATCCACTCACTGTTGGGAAAATCTTTTGAGTTGTAGCCAAAGGTTTTTTTATAAAAAGGATGTTTATGTAAAGGGATGAAATGGACACTTGTCCCGATGCCTCTTGTTTTAAGTTCTTCAATAAAATTTGTTCTATCTATCTTTAAGGCTTCAAGATTTAACTTTATGACGTACAAATGCCATGCAGAAATCCTGTCGGGTTTTACATGCGGAGGTATGATAATCTCTGAATCCCTGAATCCGGCAGTATATTTTTCAGCAATCTTATTTCTTTTTCCCCACATCCATTCAACTTTTCTAAGCTGAGCGAGTCCTAAAGCAGCTTGAATATCTGTCATATTATATTTATACCCAGCATCAATAACCTCATAGTACCATGAGCCTTGATCTGAATATCGCTTCCATGCATCCTTAGAAATACCATGCAATCTTAATATCTTTATCTTCTCTGCCCATTCATCGTTTTCGGTCGTTACCATTCCACCTTCACCAGTGGCAAGGGTTTTTGTGGCATAGAAGCTAAAGCAAGTCATATCTCCAATCGTCCCGATTTTACTCTTTTCGTTCTCTCTCCTATTCACCTTATCACTCTTATACCATGCAGGCAGAGAATGTGCTGCATCTTCTATAACAAAAAGATTATTCTTTTTAGCTATCTTCTTTATTTCATCCATATCACAGGGTTGCCCCGCATAGTGGACGGGAATTATGGCCTTTGTTTTAGAAGTTACAGCCTTTTCTATTTTTAAAACATCTATGTTATGTGTATCCTTCTCAACATCAACCAGTATGGGTTTTGCTCCGAAATAACAGACGACCTCACCTGTTGCAGTAAAGGTCATTGTAGGGATAATCACTTCATCTTCTAACTTGAGGTCAATGGCCTTTAATGAAAGATGTAATGCTGCAGTGCAGGAATTTACTGCAATGGAATGTTTTGAGCCAATGTAGCGTGAAAATTCATTCTCAAACCTTACAGTCTTAGGTCCCATAGTGATCCATCCAGACTTTAAAGAGTCAATAACTTCAGATATTTCTTCGTCTGTTATATAGGGTCTATGGAAGGGGATTTTCATTTTTCTTTCCAACCCTGCTCTTTGAGTCACATAAAACCACTCAACTCACATGCATACTGACAAACTCAACAATTTCCATAACTTCTTTTTCTCCGATTTTCAAATGTGTTGGCAGGTTTATAACGTGCTGACATATCTCTTCAGCAACAGGGCATGAACCTTTTTGATAACCTACTTTCTCCCATCCATTAAGGTTTGGATGGATAGGAGAGAGAAACCAATCTCCTATCTCTATTTTCTTTTTCTTTGCCTCTTTAAGCAATTTTCTTTTATCTTTAACAAGAACCGGATACCGTAAAAAGACTGGCTCGTAATATTCCGGAAGGTTTACAGTTTCTATGCCTTTTTCTTTCAAAGTCTTTTCATATAAAGAGGTCACCCATTTTCTATGCTCAATATATTTATGCATCTCTACAAGTTTTTTCTTTAGCAAATTTCTTTGCCATACAGACATCCTTTTTTCATACCCTCCGGGCATTTTGCATTCAAGTTCCTCGATAGAAGAAGAACCAAGAGCTATGCCAAGACTTGAAAGGGTTCTATACATTCCCTGTGCAAACCAGAAGATAGAAGGTTTAAAAAATCTTGAATACACCATATATTGAAGTCTTAAAAGCGTGTTTTCTTTGAATGAGGGGTCTATAAACTCATGGTAAATCTTTTCTACTTCTACTTTTATCTCTGGATTACTTACAATTGCCCAGCCCCCGAGTCCTGTTGTTACAGGTTTTGACCATTGTGATGAAAAAAAAGCAGCATCACCGAAAGTCCCCACTTCTTTGCCCTTATATTTTGAGCCCATAGCATGACAGGAATCTTCAATAAGATAGAGGTTATATTTCTTAGTTAACGCTACTATCTTATCCATATCGGCCGGGATACCATAAGTATGCTGTACAATTACTGCCTTCGGCTGAGTGCTAAGTGCTGAGTGCTGTATGAGTTTTTCTTCGAGCTTTGAAGCATCAATATTATAAGTTTTTGGGTCAATATCTACATAGACAGGTTTTGCGCTGAGATAGACAATGGCATTGGGAACAACAACACAGGTAAAGCCTGGCAGAATAACCTCGTCTCCATGCCTAATACCAATTGCTTTTAGAATTGCGTAAAGTGCGACACGCCCCTTAAAAAAGTAGAAAACATTGGGGAATTGCGTAGTGTTATTGGAAGTCATATATTCCAAACATATATCCTTGATTTCTCACCCTTATGTACCTCAATTTCTGAATGCAAGAATCCTCCCATCTTTTCATAAAACCTGCAAGCCTGTTTAAGATTTAACCCCACAACAACTTTAAATTGGTCAATACCTCTGTTTTTGAATTCTTTGATTAAACTGTCAAAAAGTTTTCGACTGATTCCTTTGCCTTGATAATTTCTTTCTACTATAATGCTTAATAATTCTGCATTTGGTAATCCTCTTTCTTTTTTTGCAGGATAAAATAGTGTTTCAATAATTTTTTTAATAGTCACGGGGTTAAAAACTTTAGGCAGTAAGATGATACTCGCCCTAAGAAAATTGTTTTTTAAGAACTCCTTATAAAAACCTCCGACACTTGTTGCGCCTGATATAAATCCAATTATTTTATTATTTTCCTCCGCAACAAGACAAAAAGCGCTCTGAGAAATAATCATAGATTTGTACATCAATTTTAAAAAGGATAAACCTAAACTGCTTAGAAAACCTGTCGAAATGTATTTTATATGAAAATTTGAAATTTCTACACAATCTTGTATTGACGTTTTACGTACTATTTCTTGCATTCTAAATAATTCTTTGGGTAAAATTCTATTTTAGCCATCAATTATGATACATCGGTGGAATGACAAAAAGGCATAAGTGTCCTCGATGCAATTATATAAACTTCTTCAAGCGAGCATCCTTTTTGAGTTCCCTTACCCTTTTTGATTACTCTACATGTTTAAAATATATCTATTAATTTCTATTCTTAACTAAGCTTTGATAAAAGCATTTCATAATATTTAAGTAGAGCCGCTGTCACCATTTCTTTTGGAAAATCACGAATGGCTCTTTTACATGCATTTTCTCCCATTCTTTTTCTCATGCCCGGATTATTGATAAAAACAAGCATCTTTTCTAAAAGTGAGTCAATATCTCCAACATTAAATAATAATCCTGTGACATTTTCCTCAATAGCATCCGTAATACCATAAATTCTTGAACCTATTGCAGGAATTCCTGAACAAGCTGCCTCTATAATTACAGTTCCAAATCCTTCTCGATAGCTTGGCAAACAAAATATATCGGCAGCCGCCATGTACTTTTCAGGCTCATTTGTATAATCGATAAAATGGATTCTATTTTTATGTTGCATTAAGATCTCGGTTATTTTTGATTTTAATTTTTCTTCGTCAGGCCCAACTAGTAATAAATGCATATTATTGTATATTTCACAAAGTTTACAGAATGTTTTAGATAGATCTAAAACGCCTTTGTCTTTATTTAACCGTCCAAGAAAAAGAATAACCATGTCCTGTTCGGAAATATTCAGATCATTCCTTATCTCCTTCCGTGCGTTATGATTAGAAGAAAACCGCTTTGTATCTACTCCACTGACCGAGCCTTTAGCAAGAACAATGCTCTTTTTTTCAGAAACAACACCTTGTTCAACCAAAAACGCTCTCTGTGAATTACTATCTATTAAGACATTTGTAGCTAATAATGCTAATAATTTATCCATCAATTTTAGTACCCTTTTTTTAAAACCTGATTGCGTTATCCAGACTTGCCCTGTAAATGTATGTATTCTAATGGGAATGCGAACTAAAAAACCTGAAATCATGCTTAATAGTCCTGCTTTTGGAGTCACTGAATGAACAATATCAAACTTATGTTTACGAAAAAGGTAGATTAGACGAAAAAGCCCTTTAATATCAGCCCAGGGTGAAATGTTACGCTCAATAGCTACACAAATAATAGATGCTTTTATTTTAAGCATATTTATAAAACTTGGGTTATTGGTATTTGCAATAATAGTTATATCATACTTTTTACTGAGAGCTTCGATCTGATCTAACAGAAATGCCTTAATAGTCATTTCTGTTGCAACGACAATGCAGACTTTCCTTTTTCTGTCAATCTTATCCATAATTATAAGGAAGTTATAATAATTTCATTTCTTTGTAAGCTAAAATAGTCTTTTTTAATCCCTCTCGCCATCCAAAAGGAAATTTAAATTTTTGCTTTAGTTTATCTCCACAAAATTCAGTTTGACTTGTTAAAGCTTTAAGTCGTGCTACTGTTAAAGGAGGTTTGATCTTTAAGATTTTTCCAATAGTCTCAAACGCAATCGCTAAGGCATATGCAATATTTTTTATAAGATGCCCAGGATAACGCACTCCAAGCAGATTAACTGCACACTCTATGAATTCACTCATTTTGCATGAATCTGAAATGTGATAGATTTCACCAATAGCTTGATCATCCTGTGCAATGAAAATACAACTCTCGATCACATCTTCTACGTAGACATAATTTACAATTGCATCATCTGAACCAATCAAGCGGAATTGACCACTCTTTATTGATTTCATCCAACTCAAAAAGCTATCTCTTTCTGCATTCATACGTGGACCGAGTACTATTGTTGGTCTGACAACACTGACATCTAACCTCCCTTCTTGAAAAAATCTAAGTGCAGCCTTTTCTCCAAGGTATTTACTTCTTTCATAATCATTTGATGGATTACAAACACTTTGCTCATCATATATTCCATGATCTTTAGCACCTATAACACCAACACTACTATAATGTAGGAATCGCTTTATACCTAATGTTGCACAAGTTTCTAAGAGGTTCTCAGTCCCCTCATGATTAACTGTGTAATAGAGCTTCTTATCATGGATTTCACCAGCCAAGTGATATACTATATCAACACCTTTTAAGGCAGAAAATAAGGAGTCCTTTTCACAAATATTGCCCATGGAAACTTCTATATGATTAAGCCATGTTGAGGGTATGCGCTCAGGATGCCGACTAAGAATTCTTACCTCTTCTCCTCTTAAAAGTAATGTTTTGACCAAATACTGGCCAATAAAACCAGTTGCACCTGTAACCAAAACTTTCAATTTAATTTGATAAATGCCTTTAACCTTACTCTAAACATTGCTCTAAAGTGATTCTTTAAAAAATGTATCTGTAACATGCACACTATTATTTTGATTTGAAGAAAGAGAAGTTTCAAGGGCATTAGAAAAAAGATTTTTTCGACCAAGGCCTTAGCCTCAGGGTGGAAATATATAGTTCCTAATCACCTATTTAAAAATGAACGAATTATCAATGCAATTCTTGGAAGCATAGGTATACATGAATATTTTTTACCAATTTCAAATGTTTCATATCTAGCAATATGCTTATTTTTTATTGCAAATCCTCCTGTCAATATGTTCACCAAGACTTTTCTATTTTTTTTAAACCTAATACCTGTTTTATAGCATCTGTAAATAAAATCATAGTCAGCTGAAACCCGATATTTTTCATCAAAGTTCCCAATTCTTTCATAAACGCTTCTTTTCACAAAGCATGCTGGATGTATAATAGGATTAGAAAATGGGAGTGTAAAAAATGGTCTACAATGACGTACGATTGGCTGGATATTATGATCATTTTGGAAATAAAGCCCAGATCCTAAAATAATATCTGTTTCTGGATGTTCTTTAAAATAAGAAAGAACATCAGATGCAGTAAATGGCAAATACCAATCATCACTATTAAGGATAAAAACAATGTCGGTTTTTAACTCTCTTAATCCTATGTTCCATGCTTCTGTAATACCCCCTTTATTTAATTGATGGACTACTTTAAATTTAATCCCTAATTTTCTCGTATGAGCAGAAGTTATAGCATCCTCTATGATTTGAAGTGTATTATCACTGGAGCCTCCATCAACAAAAACATATTCATCCGGGAGGATTGACTGTTCAAAGACAGAGTTAATGGTTTTGGCAATAGTCGTTGCAGAATTCAAGCAAACTGTAATGACTCCGTATTTCACTTGAAATATTTTTTTACAATTTTCTTAAGAAAAACCTTCCAAACAATTATTTGGCCGGCCAGTAAAAAACGTAAAGAATCTAAATGCTTAAGACCAAAAAGAAATCTATTTGATGTAAGTAAACGAATATAATCATCGTGGCTTCCAGAAGACATTTTTCCTAAGTGCCTGATCCTTGTTCCATAGTAAATAACAGTTTTGTATCCCAATAGACGTGCTCTATAACAAAGATCAGCCTCTTCAACATAAGCAGGATAATATTCTGGATCTAATCCGCCAGTTTTTTCGATTACTTCGCGCCTAATTAACATCGCTGCGCCCAGAACAAAATCTACTGGTTTAAAATAATCTTGCCTTTCATATTTTTCGCCCCTCCCAATATAAGGAAAACCAAGATTCCAAAGAGATATCTTGCCTCCTCTGCACTGGATAATATCTGGATTATTTCCTTCTACAATAATTGGTCCAACTATACCTATGGAAGGATTGCTTTTAAGTACGTTTAAGCAAGATTGAATAAATTTTTCATCTATTATGGTATCATTGTTCAGCAGAAAAATCGCATCGCAACCATCTTGCAAGGCCTTTTGAATGCCAAGATTATTTCCAGAAGCAAATCCTAAATTTACTGGAGAACATATAAGTATAACTTGAGGAAAATTATTTTTGATATGATCAGGAGAACTATCCACAGAACCATTATCAACAACATATACAGGGGATGACTCATGTTTAAGTAATCCATTTAAACAAACGTCAATGAATTTTTTTGAGTTCCAACTAAGAACTATAATCCCAACTTTCATTTTAGCGGAGCCACTAATGCAACTTTATGTATATCTGAACTTTGCATTGGACTTTCCATCGATGCTGATAGGAAGCAAATGAAAAGCAAGCCCATACCACCAGACCAAATATACGGATTGCTAATTCCAGCAATTAAGACAGCAAGGTGAGAAACGAAGAATAGTTTCATAATTAAGTTTTTACTCTTTTTTAATAAAAACTTAAAGGGATAATACAAATAGATAAAAGAATAAAACAAAACTCCAATTAAACCAGTTGATGATAATATCATCGCATAAGATACCTCTAAAACAACATTTTCTTCACGACTAACAGCACCAGGAACAATGGAAGATCGATAAACATAACCAAGACCTTCTCCCAAAAAAGGTTTATTGCCAAACATGTCTAACGCTAGAACTATTTGTTTTCCTTTTTGTATGAATGATTCTTCTTTATAAGCAATAAAATCTTGCGGTGTCGTGATTGCTAAGAGTCCAATAATAATTAATAAAGCAATCATAGCAATCATCTTTGAACTTATTTTCCTTATGCGGAAAAATGTAAAAAACAATAAAACAAATACCCCGCAAAACCATAATATTAATGTTTGACTCAAATAAAGTGCAAAAGAAATTATTGCAAAAAATAAATAATATCTAAAAGCAGGTTTTTTTATAATAAAATAATATGCTATAAGTAGGCCGATAGGCAAAAAGCCACCTGTTACAACACTAATTCTTATTCCAGAGGGTGGATACGATACAGCACTCATAAAATATAAATTTTCATTTATTATAGATACCAATTCTCTCATGTTTAAGATCCCACAGAATATAAAAATTATACATATATACAATGCTAAAATAACCACTGCGTTTAATACGTGACTGATATATCTTTCTATGTTATATAGTCTAAATAATGAATAAAAAACAGGAATCGTAAAGAGAATAAAGATAGGAGTAATATAGTTTATTATATTGCTAATTTGATTACCTTTAAATATACCAATTAAGGATAAAATAGATATAAAAGTAATGGAAATAAAAATGTAAGATATTGATTTTGTTGAAATATCGGCACTATGTGTCATTGCATATAATAAATACAGAAACAAGGCTAACCCAATTAGTAGTTTTCCAAATGGGAAAAAAGCAATTGTAACTTTAGGGGCTAAGATATTGACGTATAAGAAAACAATTATTAATTTATCTATTAAATAGAGCATAGCTTATAAAAAAATTGAATTTGTTGAAATACAGGAAAGGCAAAAAAAAGAATAAAAGTTAATGTTTCTTTAGTCTTCTCAAAATTATATCTGTCCTCTAAGTTTTGCCCAAAGCATTCCTAAATATTCATGAAAAGCTATTTCTGCTTTAAGAAGATAAATTGAAGATAAAAAAAATGGGTAAGAAATTATTGTCTGCTTACCTTTAACTTTATGTCCTGTCGGAGCAGGGATAGGATTCATTCCAAGTTTTTTAAACATTGCTATTGACCGAGGCATATGTGATGCTGAAGTCACTAAAATAAACTGATCATTATTAACTATCGGCTTTATAAAATTAGCTTCATCTATTGTATCTTTTGATTTAGACTCCATAATGATATTATCCTCATTTACTCCGAGTTCTTTAGCGAGATTAGCCATAACATGTGCATTGGGAATCGGATCGAATCCAGTGCCTCCAGATAAAATTAGTTTAACATTGGAATATTTTCGGTAAAGTCGGATTCCTTCAATCAAGCGAGCCATTGAATCTTCACTTAGTTGGCTAGTTATAGGAAGCTTTGAATCTAAGGTATGCCCTCCACCAAGGACCACAATAAATTTTATTGGAGGCATATCTTCTGATGAAATGTTATTCTCAAGTTGTATGTTATCTGGGTCATATCTATTTTCAAGAGTTCTAAGAAGTTGGTTTGAGGCTGCATTATAGCTTAATAGCAACATTAGGAATATACCAACTGATACAAAAATCTTACCAGTCCGCTGCCTTTTTGTGAACCATAGTAGAATTAAACCTATAAGTGAAATCAAGAGACTTAAAGGTACCGGCATTAAAAATGAAGAAATTATCTTTTTAAAAATGAACATCAACTCTCTTTATAATAATTATTCTGTTAATCATGCACATAAATTAACAATTGTAAAGTATTGGTTATTAAAAATTGTAAGAAACTAATCCCTATCATTTTATAAATTTCTACCTTGAAGTCTTTTGCTATGTGATATTTACTATTATCGTTTCATCATCCCTAATCATCAGTTAGGGCATTGTCAAGTCTTTTCTGTAAATTCTCATCAGGGCTTTATTCTCAAGGGTTTCCATGGCTTCGATTATGCCGCAATTCTCTGAATCTTTGATACATGGATTTTGGTAAGGATCGCCTTTGCCTC
>Ga0315281_10004715_pt1 | contig 19760 bp, 23 predicted proteins | sample YL17G07_0_MG_FD_204540 | JGI IMG/M metagenome (GOLD analysis project Ga0315281, IMG submission 204540) | Sediment microbial communities from Yellowstone Lake, YNP, Wyoming, USA - YL17G07_0 | ecosystem: Environmental > Aquatic > Freshwater > Lake > Sediment | place: USA: Wyoming | collected... | reverse complement strand
CGACTCGAACTACGGGCGCTACCCCGGCACGGTCGAGGCGGGCGAGCACGGCCTGATCGTCGACGGCAAGCCGATCGCCGTGTACGCCGAGCGCGAGCCCGCGAAGATCCCGTGGGGCGACGCGAAGTGCGACATCGTCATTGAGTCCACGGGCTTCTTCACCGACGCGAACCAGGCGCGCGAGCACATCCACGGCGGCGTGAAGAAGGTGGTCATCTCGGCGCCAGCCAAGAACGAAGACGTGACGATCGTGCTGGGCGTCAACGCTGACAAGTACGACCGTTCGAAGCACCATGTCATCTCGAACGCCTCGTGCACGACGAACGGTCTGGCGCCGACGGTGAAGGTGCTGCTCGACAACTTCGGCATCCTCAAGGGACAGATGACAACGATCCACGCCTACACCAACTCGCAGCGACTGCTCGACATGCAGTCGAAGGACCTGCGCGAGGCCCGCGCCGCCGCGATGAACATCGTGCCGACCTCGACCGGCGCCGCCCGCGCGCTCAAGCTCGTCATCCCGGAGATCGAGGGCAAGCTCGACGGCGTCGCCTACCGCGTGCCGACGCCGACGGTCTCGATCGTCGAGGTCGTGTGCCTGGTCGAGAAGCAGACGACCGCCGAGGCGGTGAACGACGCCATGCGCAAGGCCGCCGCGGGCGCCATGAAGGGCATCCTGGCCGTCACCGACGAGCCGCTGGTGTCGATGGACCTCAAGGGCGACCCGCACTCGTCGACCGTCGATGCGCTGATCACCAACGTCGTCGCGGGCGACCTCGTGAAGGTAGCGTCGTGGTACGACAACGAGTGGGGCTACTCCTGCCGCACCTCCGACCTCTGCGCCTTCATCGCCGGCAAGGGCCTGTAGCCGCACATCACCTTCTCCACCGAGAAAGGGGCCGCACGCGCGGCCCTTCTTCTCGCTCAGCGCCCGCGCCGACCGCGACCGACACCACGTGTGAGCCCCTCTCCACTGCGTGGAGAGGGGTGGCCGAAGGCCGGGGTGAGGTGCCGCCCCCGCCCCCCGTCCCCGGCGAACCGCACGCCCCTCCGACCTCCAACTTCCGACTTCCGACTTCCGCCCCACCTGATACGATGGCGGCGTGAAAGTACACCTGCCCTACGGCGAGCACGGCATCGATGCGGAAGTGCCGGACGGCGCGACCGTGCTCGCACCGGAGCGCACGCCGCCGCTGCCGGACCCCAGCGCCGCCGTGCGCGCCGCGATCGATGCGCCCCTCGGCTGCCCGCCGCTGCGCCAGTTGGTGCGCGCCGGGCAGACCGCCGCGATCGTCGTATCCGACGTGACGCGGCCGGTGCCGAACACGGTGCTGCTTCCGCCGCTCCTCGAGACGCTCGAGTCCGGCGGCGTGAAGCGCGGCGACATCACGATCGTCATCGGCACCGGGCTGCACCGGCAGTCGCGGCCCGATGAGCTGCGGCGCGTGCTCGGCGACGAGATCCTGACGCGCTACCCCATCGTCGACCACGATGCGCGGGACCGATCGACGCACGAGCATCTGCTGACAATGCCGCCCCGGCGCGGCGGGCTTGCGGGGGGCGTCGACGTGCGGCTGAACCGCGCCTACGTGCAGGCCGATCTGCGCATCATCACCGGCTTCGTTGAGCCGCACCTCTTCGCGGGCTACTCCGGCGGCGGCAAGGCGGTGCTGCCGGCAATCGCGGGCGCGGAAGCGATCATGGCGAACCACGACGCGCGCATGGTCGGCCACCCGAAGGCCACCTGGTGCACCACCGACGGCAATCCGATCTTCGAGGAGATGCGCAACGTGGCGCTGAAGTCGGACCCATCGTTCACGCTGAACGTGACGCTCGACGAGCAGAAGCGCATCACCGGCGTCTTCGCGGGCCAGCTGACGGCGGCGCACGATGCCGCGATCGCGCAGGCGGCGCGGCAGGCGCTGCGGCCGATACCGCACCTCTTCGACATCGTCGTCGCGACGAACATGGGGTACCCCGCCGACCTGGTGCTGTACCAGGCGGTGAAGGGCATGTCGGCCGCGGCGCAGGCGTGCGCGCCCGGCGGCACGATCCTGCTCGTCGCCGAGTGCCGCGAGGGGCTGGGCGGCGCCGAGTACGTCGACCTGCTGCGCAGCGAGGCATCGCCGCAGGCGCTCGTCGAGCGCTTCGGGCGTGATGACCACGTCACGCTGCACGACCAGTGGTGCGTGCAGATCCAGGCGACGATCCAGTCCCGCTACGACGTCTGGCTGCACTCGGCGATCGACCCCGCGACGGTGGAGGCGGCGCACCTGCGCTACGCCCCGGACGTGACGGATACTATTGCAGCGATCGTCGCCGCAAAGCGGGCAGCGCTCGGGCGCGAGCCGACGGTGTGCGTGTTGCCGCACGGGCAGCTCACTGTGCCGAGAGTGGCCGCGACCTCATAGGGCGGGCGTTCAATATCGCAGGAGAATGGAGTCTCACATGCGGATCCTGATGTGCCTCATGGCAGCGACGGCGGTCCTCACCGCGTGCGGCGGCGGCAACAGCAAGAAGACAGCAACGCCGCCCGCCAGCGCGCCCGTGAAGGCCGCCACGCCCGCAACCAGTCCGCCTGCGAAGGCCGCGACGGTCGCCACTGCCGCCTGCCCGACGCCGCCGCCCGGGCCGCCCAGCTCCGTCACGTACCAGGCGCCGGCGTCGTCGCAGACGCAGGCCGTGCTGAACAGCGTGACCGTCACGACGTCGAACTGCACCGATATCGCGACGTTCACTTTCGCCGGGCCCGACGTGCCGGGCTACCAGGCGAAGTACGTCCCGACGACGGCGGCGTGCGGTTCGGGCAACCCCGTGACGACGGCCGGTCCGGCGCAGCTGACGCTCCGGTTCGAGCCCGCCGTCGCGCACGACAACAGCGGCAACCTCACGGTCAACACTCTGGCGCTGACGCCGAGCCTGACGTCGATCAAGGAGCTGAAGTCGACGTGCGACTTCGAGGGCGTCGTCGCCTGGGTGATCGGGACGGAGTCGCGCTACTACACCGTCACGACGGCACAGAGCCCGTCACGCATCATCGTCGCTATCTACCAGTGAGCCATGCGCCACGGGCGCGCTACGGCGTGCCGGCAACGGTGACGTTGCCCTCGGTGAGCACAGGGGCGTAGCGGTGGTCGAGCTTGAGATCGTTGAGGGCGCCGTCGAGCGCGCTGTTGACGATCCGCTCCGCAGGCGCCGTGAGCCAGCCCGGCACGCTGCCGATCTGCATGCTGTCGATCTTTGCCTTCGGGTGGGCGCCCGCCAGGTCCATCGTGCCCCTGAACTTCAGCTTCACATCGGTCCCCAGGAGCGAGAACGTCGCCGATCCCTCGCCGTAGCCGTTGTGCAGGCAGATGCGCGGGTCGTGGAAACCAACGTCGTGCTTGTCGAGGTAGCTCTTCGCGCGCGACGTCAGTTCACCCTCGTTCAGCGCGACAGAGCGGGGCGCCTTGCCATCGAGGACGGCGTTGAAGGCATCCCACTTGCGCTGGAATCCGTCGGAGTTGGCCGCATCGACGGTGACGGGTCCGCCGCCCGGCGTGCACGCGCCCGGCCCGCCCCGCGTCGCCAGCACACCGACCACGGCGATAAACACGATGCCAAGCAGGATCACCCCGGCGATCAGCCCGAAGATCATCCGAATAATCGAGCCAGTGAACAGGCTGATGATGAACATGCCGTCGCCTCCATGCGCCCACCCTCGTTGAGTGTGCGTCTCAGCATGGCGCCGCGTCAACCGCGCTCGCCGAATCCAGCACCCGGCGACATCAGCCGCCGGTCAGCGCATCAACGCGCCTCGTACACCACGCCGTCTCGCCAGAGCTTCTTGGGATCGGGTGCGCCCGATGCGCCAAGCGTGCCATCTTGACGAAGATATTGGTGGACAACGACGACCCGTTGGCCGGCGCGATCCCGGTATATAATGGTCTGACTGCGCGTGCAGAACGGCTCGTTGGCCTTCGGCGCGCTCGGGTGCCCATCGCGGACGATGACTTCCCGGAGTTCGCCGGCCTTCGCCCGCTGCCAGTATCGGTCGTCGTTGAACATCGCGCGCAACTCTCGCGCAGTGACAAGGCGGATCGGCGGGATCTCGGCCATGAAGTCATCTCTCTATCTGACCGTTCAGGAGCAGTTGCGGCGCTTCGTCGCGGGCGAACTCACGCTCGACGCGTTTCGCGACTGGTTCACACCCGCCACGTGGGACGTCGACAACGCCAGCGCTGATGACGCGCGTGAGTTGTGCTACGAGATCGAGCACCGGCTCGCCGAGTTTACGAACGGCGACTGGGACGAACAAGAACTGAAGCTGCTGCTGCGGCCGTTCGGCGAACGGCGCTCCGAAGCGGCATCCGCCTGATCACCACCGCAGCACAGGCTTGCGCGCGGCCGTCGCCTCGTCGAGGCGGCTGAGCGGCGCGGTGTGCGGGGCTTCGCGCAGCAGCTCCGGCTGCGTCTCGGCTTCGTGCGCGATCGCCAGCATCGCGTCGCAGAAGGCGTCGAGCGTCTCTTTCGATTCGCTCTCGGTCGGCTCGATCAGCATCGCTTCCTCGACGACGAGCGGGAAGTAGATCGTCGGCGGGTGGTAGCCGTAGTCGATCATGCGCTTGGCGATATCCAGCGTCTTCGCGCCCTGGGCCTTCTGGCGCTTGCCGGAGAACAGCACCTCGTGCATGCAGGTGCGGTCGTGCGCCAGGTCGTAGGCGCCGCGCAGGCGGGCCTGCACGTAGTTGGCGTTCACCACCGCCGCCTCGCTCATGGCGCGCAGGCCATCGGGCCCGAGGCTGCGGATGTAGGCGTACGCGCGCAGCAGCACGCCGAACTGGCCGCCGAACGCGCCGAGCCTGCCGATGGTTTGCGGAGGATCGACGAGGCGATAGGTGCCAGTCGAGAGTGCGGCGCCCCGAATAGCAGACGATGGAGGATGGACGGTGGACGATAGAGACTGCCCAATTCCATCTTCCATCTTCCATCTTCCATCTTCGGCGACGTCCAGGGCCACGTGCGGGGACGGAAGGAAGGGGGTGAGAAACTCCTGCACAACGATAGGGCCCGCGCCCGGGCCGCCGCCACCGTGCGGCTGGCTGAAGGTCTTGTGCAGGTTGATGTGCATCACGTCGAAGCCCAGGTCGCCGGCCTTCACCTGGCCGGTCATCGCGTTCATGTTGGCGCCGTCGCCGTACATCAGCGCGCCGTGCGCGTGCACCATCTCGCCGATCTGCACGATGTTGCGGTCGAAGAGCCCCAGCGTGCTGGGCAGCGTGATCATCAGCGCCGCGACGGTCGGGCCGTGCTCCTCGAGCGCGGCGCGCAGCGCATCGAGGTCCATGTCGCCGTCGGGCTGCGGCTTCACCGAGACGACGTCGAAGCCGGCCATCGACGCCGTGGCGGGGTTGGTGCCGTGCGCCGAATCCGGCACGACGATGGTCGTGCGGCGCTCGCCGATCGATTCGAGATACGCCTTGATGACCAGCACGCCTGCCAGCTCGCCCTGCGCGCCTGCGAGCGGCGCCAGCGACGCGTCGGCCATGCCGGTGATCTCGGCGAGCTGGCGCTGGAGGCCGTGCATGACGGCGAGCGCGCCCTGCACCTGCGCGGCCGGCTGCATCGGGTGGGCCTGCGCGAAGCCCGGCATGGCGGTGATCGCGTCGTTCACCTTCGGGTTCAGCTTCATCGTGCATGAGCCGAGCGGATACATGTGCGTGTCGATCGAGAAGTTGAACTGCGACAGGCGCGTGAAGTGGCGGACGACGTCGAGCTGCGACAGCTCGGGCAGGCGCAGGTCATCGCGCAGCAGCTCCGGCGGGATCGCCTCGGCCGATGCGGGCACGTCGGATGCGGGCATCGTGACGCCGACACGGCCGGGGTGGGAGAGCTGCATCAGGTTCTTCTCAGGCATCGGCCAGCGCCTCCACCAGCGCGTCGATCTCGGCGCGGCTGTTCAGCTCCGTCGCACAGAGCAGCATGCGGCTGTGCGGCATCTCCGAGACGTCGAGGCCGCCGATGATCCTGCGTTCGATCAGCGCCTGGTTGATCGCGGCGACCGGCTTCGGCGTGCGGACGACGAACTCCTGGAAGAAGGGCTCGCCGCGCTCGACGCTGTAGCCCGCGAGGCCGTCGAGGCGGTCCGCGGCGTAGTGCGCCTTCTCGTAGCACAGCTCGGCGACGCGGCGCAGCCCGCGCGGGCCGAGCGCGGCGAGATAGATCGCCGTGCTCAGAGCGATGAGCTGCTGGCTCGTGCAGATGTTGCTGGTGGCCCGCTCGCGGCGGATGTGCTGCTCGCGCGTCTGCAGCGTCAGCACGTAGCCGGTGCGGCCCTGGCTGTCGGCTGTCTGGCCGACGATGCGGCCCGGCATCTGACGGATGAACCGGTCGCGGCAGGCGAAGAGCCCGACGTACGGGCCGCCGTAGCTCAGCGGCACGCCCAACGACTGCCCCTCCGCGACGACGATGTCGGCGTGATACGTGGACGGCGGCCGGTAGAGGCCGAGGCTGATCGGCTCGACGGCGACGACGTAGAGCGCGCCGGCCGCGTGCGCCGCCTCACCCCAGGCCGCCGCGTCGAGCGACATGCGGCCGAAGAAGTCGGGCTGGGCCACCGCGAGGCAGGCATGCTCGTCGCTGAGCGCGAACGCCGCGTGCGGCTGCACATCGACGGCGATGCCGCGGCCGTGCGCGTACCCGTGCACGACGCTCAGCCAGTTCGGGTGCACGCGGTCCGAGATCGCGATGCGCTTGCGGCCGGTGACGGCGCACGCCATCAGGCACGCCTCCGCCAGCGCCGAGGCGCCGTCGTACATGCCGGCGTTGGCGACGTCCATGCCGGTCAGCTCGCACACCAGCGACTGGAACTCGAAGATCGTCTGCAGCGTGCCCTGGCTGATCTCCGGCTGGTACGGCGTGTAGCTCGTCAGGAACTCGCCGCGCATCACCAGCGGCTCGACGATCGACGGGCGGAAGTGGCGGTACGCGCCCGCGCCGAGGAAGCACGCGTAGTCCGCGGCGGTGCTGTTCCGCGATGCCAGCGCCTGCATCTCCTGCAGCAGCTCCAGCTCCGAGAGCGCGTCGGGCAGGCGCAGCTCGGGCAGGCGGTGGCGCTCCGGTATGTCGGCGAAGAGATCGGCCGCCGACGCGACGCCGATCGCCGCGAGCATCGCCGCGCGGTCGTCATCGGTCATCGGGATGTAGGGGTGCGGTTCGGTCAAGGCGATCTGCTCACTTGTGCGGCGGGTTTCGGTGGTCAACGGCCTTCCTTCGACGAACTGAGAGCACGAACGGATCCCTGATTCTCCGCGTCAATTCTCCACACACTGGACATCTCTGCGTCCTCTGCGCCTCCGCGGTGAATTCAGATCCTCTGTACAAAGACACTAGCCGGCGCCCTGGCCGGACGCGAATTCGTCGTACTCCCCTGCGGTCAGCAGCTTGTCGAGCTCGGCCGCGTCGCCCAGTTTGACTTTGATTAGCCAGCCGTCGCCGTGCGGGTCGCTGTTCACCAGCTCCGGCTTCTCGACGACCTTCTGGTTCACCTCGGTCACCTCGCCCGATGCAGGCGTGAAGAGGTCCGAGACGGCCTTCACCGATTCGATCTCGCCCATCTTCTCGAACTGCGTGACGGTCGCGCCCGGCTCAGGCAGGTCGACGTAGACGACGTCGCCGAGCTGGTCCTGCGCGAAGTCGGTGATGCCGATCGTGGCGGCCTCGCCATCGACCAGCACCCACTCGTGCTCCTTCGAGTACTTCCGGTCGGCGGGGCTCGCTGCCATGTGCACCTAACCTTTGCTGTCCGCTGTTTGCTGCTTGTTATCGGATTTCACAAACGGTCGCGGCACGACGACGACGCGCACGCGTTTGCCGCGCACGTCGACGGCCAGCTCCGTGCCCTCGGCGGCGAGCGCGACCGGCAGGTACGCCATGGCGATGCTGACGCCGAGCGTGGGCGAGAAGCTGCCGCTGGTCACGCTGGCGACGGCCTCACCGTCGTGCATCACGGGAAAGTGGTCGCGGATGACGCCGCGGTCGATCGCCTTCAGGTGCGCGAGCTTGCGGGCGACGCCGCGCGCCTTGAGCCGCACGAGCGCGTCGCGCCCGACGAAATCGGCGCCGTCGTCCAGGCTGACGACCCAGCCGAGGCCCGCCTCGTACGGGTCGGTCGTCTCGTCGATGTCGTTGCCCCAGAGCGGCAGCGCCGCTTCGAGCCGGAGCGTGTCGCGCGCGCCGAGGCCGCACGGCTCGACGCCCTCCGCCAGCAGCTGTCGCCAGATCGCGCGCCCCGCCTCGGGCGAGGTGGCGATCTCGAACCCGTCCTCGCCCGTGTAGCCGGTGCGCGACACGAAGAGCTTGTACTGCATGTAGGGCAGCTCGGTGCAGGCGCGCTTCGGCAGCGCCGCCACCTCCGGGCCAATGATGCGCGCCATGTAGCCGCCGGCCGCCGGACCCTGGACCGCCAGCATCACCGTCTGCTCCTGCCGGTCGAGCAGCTCGACGTCCATGCCGGGCTGCACGAGCGCGCGCAGCAGCTCGAGATCGCGCTCGGCGTTCGACGCGTTGCCGACGAAGAGAAAGCGCGTCGCGTCGAGGCGGTAGATGTAGGGGTCGTCGATGATGCCGCCGGCCTCGTTGCAGAGCAGCGCGTAGTGGCCGCTCCCCTCCCGCATCTTCGCGACGTTGTACGTGACGGCGCGGCGCAGCAGGCGTTCGGCGTCGGCGCCGGCGACAAAGAGGCGCCCCATGTGCGAGACATCGAACACGCCGGCGCCGGTGCGGACCGCGTTGTGCTCGTCGACGATGCCCCGGTACTGCACCGGCATCGCCCAGCCGGCGAAGGGCACGATGCGCCCGCCCTGCCGCTCGTGCAGGTCGAAGAGGGCGGTCTTGCGCAGGGTCGCAGTCTGGAGATCGGACATGATGCGAGGGCATTGTACCGAGGGGGTCCGGCTCGGCGTAGGATCGTTATGATCGGTACGGCGGGCAGTTCTGGCGGCGCGCGCCTGGCATCTCTGCGCAGAAATGCGACGCGTTCACCGCAGAGGCGCGGAGCGCCCAGAATTGGCGCGAATAGCCGACGATGCGTTCCCCGGCGGCCTAACCGAATCTCTGCGTCCTCTGCCCTCCGCGGTGAGATCCTCCAAACCGGCCAGCGTCCCGGGTGCGGGAGGCGCTAGTCGAAGTCGAGGCCGCCGTTCGTGCCTGAGTCGTCGATCTCCGGCAGCGAGAGCACCAGCTCGAAGTCGTCGTCGGCGGCGATGCGGTTATGTCGCTCGACGCCGCACTCCATGCAGCGATGGACGATCGTGTGTTCGCCATTCGGCCGCACGAACATCGCCGCCGGCATCATCGAGCCGCCGCAGTCGCTGCCGCGGTCGCCCATCATCTTCGCGTCGACGTGGCGGGAGTAGAGGCAGAAGGGGCAGTGGTTGCGATGCCGCCCGCCCGAGGGCACGATGCCCACGAACATGCGACAGTGGCGGCAGCGGAACTCATCGCTCCGGCCGGCGAACTTGTTGCGCTGCGATCGGTCCTTGAACGTGCGCGCCATCGCCTGATCATAGCGAATCGATGCGCGGTGTCCCGATAGCGCGCCGCGCGGCGCAGCCGGTACCCTTGCGGAGAGCCGAAGTGGCGGAATGGCAGACGCGACGGTCTCAAAAACCGTTGGCCGGCAACGGTCATGTGGGTTCGACTCCCACCTTCGGCACCATCTTGAATCTAGACTGCCTCGCAGACGCAACATCCAATGAAGCGAGCCTCAGCCTTTGCTCACTTCTTGCTCACCCATTCGATCATAGCGAGGGTCTCTTCGACGCCAAATCGCCTCACTCACCGGGACTGAATGCGACCAAACGTGAATGGCGAGGACGAAACGACACCAACCGGGACGAAGCGCAACGGTCGCGGCAACAGGCCGATGTCATCTGACGCGGCAGAAGTAACACCTCGTCACGTTCATCCGCGCTGTCGGGTAGAGATTCGTCGCGGCGGAGCGCCAGGCCGCCGAGGCCCAAGGCGGGTTGCCGCCGCAGATGACACAGGTGATCAACCCCTCACGAGGGTTGCGGCCCAGATACGTTTCCTTCGAGGTGCCGGCGGATCTCCTGGAACTCCGCCGCGCTGATCTCGCCGCGGGCGAACCGCCGCCTGGCGATTTCGAGCGCGTCCGCATCGTCGCCGCGCCGACGGCCTTGCGCGGGACGCATGATCGCGACCACGAACAAGTAGATCAGCGATGCCCAGAACAGGATCCAGAAGATGCCCATGAACACCATCCACCAACCCATTCCATCATTCGTGTGCCACATGATGATTGCTCCTTCTCACCGGCTTTCAACGCCTGGCCGGAGTGACGCCCCTGCTGATCGACCCGCTGCTCGCCGGGACTGCGCGCTCAGCTGCGGCTGTACCGCCGGACGACCTCGACGACCTCATCGATCTTCTCGCTTGCGCATCCCGCCAGCGCCGCCTCGTGCACGCACCCTTCGAGGTGGTCGCGGAGCAGGATCAGCGCGGCCGCATCGGCGGCGGCCCGCAGCGACGCGACCTGCTGCAGGATGTCGATGCAGTAACGGTCTTCCTCGACCATCCTGGCGAGGCCACGTACTTGCCCTTCGATCCGCCGCAGCCGCACGACGAGCCTGCGCTTGTCCGCGGCGTAAGAATCGCTCGTCTGCATCCGCTTCCCTCGATACTCCCCCTCACCTTAGGGGAGCCATTGCGCGCCTAGAAGGGCCGGACGGCCCATAACGACCATGCTGAACGTACGGCGCCCGGCACGCCATGCCAAACGGCCCTCCGTGTTTGCTACTGATCGGCCCTTCGAAATACTCCGGGGGGCTATTAAGATTCTGGTAGACGTACTACATTGGGGTTCGTATATGGAGATCCCGCACGGACCGACCCCGCACCCAGACGAACACAGCGACGACACATTCCGGATGGCCGTCACGATCATGGCCGCCAGCGTGCTCGTGCTCTTTGTCCTCGCGGTCATCCCGGCGTTCGGGCTCCACCTGGTCATTGGCGTGGCCGCACTCAGCGGCGCTGGCGTCCTGCTGCTGCACCGCCGCCATCCACACCGCGGTCGCGGTCGCTGAGTTCCGGGAGGATGAAGATGCACCCCGCAAAGATCTCGCTGCCCGTCATCGGCCTCAGCCTCGGTGGCTGCGGCGCTCTCACGCTTGAGCGCGTGCTCACGCGCCTGGACGGCGTCCTCCGCGTGTACGTGAACCCGGCCATGGAGACCGCCTATGTCGACTACGACCCCGGGCGCATCACCGCCGACGAAGTCGCCAAGACGATCCGTGAACTCGGATACAGAACGGCGGTACCCGAACGGAGCCCCTTATGACAACGGCGGCGGTGCAACCGGACGTTCCCGCTCGAGTGCGCGATCCTGTCTGCGGCATGCCCGTCGAATTGCGCGACGGGGCGAAGGCGCACGGCGAGACGTGGCACGGCAAGACGTACTTCTTCTGCTCCATCGACTGCCGCGACCGGTTTCTCGCATCGCCCGAGCGCTACGTCCCGGGCACGGTCTCCGCTACGACCGGCGTCTCTGACACGCCAGGAGCACGGCTCATCGAGCTCCCGCTCCCCGCCACGGCCGCGGCCCACGTGGCGCACATTGAGGCGGCGCTCAACGCCCTGGCCGGCGTCGAGCGCGCCAGCGTGAACCTGGCAAACCTTCGCGTGACCGTTGTGTATGACCCGGACGTCATCGACGCCGGCGATCTCGTCGAGAAGCTGTCCGCCACGGGCGTCGAAGCGCCCGTAGCCACGGCGCGCCTTGGCATCGAGGGGATGTACTGTGCGTCCTGCGTCGTCGCCATCGAGCGCGAGCTCGAGAACACACCCGGCGTCCGGGTCGCGACCGTCAACCCGGCGACAGACGAAGCGACCGTTGTCTATGAACCCGCGAAGCTCGAGGTCGCCTCGCTACGCGCGGCGGTCGAGCGCGCCGGCTACGCGCTCCGCGAGGCACCGGCACCGGCCGAGGGAGCGATCGCGCGGCAGGAGAGCGAACAGGACCGGGAGTACCGGGGGCTCATGCGCAAGTTCTGGTTCGCGGCGATCATCTCGATCCCGGTCGTCATCCTCTCGTACCCAGGCGTGTTCAAGCTCGACAGCTGGAGCTTCTTCGAGAAGGGCTCGGACTCGCTCTGGTGGACGTGGCGGGCGCTCGGGCTGATCACCGTGCCGGTGCTGCTCTGGTCCGGCGCGCAGTTCTACGTCAACGCCTGGGCGGCGCTGAAGCACCGGACGGCGAACATGCACACGCTGATCGCGACGGGCGTCTCGGCCGCCTGGCTGTACTCCACCGTCGCCGTCATCTGGCCCGGCATCTTCCCCGAGGAGCGCTTCGCCGAGATCTATTACGACGTGAGCGCGGTCGTCATCGCGCTCGTCACGCTCGGCCTGGCGCTCGAGGTGAAGGCCAAGGGCCGTTCCTCGGAGGCGATCAAGAAGCTGGTCGGGCTGCAGGCCAAGACGGCCCGCGTCATACGCGACGGGGTCGAGCGCGACATCCCGGTCGAGGAGGTGATCGTCAACGACATCCTCCTCGTCCGCCCGGGCGAGAAAATACCGGTCGATGGCGTGATCGTCGACGGCGAGTCCAGCATCGACGAGTCGATGGTGACCGGCGAATCACTGCCGGTCGACAAGACGAGTGGCGACGCCGTCATCGGCGCGACGATCAACAAGTCGGGGGCGTTCAAGTTCCGCGCGACGAAGGTCGGCAAGGACACGGCGCTCGCCAACATCGTGCGCATGGTGCAGGACGCCCAGGCGACCAAGCTGCCGATCCAGCGCACCGTCGACCAGGTATCGGCCATCTTCGTGCCCGCGGTGGTGATCATCGCGGCAGGCGCCTTCGTCGGCTGGTACAACCTCGGCCCGACGCCCGCGCTCGCCTACGCCGTGATCGTCGGCGTGACGGTGCTGATCATCGCCTGCCCGTGCGCGCTCGGCCTCGCAACGCCGACCTCGCTGACGGTCGGCATGGGCAAGGGCGCCGAGCAGGGCATCCTCTTCCGGGGTGGCGACGCCCTGCAGGCGGCACGCAAGCTCGACACGATTGTGCTGGACAAGACCGGCACCATCACCTGGGGCAAGCCGGCACTGACGGACATCATCGCCGGGCCGGGATTCGACGAGGCCGAGGTGCTGCGGTTCGGCGCGAGCGTCGAACGCTCGTCGGAGCATCCGCTCGCGCAGGCCATCGTGACGGCCGCCCAGGAGCGCAACGTCGATCTGCCCGAGCCGCGCGGTTTCAAGGCGCTGACCGGACGCGGCGTCGAAGCAGATCTCGACGGCCGGCATGTCTTGTTCGGCAATCGCAAGCTCATGGCGGACTCCGACGTGACGGTCGGCGAACTCGAAGCGCGCGCCGACGAACTCGCCGGTCAGGGCAAGACGCCGATGTACCTCGCGCTCGACGGCGTGGCGGCCGGTGTCATCGCCGTCGCGGACACGATCAAGCCAGAGTCCGTCGAGGCGATCGCGGCGCTCCGCCGGCTCGGCATCGAAGTCGCGATGATCACCGGCGACAACAAGCGGACAGCAGATGCGATCGCGCGGATCGTCGGCGTCGACCGCGTACTCGCCGAGGTGCTGCCGGAGGACAAGGCGCACGAGGTACAGAAGCTGCAGCTCGAAGGCAAGCGCGTGGGGATGGTAGGCGACGGCATCAACGACGCGCCGGCGCTGACGCAGGCCGACGTCGGCTTCGCCATCGGCACCGGCACCGACGTCGCCATCGAGGCGTCGGACGTCACGCTCGTCGGCGGCAGCCTCAACGGCGTGGTGGCGGCGATCGCGATCAGCAGGGCGACGATGCGCAACGTCTATCAGAACCTGGTCGGCGCATTCATCTACAACGCTGCCGGCCTGCCGGTCGCGGCGGGCCTCTTCTACCCGCTGATCGGCCTGCTGCTCTCGCCGCTGCTCGCGGCGGGCGCGATGGCGTTCAGCTCGGTGACCGTCGTCACCAACGCCAACCGTCTGCGCGGCTGGAAGCCGAAGGGAGCATAGCCGTGGGAATCGATCAGGTCATTGTCACGCTTGGCGGCGTCGCGTTCATCGCGCTGACCGTCTGGTTCTTCTGGGGTCCGAAGGGCGCGGGCGTCAAGGCCGGCGTCACATCGTCCGGCTACCAGGAAGCGATGGTGCTGGTGAAGGGCGGCTACACGCCCGACGTGATCGTCGTCGAGCACGGGCGGCCCGTGCGCCTCACGTTCCAGCGCGAGGAGACGGCCTCCTGCAGCGAGATGGTGATCTTCCAGGATTTCGGCAAGAGCGCTCATCTTCCTACGGGCGAGGCCGTCCCGATCGAGTTCGTCCCGGAGAAGCCCGGCACGTACGACTTCGGCTGCCAGATGGGGATGTTCCGGGGCAAGCTCGTCGTGCGATAGGGAGGTGCGGCGATGGCGATCTTGAAGCTGTCTGCACTCGGCGTGGCGAGTCTCGTCATCGTTTCAACAGCAGTCGCTGGGGCGTGCGGAGGCTCTTCGTCGAAGGACCAGACCAGCCAGATACAAGTCGACAGGGAACCCATCACAGCACTTGCAGGCGCCGCCGCCGCCGACGCCCTGAACATGGAAGCGCATGCGGCGGCGATGGCCTCGCTGGCCGACGCACGGCCCGATCACGCGCACTGGGCGAGCGACGCGGAGCTGATCAAGGCCAATGCGGCTTCGCTGCGCTTCCTCGCCGACTCCGCCCAGGCGATCGCCCGCGACCCGGGTTCACATCCGGGCAACGCCGTGCAGCCGCAGCGCGTGCTCGGCGACGGCCTCAATCTGCAGCGGTTCGGCGAGACGCTCATCGCCCACGCGAACGCGATGCAGTCGCACCTCGACACGATGCGCAAGCAGGCCACCGGCGACAGCACCCTGCTGGCGCGCATCGACGAATCCGGCTTCGACGTCCAGAAGATGCAGCAAGATGGACAGGCGGCGATCGACCGCGGCAAGGAGCTTGCCGATACGGCACGCCGCATCGCCGCGGCGACCGGCGAGAAGATCGAGTAGGCACGCACTGGCGGTGTGCCAGAACGGAGGAGACGTCGTGAACCCACGGGCGAAGTCCTTGGACGATCGCTTTAGCGTTGCGAAGCAAGTGCGGGTGATCGCCAATCTCATCGAGGCACGGAAGCCAGCGACGGAGGTGTAGCCATGGCACAGACCGCAACAGGGCCGCGAACGCGCCGCGCGATCGATCCACTCTTTCGGTGGCTCGACGAACGGCTCGGGCTCAAGGATCTCTCATATCCTGTGCCGGCGCACGCCAACAGCGTCCTCTACACGCTGGGCGGCATCACGCTCTTCGGCATCATCGTCCTCATCGCGACGGGTGTGTATCTGACGCAGTTCTACCACGCGCATCCGACGGAAGCGCGCCAGAGTGTCGAGTACATCGTCACGACGGCACGGCTCGGCGACTTCTTCCGCAGCCTTCACTTCTGGATGGCGAACCTCGTGATGATCACGCTGCTGCTGCATGCGCTGCGCGTCTTCGTCACAGGCGCGTACAGGGCGCCGCGCGAGTTGAACTGGGTCGTCGGGATCGGCCTCTTCGCCGTGTTCCTCGGACTGGTGTTTACCGGCACGGTGCTGAAGTGGGACCAGGAGGGGTGGGAGGCGCTCCAGCACAACGAGGAGGTGGGCAAGCTCCTGGGTGGCACCGGCGTCTGGTTCACGTCGGAATTCACGACCAGCACGCCCATCCTCCAGCGGCTCTTCATCGCCCACGTCGCCATCCTGCCGATGGTCCTGCTCGGCCTCGTGGCCGCGCACTTCTTCCTGATCAAGCACCACGGCATCGCGTCGCTACCCGGCCACGAGGAACAGCATCCCGCGGGCCGCACGGACACGCAGGAAGCGATCGCGCACGAAGGCTACGTCCCCTTCGCGAACCACGTGCTCCACATCGCGGGCTGGGGGCTGTTGCTCACCGCGGCCGGCAGTCTGCTCGCGCTGATCGTTTCGGCGCCGCTGGGCGCGGTGATCGACCCCGGCGAAGAGAAGACCAAGCCGCTCTGGATGTTCCTTCCGCTCTTCCCGTTCGAGGACTGGTTCGGCATCAAGTCACTGGTCTGGCTGCCGATCGTCGGTCTGACCGGACTCGCGGCGGTGCCGTTCATCGACCGCTTCGGCTCGAGTTCGCTGCGGCGGCGCTGGATCCTCATCGCCGCGGCGGTCCTGGTGATCGCGGCGCTGGTGTCGCTCGCGATCTACGCCCAGGTCTCGACTCCGGGGCAGCACGTCCCGGGCATGGAGGGAGGTTGACATGCGTCTCAATATCGCATTCCTGACGCTGCTTGTGACGGCAACGCTCGCCGCGGGCCTAGAACTCAAGGAATTCCCTCTGGCGCGTGACGGCGACGTGATCGCCCGCGCTATCGCATTCGGCATCGCGCCCGTGCTTGCCATCTCGGTGGGGTTGTTGACCCGCATCGTGTCGCGCGTCGACGCGGTCAGGCGTGCGGGAAAGGAGACATCACGGTGAAGAGATTAATCATCGGGGCAATCCTTGCTGCAACAATCGCCTGGCTCCCCGCAATCACGTCCGCTCATGGTGGGACCGATGTAACCGTCAGCGGCCATCCGCATCCCGGCGGCCCGATCGAGATCGTGGGCGAGGATTTCGCCGCGAACGATGTCGTGCGCATCGAGCTGCGCAAAGACGGTGCGGAGCCATCCGAACTCGGCCGCATTCCCGCTGACGAGGACGGCGGCTTCACGGTGACGCTGCACATCCCGGCGTCCGTGGCACCCGGCCTGTACGAGCTTGCCGCCGAAGGACAGAAGTCCGCCACGTTCGAGGTGACCATCCTGGATCCCCCTGCGGGATCTGCGGTTGCGGCCGAACCGGCGGCGGCGGCGGGATCCGCCTCGAACAACCGTCCAGCCGGCGAGACGCTGGGCCTCGCCGTGTTCACGGCGGCCATCGCTCTCGCCGCCGTCGGACTGCTCTGGGCGAGCCGGACCCACGCGCATTCGGCAGGCGCGTAGCGATTCGGACAACGAGCGCCCGTTGGTGGGCCCACCACGTCGATGTACGTGTGGCCCACCAGGAAGGGCCGTTCGGCTCCTGATACTGGTACTCCCTAGGAGTACTATCGCTACATGGAGAGCACGTCCGGGTCATATGCCCACGACAAGCAGACCATCCTCCAGCGGCTCAGCCGTATCGAGGGGCAGGCGCGCGGCGTCGCCCGCATGGTGGAGGAAGACCGCTACTGCATCGACATCCTGCAACAGATCGCGTCGATGCAGGCGGCGGCTGACGCGGTGGCGCTGATGCTCCTCGAGGATCACGTGAAGGGCTGCGTCGCCGACGGCCTCCGCTCCGGCAGCGACGAGCGCGTCGATGAGGTCGTGGGCGTCATCCGCCGCTACCTCAAGAGGTGAACGCCATGAGTGTGGCCAGCACGGTGTTGAAGCCGTCGTTGTCAATACGGCAGCCATGGGGCCTCGCCCTCCAGAACCTGGTGCAAGACAGGCTTCGACTGGCTCTGAGCGTGGTCGGAGTGGCTCTGCCCGTCATGCTGATCCTCTTCATGCTGGGGCTTCGGGCGGGCGTCTTCCGGTCCTCCGTGATCTACCTCGATCACACGCCGGGGGCCGTGGCGGTGATGCCACCGGGCGTCAAGAGCACGAGCGCCGGCTCCGGCCAGTTCCTGTCTCGCGACACCGTCCAGGCCGTCGCCGAAACCCGAGGCGTCGGCCGCGTCTCGCCCGTCCTCCTGGTGATGGCGATCCCGGAGCTGCACGGCAGGAAAGAGATCATCAAGCTCGTCGGATACGAGACGGCCCTGGGCGGCGGTCCGTGGGATCTGGTGCGGGGCCGCGAGCCCGCGGCGGACGACGAGGTCGTCGTGGACCGCGTACTCGCCAACCGGCACGACTTCAAGGTCGGTGATTCATTCGAAATCGGCGGTCACCGGCTGAAGGTGGTCGGCCTCTCCAACGAGACCAGTTCCTGGACAGGAAGCTTCGTCTTCGCCCGAAAGGCTTTCGTCGAATCACTGGCGCTCGCGCCGCCCGGTGCGGCGACGTTTGTACTCGTGACGCCCACATCCGGCACGAAGGTGGCCGATCTCGTCGCCACGCTCCAACGCGTGCCGGGCGCGAACGTCCTGCTCAAGAGCCGGGTGATGGCGAACGACCAGCAGATCGTTGCGGGCATCTTCGACCAGGTGATCCTGCTCATGGTGGCCGCCGCGTTCATCGTCGGGACGCTCGTCATCGGCATGGTGATCTACACGGCGACGATCGAGCGGCGCGGCGAGTACGGCATCCTCAAGGCGATCGGCGCCCGCAACGGCGTCCTCTACCGCGTCGTTGCCTCGCAGGCGCTCGCCGCGGCGGGCCTGGGCGCGCTGCTCGGCGTCGGCTTCGCGTTCGGCATGGGCTGGCTGGTCATGACCGCGAGGCCGCAGTTTCTTGTCGCGATCGAGCCATCAGCGATCATCGCGACGCTCGCGGCCGGACTCGTGATGGCGCTCGCCGGCGCGCTGGTCCCCGCGCGGGCTGTCGCGGGCCTGGCGCCGGCCGACGTCTTTCGGAGGTAGGCACATGTTCCGCCTTGCCGTAAGCAACCTGATTCAGAACAAGACGCGTCTGCTCATTTCCGTGGGCGGCGTCGGGCTCGCGTTGACGCTGGTCCTCTTTTTCGGCGCGGTGTTCGCCGGCGCCCAGGGGCGGTTGACGGCCTACATCGACCGCGCGGGCGCCGATGTCTGGGTCTCGCAGGAGGGCGTCCGGACGATGCACATGTCGGAGTCCGCGCTGCCCGCGTCGGTCGTGGGCCAGGTCCGGGCGGTGCCGGGCGTCGAGCAGGCGGTGCCCGTCCTCTACACCGAAAGCATGCTCGAGGCAAAGGGAAACGAGTACATCGTCTATGTCTTCGGCGTGTCTCCTGACGCTCCCTTTGGCGGTCCCTGGCGCATCGTCGATGGCGCGGCGACGCCCGGACCGGGCGAGGTAATCCTCGATCACGCGATCGCAACCCAGGCAGGACTGCGCGTCGGCGACCCGGTGACGGTGCTGGGCCGGGAGATGAAGATCGCCGGGCTGACATCCGGCACCTCAAGCCTCGTGAGTTCCGTTTCCTTCGTCGGGATGGACGACTTCGCTCGGGTCCGCGGCGGGAGCGCTGTCATCAGCTTCGTGCTGGTGAAGGTCCAGGCGGGCGAAGCCCCTGCCGCCGTCTCCGCCCGGATCGCCCAGAGCGTGAGCGGTGTCACTGTCCAGACACGCCAGGAGTTCGCCACCGCGGAACGCAACTTCGTTGGGGATATGAGCGCCGACATCATCAACATCATGAACACCGCGGGGTTCCTCACAGGCCTCGCGGTCGTCGTCCTCACGGTCTACATCGCCACCGTCGCTCGCCGAAGAGAGTACGGCGTCCTCAAGGCCATGGGCGTGCGTAACGGCCGCCTCTATCAGATCGTCTTGTTTCAGGCCTTGCTCACCGTCGCCATGGGAGTGGTGACCGCGCTCAGCATCACGCTGGCGCTGTCCGCGGTCATCCCGCGCTTCAACGAGCTCATGGTGCTCTCCGTAACCATGACTTCAGTGCTTCGGGTGACGGTCATTTCAGTCGTGATCGCCGGGGTCGCGGCCGTGCTGCCTGCAAAGCAGCTCGCCGGCCTCGAGCCCGTGGCGGTGCTGAGAGGGAGTCGATCATGAGTGCGAACGGACTGCAAGTCAACCATGTCACGAAGCGATTCGGCGCTGACGAAACCGAGGTGACCGCAG
>Ga0315281_10004714_pt1 | contig 19762 bp, 22 predicted proteins | sample YL17G07_0_MG_FD_204540 | JGI IMG/M metagenome (GOLD analysis project Ga0315281, IMG submission 204540) | Sediment microbial communities from Yellowstone Lake, YNP, Wyoming, USA - YL17G07_0 | ecosystem: Environmental > Aquatic > Freshwater > Lake > Sediment | place: USA: Wyoming | collected... | reverse complement strand
TCGCCGCCGCCTCGGTGTGCGTGCTGTCGTCCCTGGTGAGTTCAAGAAAAATATCTTCCAGGCTGGCGCGCTGCGGGATGAGCGCGGCGAGACCCCAGTTCTGGGCAACGGAAAGTTTCACCAGCGCTTCCGTCGGATCGCTGGACGGCTCGTGGTACACGCGCAGACTGCCGCCATCGGCAGTCTCCACATTCACGACACCGGCGATTTTGGCGATAGCTGCCGTATCGGGAGAATGGCGGAAACGCAGCGTGAGCACTGACGATTGCATGCGTTGCGAAAGTTCCTCGCTGCTGACGTTCAGCACCAGCTCGCCCTTGTTGATGATCTGCACGTGATTACAGACCGTCTGCACCTCGGTCAGGATGTGCGTGGACAGGATCACGCTGTGTTCCTTGCCGAGTTCGCGCACCAGGTGGCGAATCTCGCGGATCTGAATCGGGTCGAGGCCGGCGGTCGGCTCGTCGAGAATGATGACCGGCGGCAGATGGATAATGGCCTGAGCGATGCCGACGCGCTGCTGGTAACCCTTGGACAGGTTGCCGATCAGGCGCCGTCCGACTTCCGTGAGGCCGCACTTTTCCTTGGCGCTATCGCGTGCCGCGCGCCGCTGACTGCGCGTGATGCGGTTGAGCGCCGCGGCGTAATCGAGGTATTCATCGACCGTCAGGTCGCGGTACACCGGCGGCTGTTCGGGCAGGTAGCCGATAGCGGCCTTGGCGGCGCGAGGATCTTCGAGCAGGTCGTGTCCGGCGACCGTAATGCGTCCCTGGCTTGGGGCGAGGTTGCCGGTGAGCATTTGCATGGTGGTGGTCTTGCCGGCGCCGTTTGGCCCGAGAAATCCCAAGACCTCGCCCTGCCGGACCGCGAAACTGATATTTTTGACGGCCTGGAGCGAGCCGTAGAAACGGGATAGACCGTCAACCTGAAGCAGGGTCGCGTGATTCATGATCTTCTTGGGGAAAGCGTCCTTACCTTAATAAATAGGAATATCGCGCGGGGACGGCCCGGTGTTGCCACAGCGCCAATTCCGACTTCGGGCGCCATTCAACGCAGCCGGGTCCCCTTTGTCAATGCAGACAGTGGACACCGGTTTTTTGGCCGAAAGTTGATGCCGTTTATCGGCCAGTTGACGCAGTACAGCGGCAATCTGTATGGTAGTTGAGCGTCTTGCCAGTCGGCAAAATGAAAATAACATATATATTATCAAATAGTTACATATTATTTCCGGAATTGGCACGGGGAATGCAATTGTCAGGCAGGTCCCTGCGTATACGAGGGTAGCGAACATGAAGCGGTTCTGGCCAAAACCTTATCTGGTTGCAGTGCTGGCGACAGCCGTCATGCTCGGCTGGACCGGAACCAATGGTGTGGTGAGCACGGCGGGACTTGAGAACGAGCTGGCCAAGGGTGACGCCAGCTGCGCTACGGCTACTCCTTGCCCGGCAGTCCCTGGCGAAATACTCGCGCACTGGATCAGCCGGACCAGCACGGGCAATCTTTTTCTGGTGATGCCGGCCAGTTGCCAGTCGACTGAGCATTGCGCGGCCCGATTTGTGGAGCGCACGGCGCAGGGCACTGCCACCCGTCTGAACATTGAGGGCCAGTTCCGGGTGCTGCATGGCGACAAGCCGATTCCGGACGTGCAGGCATGGCGCGCGCTGTCCGACTCGGAAACCGAATATACCCGCTACACCTGGACAGCCGGCGCCTACATCAAGGTCGAGACCCGTACGGCGTACAGCGTCGACGGCGTCGAATGCGGCACCGCCCTGGAATGCTACCAGACGGCCAACAAGGCGCATGCCGACCACGACACCGGCCGGGCGTTGAAGATCTGGGAGAAGGTGCACAAGGTCTCCTGGATCTGACGCGCTGAAAAATACATTCAGCCACAGATAAACGCAGATAGGCACAGATAACAAACACCACAGTCGGCAATCACAATTCGATCTGTGTATATCCGTGGTCTAGCCTTTGTGTTTCTTTACGCCTCTACAGTGAAACGACTTGCCGGCCACGCGCCGCGCAGGTAGCGTAGCAACACCCATCGCCACACGCCCGCCATGTCTGCGTCCCGCGCGCATCACCATGATCACAGCACTCATCACCGCGTGCCGGCGGCGCGCAGCCTTTATTTGGTGCTGGCGCTCACGCTCGGATTTGCTTTTGTCGAGGCAGCAGCCGGGTTCTGGTCCGGATCGCTGGCGCTGCTCGGCGACTCCGGCCACATGTTCTCCGACAGCGTGGCACTCGCCCTGGCGGCCTTTGCCGCCTGGGTGGCGCGCCGCCCGCCGTCGGCACGCCACTCCTACGGGTTCGCGCGCGCCGAGGTGATTGCCGCGCTCGTGAACGGACTGCTCATGCTCGCAGTCGTGATTGCCATTGTGGTTGAGGCGATTTCGCGCCTGCAGGCTCCGCGTCCCATTCCAGGCATAGCGGTGATGGCGGTTGCCGCGATCGGGCTGGCGGTCAACCTGCTCGCGCTTTACATTCTGAGCCGTGGCGCGCACGACCTGAACACTCGCGGCGCATTGCTGCATGTTTTCGGCGACCTGCTCGGTTCGATTGCCGCGCTCATCGCCGGTGCAGTGATTTATTTTACCGGGTGGATACCGATCGATGCGCTGCTGTCGCTGCTGATCTGCGGACTTGTCCTGTTTTCCACGCTGCACCTGTTGCGCGAAGCATTGCAGGTACTGATGGAAGGCGTGCCGCTGAATATCGATCTCAATGGTGTCGGCCAGAACCTGGCGGCGGTGCCGGGAGTGATCTCGGTGCACGACCTGCACATCTGGACGCCGGCATCCGGCGCACCAGCGCTGTCCGCGCATGTCGTGATCGAGTCAATGGATGACTGGATGAAGACATTGGAGGCGTTGCGCTCAGCACTCAGCCGCCATTACGGCATCGAACATGTCACGCTACAGCCGGAAACCCGCGATGGCATTATTCCCGTGGCAGCGCTTGTGCGCAGGCCGCGGCAAGTGCCGCGCCGGGGCGGCAGTTAATCATGGGTTTTTTGCAGGCCTGCCTTCACTGCTTATGATTTTCGGCGCAGACCCGGCTTAATAGCCGTAATCGTTGACCGCGTTGGTTCCCGGGGTGGCGGGGACATGGCGAGACATATCCGGGTGATGCAGACTCCGGCACAGTTCAAGCGCCTGCCGGCAATGGCTCAGGGCGCGGTTACTGTCGCCTGTCTCTTCAAAAAGCGTTCCGAGCTCGGCATGTGCGGCGGCGCTGGTACCGAGCGTAAGGGATTTTTCCAGATAACGGCGTGCGCGATCGGTCAGGCGATTGCGGTGTGCCAGCCGTCCGAGCGTGAGCAGCAGCGCCGGGCTTTCGCCGTGACGCGCGAGCCATTCCTCGGCGGTTTCGAGCTGGGCGGCCGGTTGCGCATTCCGAGCTTCGCCGTACAGCAGCACCAGGCGTTCGTCCCACTGGCGTTCCAGGGCCGTGGCGAGCAGGGCACTGCATTCATCCATGGCGTTCTGATTGATCAGTTGGCGCGCATAGACACCAATCAGATCCGGATGCTGACGCGCGCTTTCTGAAATTCCGGACCACGCGCGATGCAGGGTATCGAGGGCGCCGGCCGGCAGCGGCAGGCTCAGCAGTTCGCGCTGGGTCGCGCGTTCCAGGTCATTGAGCTCCCCGTCCGGCAGCAGGTGACGACGCCGTGCCTCCGGCAGCAGGCGCGCCAGATTCTGCCAGTCGCGCAGTCGCCGGTGAGCTTCGATCAGCAGACGCACAGCTTGTGCCTGTTGTGGATGGCTGGCCTGCACACGCGTGAGCGTGGCGAGCGCCTGCTCGTTCTGCCCGGCAAGCAACTGGAGCTGTGCCTGGGTCATTTCTGTGGCCAGCGCGCTGGCGCCGCTGTGTTGGTGCGCCTGTGATAAATAATTATCGCGCTTGTCGGTGTTTCCCTGGCCCTGAGCCGCCAGCGCGGCGGCGAGGTAGCCAAGAAACGGCGAGTCCGCGGCATGCAGGCTTGCCACCAGTTCCTTCTCGGCCTTGAGCCACTCGCCCGCAAGCAGATGCGTCAGTCCGTTGAGGAAGGCCTCGCGCGCCTTGCGGGTGCGCCGTGTCTGGCGCCAGCGCGTCAGGCTGTGCGGGGCGCGCACGATGCGCACCAGCAGGCGCACGCAGAAATAGAGAACCGTAAAAATCACCGCGGCGATCAGCAGGAACATCGCAAGCGAGGTTTCGAGCACGTACGGCTCGCGCGTGATCAGTACATAGCCCGGATTCCGGAATGCCACGAGTGTCGCCGAGGCCGCGGCAAACAGCAGCAACAGGGCGCTGAACAGCGTTCTCATGATGCGGTCCGCCTGGCGGTGATTTCACGCAACGCCTTGAGCGAAGCGGAAATGTCCGGCAAGTCAATGGCGCGGTTTTTCAGAATGCCATCGAGTTCAGTGGCTGCGTTCTGCACGGCGGGCGCACTCGCGTCATAATAATCGCGCAGCCACTGCTGCGCGGCTTTGGCATTCAACTCGACGGTCGCGAAGTCGCCATGCAGCAACGCCACCTGTGCGCCATACAGCATCAGGCGCAGATTCTCGCGCAGGAAATATTTTTGCTCCGCCAATAACAGGGGGCGGCGCACGTCGGTCGTGGTGCGGATGCTCACCAGGTTGCGCAGATCCTTCCACACCTCGCGCAGGAAGCCCGGTTCGCCCGCGTTGGCGGCGGCACCCTCGGCGCGCGGTTTCGGGTCGGGCAGTAGCGTCAATGCGTCCACGCGCGCGCCGAGTTGTCCGAGACGTTGGGCCATGCCGCTGAGATCAAGGCGTTCGAAACCCTCGAGGGCAAGAATCTCGCCTTCCAGCAGTTTACGTGCCGGCAGGTAGTCGGGATCGCCAAGCTGCTGCAACTGGCGATCGGCGACGCGCAGCGCCGCCAGCGCCTGGCGCGCATCGCGCGCATAGGCGAGACGATGCTGGGCGATGACCAGCAGGTTCTCGGTTTCGGTAATCAGCCAGGTGCGCCGCCCCTTGCCGATTTCGTCGTGCAGCGTCTGAACACCGCTTTTGAGCGTTTCCTGGGTCTCATGCAAGGTGCCGAGCTGCTGGCTCATTTGCGCCGACAGCTCTTGCAGCTGTGCGGTTTCCTGCTCCACCTGGAGGAGCCGGCCCTTGGCGTCGGTAAGGCCGCGCTTGCTGTTGACCAGCCAGCCGACATAGCCGCTGGCCAGCATGGCGATAACTGCCAGCACCAGCGCCAGCCCGGCGGCGAAGCGACCAGTGCGGATGGGCTTGCCGGTGGCCGGCGCGCGGCGATTGGCGCGTTTTTTTACAGCCGGGGCAGGTGTGGTGTCTGGATCCATGGTGTGTGGCTCGCGATGTGACCGGCCTGAACGGGCGGAAAAGAGTCTTCAGGGATTCATTATAAGGAATTTTGTCTGGCCCGCCACGCGTGCACTGTGGTCAGGATCGCCGTATCGCTGGCCTGTGCGGCGACACACAACTCGGCGTGGAAACCCAGTTCCCGGCAGGTTTGCGCCAGACGTTCACTCACGACCACGACCGGCGTGGACAGCAACCGCGCGCGACCGGATTCGCCCACAAGCGTGCAGAGATTACGTGCGCCTTCAATGCTGGTGAGGATCAGAATGTCGATCTCGCCCCGGCGCAGGCGCGCGAGGATTGCCGCATCGGGATTGCGCGGCAACATGCGCCGGTAACACTCGGCATAGGTCACGCGCGCGCCACGCGCGTTCAGACTCTCGCCGAGCAATTTGTGCCCGCCCTCGCCGCGAACGATCAGGATATCTTTTCCGGAGACAATGGCGGACGGCAGGAGTTCGAGCAGCGCCTCGCTGTCGAAGCGTTCCTGCGGGGCCAGTACCTTGTCGAAGCCTTGCTCGTTGAGGGCGTGCAGCGTTCCCTGGCCGACCGCCGCCAGCCGCAACCCGGGCGGAACGCCGCCACGCGCGCGCACAAGTGGCAGAAACTGGCGCACGGCATTCGGGCTGATGAAAATCGCGAAGGTAAACTCTGGCAGGCGATCGAGCGCGGCGTGCAAAGCAGTGGTGCTGGCCGGCGCGGCAATTTCAATGGTTGGCAGGCGCACGGCCTCGCCGCCGGCGGCCTCTATTTTCTGTGCGAGCGTCTCGGCCTGGTGCGCGGGGCGCGTTACCAGCACCCGCACGCCAAGCAGGTCGGGATTAAACATGACAAATCTTCCAGGCGCCGTTAAAGCCCATGGCGCCAAGAACGGCGCCTGGTGTGGCGCGATGGACTTTGTGCAGGCTTGCTTTCATTGAAATTGAATAAGAGGAACCTCTAGAAATTGGGCATCCCTTCTCCCTCCGGGAGAAGATGAGGATGAGGGGATGTTCATTCATGTACTTACCTCCCTCACCCTAACCCTCTCCCCAAGGGAGAGGGGATTTTTAGAGGATTCTCATGGATATTCTTGTGCAGGCCTGCTGTCCTTAGACACGGCCGTACACCTTGTCGAGTATCGTGCGCGCACCACGCGCCAGCAACTCGTTGGCCAGGTCAACGCCGAGTGCCTCGGCGCGCGCGGCATCGCCCTCGATCTCGCCGCGGATGACATGGCTGCCGTCCGGCTCACCGACCAGCGCGCGCAGATGCAGGACATCCTCATCCAGTTCGGCGTAGGCGGCGATCGGCACCTGGCAGCCGCCCTCAAGACGCGCGTTGAGCGCGCGTTCGGCGGCAACGCGTACCGACGTGGGCTGGTGGTGCAGCGCTGCGATGAGCTGCTCGCTGGCAGTGTCACCGATGCGGCACTCGATGCAGATCGCGCCCTGTCCGACGGCGGGCAACAGAATTTCCGGTGCCAGCTCGGCGCGAATGCGCTCGCCCATGCCCAGGCGCTTGAGGCCGGCGCAGGCGAGAATGATGGCATCGAACTCGCCGCCATCGAGCTTGGTGAGGCGCGAGTTGACGTTACCGCGCAAGCTCACGATCTCGAGTTGCGGGTAGAGCGCGCGCAGCTGGCAGGTGCGGCGCAAGCTGGAAGTGCCGACGCGCGCGCCTCTGGGCAGCGCAGCCAGCGTATCGTAGTTGTTCGAGACAAAAGCATCGCGCGGATCCTCGCGTTCGCCGATCACCGGGATATGCAGCCCGTCGGGCAGAGTGACGGTCACATCCTTGAGGGAGTGCACGGCAATGTCCGCGCGTCCATCGAGCAGCGCCTGCTCCAGTTCTTTGATGAACAGTCCTTTGCCGCCGATCTTGGCGAGCGGCGCATCCAGGATCCGGTCGCCTTCGGTGCTCATTTTCACCAGTTCGACCTCAAGGCCGGGGTGCGCTGCCATGAGGCGGGCACGCACGTGCTCGGCCTGCCACAAGGCGAGTGGACTCTTGCGGGTGCTGATGCGCAGGCGATTCATAGGCGGGTCAGGGGATTTGGCTGGGTGGGTTGCGGTATAATCCAAGGGAGCCCTACCGCATTTGTGTTGTCATTATACTAGGCGAAAGCGTTCACTGAATCATCCCGCAATGTCCATGGCGGCAATCATCTGCCTGGACGGGTTTTCCCTGGCCATGTTCCGACCCTGTCTCCTGAAATACCTGTTCGCGGCGCTGTCTCTGTTGTTGTCCGGTTGCAGCGAGGCCCGCGATGCGTTGCCCGTGGCCGTGAACCTGCAGGCCGACGCGCAACGGGCGCGCGCGCAATGCCTGCCGATCGTGCTGTTCTTCCATTCCACGACCTGCCCCTATTGCCGCGAAGTGGAAGATCTCTATCTGGCGCGGTTGCAACGGGAGAACCAGACCAAACCCCAGTTTCTGCTGCGCACCGTTGAGATCGGCCAGACGCAACCGCTCGTGATCTTTGACGGAACCAAAACGAATCCGCGTGCTTTTGCAAAACAGCAGGGCGTGACACTCGTGCCGCACCTGCGCTTCCTCGGGCCGGATGGCGAGGCGCTGGCGCCCGACCTGGTAGGGCTGACGCCGCGTGATTTCTATGGCGCTTATCTGGAGGGCTCGATCAACGACGCCGGAGAGAAGCTGCGTCGCGCCAGGCGCTGATCAGGTATTTCACCGGACTTCCGAGAGAGCGCAGAAAAACTATCTCCGTGCCCAGCGTCGTACGGCAGCAGCGTGCCGGCGGCTCACGTCCAGTTTTTTCTCCAGGCCGGAAAGGGCCACTTGCCAGTTGCCGGTCGTGCTTTTCTCAATGCCCTTGATGTACTCAGTCGCGACCAGTGCATTGCGGTGGATGCGCAGAAACACCTTCTCGCCGAACTCTTTCTCCAGATTGATCAGCGAATCCTCGATCAGGTGTTCCTCACCCGTGGTGCGCACCGTGACGTACTTGCTGTCGGCCATGAAATAGAGGATGTCCTGCACTGGCACCAGGCGGATGTTGCCGCGCAGGTGCACGCTGATGTGGGTGCGCGCCTGCGGCGTTTCCTGGGCCTGGTTGATTTCCTGCAACTGTTGCAGGGTGAGCTTCTTGGCCTTGTCGAGCGCGGCCGCCAGCCGGTCCTTGCGGATCGGCTTGAGCAGGTAGTCCACCGCGTTGACCTCGAAGGCATGCAAGGCATGCTGGTCGTAGGCAGTAGTGAAAATAACCATCGGCGGGTTCTCCATGCCCATGAGGTGCATGGCCGCTTCCAGCCCGTCCATGCCGGGCATGCGGATGTCCATCAGCACGACATCCGGATTGAGCTCGGCGGCTTTCTCAACCGCCTCGTTGCCGTTCATGCCTTCGCCGACCACGACGTGCCCGCCGATCTCGTTGAGCAGTTCACGCAAGCGGTCGCGCGCCAGCTTTTCATCATCTACGATCAACACTCTCATGGGTTACCTCCACGAATTGGAATTTCTACCGCCACGCTGAAGCGTTCGGGCTCTTGGGTAATTTCAAAACGCGCCGCATCACCGTAGTGGCTTTCAAGGCGCAGACGCAGGTTGTCCAGGGTATGTTCGCTGGGCAGCGGCGTGACCGCCGATTTGGAGCGCAGGCGCGGCAGCGGGTTTGTGACACGAATATGGATGATATCGTTTTCTTCCCGCAACTGTACGCTGATGACGCCGCCGGTCGGGATCGGCTCGATACCGTGCTGGATGGCGTTTTCGAGCAACGGCTGCAGCACGAGTACCGGCATCACCGCCTTGCGCGGGAACTTGCCGACATTCCAGTCCACGCGCAGGCGGCTGTCGAGGCGCAACGTCTCGATGTCGAGATATTTCTTGGCGATCGCGATCTCGTTGCTCACCGGCACCAGGTTCTCGCTGTCGCCGAGCATGGTGCGAAAGAGGTCGGCCATGTCCACCACCGCGGTCTCGGCCTTGTCCGGGGCGCTGCGAATCAGGCTGGCGATGATGTTCATGGTGTTGAACAGGAAGTGCGGGCGGATGCGCGAACGCAGTACCTCGATTTTGGCGCGCGCCTCGGACAGGGTGCGCTGGCGCAACTGGTGACGTGCGAGAAAGTAGCGCAGCGCGAGTGCGTTGATGATTGCTGCCACCGTGAAGTTCTGAATGTGAAAGTAGGCATACCACTCCGGGCGCGGCGTACTGACTGCACCGGCCAGCCATAGAACCCATACCGCTGCTTCGCTTATGACCAGCACGACCACGAGCAGCAGCAGATAGGCGAAACCGAGGGCACGCGAATTGGGCAGTTTATCGAGGAAGCGGCGTGCGGTGCACAGGGTAGCGGCGCCGGAGAGGGCGATCCACTGCACAAACAGCGAAACCAGCAACAGGTCCTGAAAGAGATTGGTGGAGATGCGGCGCGTGACCAGCGTGATCACAACCGCCAGCAACTCCGCGATCAGAACAATACCGCCGATCGCGCGTCCGCGGCAGAAGTTCGGCAGGAAATGCGTATCGTCTGCGGTTGTGACCGGGGCTGGCGCAAAGAGCCGCAGCAGGTGGCCCGTGGTGTCGGCCACGCGCGGCAGCAGTCGGTCGCGCAACAGGTGCGCGCCGGCGGCGAGCTGTTTGCGCGCCTGCAAGGACCATGCAGAGAGCTTGTTGGTGTCGAAGGCCATCCGTTATCCCCGCACGATCGGCATGCGCAGCTTCACATGATACTGGCCGCCGTCCTGAAACGCTTGCATGCTGGCGTTGTCGCCGAAGTGGCTTTCCAGACGCAGGCGGATGTTGTCCACGGCGATCTTGTTGCCCTTGCCGTGCGCGTGCTTGGGCACATCCGGCAGCGGATTGCTGATCATCACGTTCAGCGTCTCGTCTTCGCCCCATATTTCGATACGCAGCGTGCCGCCCTGGAAGCGCGGTTCAATGCCGTGATAGATGGCATTCTCCAGCAGCGGCTGCAGCGTGAGCGCCGGGATCAGCGCCGATCTGGGCACGTTGTTCACGTGCCACGATACCTTGAGGCGGTCGCCGAGCCGGAGCTTTTCGATCTCCAGGTACTGGCGCGAGATCTCGCGCTCCGCCGAGATCGGCACCAATTTGCGCGCATCCGCGAGCAGCACGCGGAACAGGTCGGCCAGATCCTGCAGCGCGGTTTCCGCGAGTGCCGGGTCGGAACGCGTCAGGCTGGCAATCGAGTTCATGCTGTTGAACAGAAAATGCGGGCGGATGCGCGATTGCAGGGCCTGCAGGCGCGCTTCCTGCTCGGCGTGCGAGTCGAGCTCCGAGCGATGTGCCACGAACAGGTAGCGCAGGCCGAGGATGCTGATGAGCGATCCGACCAGAACACTGCGCAACAGCAGGGAATAATGCCACTCCGGCCAGCGTTCCGTGGTGAGCTTCAGGTCATAGAGCGCGAACACCATGATTTCGGTGCCGACAATAATCACCATCAGGATCAGCAGGAACACGAGCAGTGATCCGGCACTCACGGACAGGCGCCGGATCAGGGGCGAGAACAGTTTCAGCACCAGTACGCTGGTCAGCGACAGGATGAGTGCGAAGCCGGTGAGCAGGTTGAGATCCTGCCAGGCGTTCTCGTTGAAAATATCGTTGCGGCTGATGGTGATGATGGCGGCAATGATGACCGCGAGCAGAACGATGCGGATCGCCACCTTGAACGATCCAAAGTCGGGTAAAAAGTGCTGGCCCTCGCCAATAGCCTTGGCCATGTGTTGAGTCATTAACCTGTTAATCGTGCCGATATCACGGGGCGGCGGTCTTATGCCGTCTTGGCCTTACCCCAAGAATTGGATTGAAGTTTACACTGCCAGCTGGGCGGCAATATATAAGGAGATAAAAAAACCCCCGTCCATCCTGGACGGGGGCCTTAACACCTGGTCCGGCATTCGGGGTGGGGGTGCACAAAGGAGAGTCCGAACCAGGGCACTGCTCTTTGCCATGCCGATGACTTAACCGTAGCCACATCTGTCATCCGCAACAATGGATTACCGATAACCGGAATGTGCCCACGGACAAGTGGCAGCGGGCCACGGACCCGGCGGGAAGTTCGGTTATACTGGTGATTCTCCTTTTTCGGTAACCGGCCGTGAAATCAGAAAAACCCTGGAGCGGACGTTTTACGGAACCCACCGACAGTTTTGTCGAGGCGTTCACGGCCTCGGTGACTTTCGACCGGCGCCTCTATCGGCATGATATCGCCGGTTCGATCGCGCACGCGCGCATGCTGGCCCATGTCGGCGTGCTGACGCACGCGGAATGCGAGCTGATCGTCAAGGGGCTCAAGGAAATCGAGGCCGAGATCGACGCCGGGCAATTCGAGTGGAGCACGGCGCTCGAAGATGTGCACATGAACATCGAGGCGCGCCTGATCGAGCGTATCGGCGACGCCGGCAAGAAATTGCATACCGGCCGTTCGCGCAATGATCAGGTAGCGACCGACCTGCGTCTGTATCTGCGCGATGGCATCGACGAGGTCAATGCGGCCGTGCGCCGCCTGCAAGAAGCGCTGCTCGGCGTCGCCGAGCGCGAGGCCGACACGATCCTGCCCGGGTTCACCCACCTGCAGGTTGCCCAGCCCATCACCTTCGGCCACCACCTGCTCGCCTGGTTCGAGATGCTGGCGCGCGACCGCGAACGCTTTACCGATTGCCGCAAGCGCGTGAACATCATGCCGCTCGGCGCGGCGGCGCTGGCCGGCACCAGTTACCCGATCGATCGCCTGCACACGGCCAAGGCACTGGGCTTCGACGCGCCCGCGGAGAACTCGCTGGATGCGGTGTCGGATCGCGACTTCGCCATCGAATTTGTGGCGGCCGCGGCGTTGCTGATGACCCACCTGTCGCGTTTTTCGGAAGAGCTCATTTTCTGGTCGTCCAGCCAGTTCGGGTTCATCGAGCTGTCGGACGCGTTCTGCACCGGCTCCAGCATCATGCCACAAAAGAAGAATCCGGACGTGCCGGAACTGGTGCGCGGCAAGGCCGGGCGCGCGCACGGCAATCTCGTTGCACTGCTCACCCTGATGAAGGGCCAGCCGCTCGCCTACAACAAGGACAATCAGGAAGACAAGGAACCATTATTCGATTCCCTCGACACGGTGCTCGGCAGTCTCAAGGTGTTCGCCGAAATGATCCCGGCAATGAGCGTGAAACGCGAAGCGATGCGCAGCGCCGCGCAGCGCGGCTTTGCCACAGCCACCGATCTGGCCGACTACCTGGTGCGCAAGGGCGTGGCGTTCCGCGATGCGCACGAAATCGTCGGCCGCGCCGTGCGCCACGGGATTGAAACCGGTCAGGACCTGAGTGCGATGAGCATCGAAGCGTTGCAGGCATTCTCGCCGGCCATCGATGCCGATGTGTACGCGGTGCTGACCCTGGAGGGCTCGGTGGCGGCGCGCAACCATGTCGGTGGCACGGCCCCGGAGCAGGTGCGGGCGGCGATCAAGCGGGCACGCAAGCGGCTCTAGCAGGTTGTTGAAAAAGTAGTTGTAGGGTGCGTTCCACGCACCATGGCCGGTGCGTGGAACGCACCCTACATATAAGAAACAAAGACTTGTGGAAGTCCATGTCTTCGTGGGAGACGAGATGAGGGTTTGTTTATGAGTTTTTCAACAACCTGCTAGGTGTTGGAGACGCAGTTCGTGCAAATGGATAGCCTGTAGTGAATGAACCGGGGTTGAGAAGGTATGCACTTTCGGCGTGAGTCCGACCGGGATCCGGGCAGCAAGCGGCGCTGGGATTTTTCCTTCCTGGCGAGTCCGGCGAGTCTGCGCGCCGTAAACTGGGATGACCAGCGCAGCCAGTTTGTAACCCGTTTTCTTTTTTGGGCGATCGGGCTCGCGTATTTCAATCTGGGCGCACCGGTCGCGCGCAGCACGGAATTCCTGCTGGCCGTGAATCTCATGTGCCTGGTGTATGTGCTGTTGATCACGGTCTATCTGGCCCACGCGCGCCGCAACATGCTGTCCCCGCTGCGCTGGCGGCTGGCGATGTGGACCGACCTCGTGTGCACGGCGCTGGTGGCGCTGGCCGATTCCAGTATCACCTCGCCGGCCTACCTGGTGTTTCTCGCCGTCATCCTCGGCAACGGCATGCGCTATGGGTTGCGGCCGTTCGGCGAAGCGGCGCTCGGCAGTTTTCTGCTGGTGCTGCTGATCCTGTACCTGCGCTTTACCGACTACATGAGCGTCCTGTCGGTGGCCGGTATTTTCTTTCTCCTGATCGGCGCGATTGTTGTGTTGTACGCCTATTCGCTCATGGCGCGTCTCGAGCAGCACCGCGACGAAATGGCCGCACAGAGCAGCCTCGACCTGCTCACCGGGCTGCTCAACCGGCGCGGTCTCGAGGAGCGCGCCGCCGCGCTGTTCCGTGATGTGCAGAACCGGAAGCATCCGCTCACGGTGCTGTTCGCCGACCTGGACGGATTCAAGGGCATCAATGATGCCCTCGGCCATCATGTCGGTGACGTGGTGCTGCGGAAAATCGCCGGGCTGATCAATGCCTCGATCCGCGACACGGATGTGGCGGCGCGCTACGGCGGGGACGAGTTCGTGGTGATCATGCCGGGTACGGATCTCCGGCACGCCCGGATGGTCGCCGAGCGCCTGCAGGCGGCGGTGGCGCAGTGGGCGCGCAGTGGTGAGACCGAACTGAGCCTGTCCATTGGCATCGGCGCGGCGCCCGAGCACGGGCAGGAGCTGGGCATCCTGCTGGAGCGCGTGGACGGCGCCATGTATCTGAGCAAGCAGTCACTCGGGCGCGGCGGTGTTCGTTGCGTGGGCGATCAGCCCGCCTGAACCAGAGGACCCTGCGCATGCACACGCTCGAAGATCTCAGAAATCAGCTGCGCGAATTCGCGCGTGCGCGTGACTGGGAACAGTTTCATTCCCCCAAGAATCTCGCTATGGCGATGATCGTCGAAGCCGCGGAGTTAACCGAACATTTCCAGTGGCTGACCGAGTCGCAGAGCCATGCGCTTGACCCGGTGAAGCGCGAACAGGTGGCACAGGAGCTGGCCGACGTGTTTCTCTATCTCGTGCGACTTGCCGACCGCCTGGACATCGACCTGATGGATGCGGCGCAGCGCAAGCTGGTGATCAATGCGCAGAAGTATCCGGCCGACAAGGTGCGTGGCAGCGCCAAGAAGGCCGGCGAGCCCTGATCAGCGGCCCGCCGCACCGTCCCGTTCCGGGCGTGGCCGTTCCTTGCTGTGTTCCTGTTCCTGCCGGCGCTGGCGCGTTTCCTGGCGCAGCTTCTGGCGTTGCTCCGGCGTCATGCCTTCCCAGCGTTCACGCAGCTGCTGACGTTGTTCGGGTGGCATGTTTTGCCAGCGGTTGCGCAGTGCTTCACGTTTCTCGGGAGGCAGATCGCGGTACCGCTGACGGCTGTGGCGGATGCGCTCCTGTTCCGCCGGCGGGAGCTCGCGGAATCGCTCGTAACGCTTGCGGATCTGCTCGCGCTGTTCCGGGGATAGCTGCTGCCAGGTCTTGAGCCGCGCGCGCGCCTGGCTGCGCTCCTCCGGGCTCATGGCCTGCCAGCGCGCCGCGCCCTTGCGCAGGCGTTCCTGACGCTCGGCGGGGAGCTGACTCCAGCGTTCCTGCATCGGTTGCAGCACCCGCTGTTCTTCCGGGCTGAGCTGTTGCCATTCGACGGCGTTCGGTTCTGCCTGCACGGCCGGAACCGTCAACAGTGCGAGCATCAATCCTGATCCAATCCACTTATTCATGTTGTTTCTCCTCGCGCGCCGGCTTCGGTTTCTCCGGCTCGCGGTCATTGAGGGATAACGGATCTACCCACTTTCCGTCCTGGGTTTCGAAGCTGCCGAGAAATTCCAGCATCTCGATGCCGGCCGGCTCCGGCAGCGGATTGCCGCTGCCGGCAGCAAGCAGCCCGGTGAGCAACAAACCGGTGAGTTCAGGCAGCATCGGTGTTCTCGGCGAGCCAGCGATAGAATTCGAGATCGCGATACAGTTCGAGGCTGTCGTTCTCGCTCAGCAGGTCGAATTGTTCGAAGCCTGCGACGGGCGGGGCCGCGGCCGGTGTGAACAGCAGAAAGGCTACCAGTGTCGCGGTGAGCGCGGCGGTCGCCAGCCCGCCCGCCGCCAGCCACGCCAGGCGGCGCGGACGTGCTTCCAGCGCGTTGCGGCGCGCGGCGCGCAGGCGCGCAATGGTCAGCTCGTCCAGCTGCTGTGCGCTGCGGTCGAGTTCGGCCTTCGCCGCGGCGATGAAACGGGATTCCTTGTCGTCGGTCATGGCCAATGGTCCTCCAGCTGAGCGCGCAGTGCATGTACCGCCCGCGAGTAATGGGTTTTCACGCTGCCTTCCGAGCAGCCCATGGCCGCGGCCGTGGCCGCGACATCCAGACCTTCCCAGGTGCGCAGCAGGAATGCCTGTTGCTGACGCAGCGGCAGGGTGCCGAGCGCGGTTTCGAGCGCCACGCCGGCGCGGGTATTGCCAAGCTGCTCCTCCGGGCGGCGCGCGTCCGGATCGGGCAGTGCGGCGAGCGGATCTTCATCATCGTCGTTATTTGTGCCCAGCCACGCCAGCCAGCGATGCTGTGTGTGTTGCCGCCGGTACCAGTCACGGATGCGGCTTTGCAGGATGCGGTGAAACAATGGACCCCATTCATCCGGCATGCGTCCGCCATAATGGCGTGCGAGCGCGAGCATGGCGTCCTGCACGATATCGAGCGCCTCGTCCCGGTTGCCGGTGGCGAACTGTGCCATGCGAAAGGCACGCCGTTCGACACCGGCAAGGAAACAATCCAGGCTCGCGCGAGATTCCAGGTTTTTCTCCCGTGTGTGCCGCGTTGCATGCGTCGCCCGCAACGGATTAGCGGTCACCGCCGTGCCGGCGGTCGGCGCGCCGGTCAATGCGGTCGCCGCGGTGATCGAGCCTATTCTCTATGCGATCGCCCTTGCGGTCCAGGTGTTGGGCGGCCTTCTCATGGCCGTTGGCTTCAAGCCGGTCGGCGTGTTTGTCCAGTCGTTCGTTAATGCGTTCACCACGATTGTCGAGGCGTTTATTGATGCGGTCGCCGCGATCCTCGGCCAGCAGCGGGGCGGTGATCAACAGGGCCAGCAGGCCGCCGGTCAGTATTGCGGTTGTTTTCATGTTGCGCTCCTCTGTGAACGGTTGAACAATCCGGGTGTGACATACCCAATAACGCACGTCCGTCCCGTCGGTTGACAGGCGACGGTGGAATCTTTTCACCGGCAGGCCAGTCTAGGGAAAGCAGGCTTGCACAAAAATAGCTGTATTAGGGAAAGCAGGCTTGCACAGAAATAGCTGTTCTATACTCCGAATCCTGTGAACTACCGCCACCAATTCCACGCCGGCAACGTCGCCGATGTTTTCAAGCACCTGGTGCTGACCCGGGTGCTGGAGGCCCTGCGCCTCAAGGAAACGCCGTTCTGTGTGATCGACACGCATGCCGGCAGCGGTCTTTATCGCCTCCAGGCGCCTGGCGAATTCGAGCAGGGCATCGGCCGGCTCTGGCCGGTGCGTGCGCAATGGACGCAGCTGGCCGCGTATTTTGAATTGCTCGCTGCCCTCAATAATCGCAACGGACTTAAAGCCTACCCAGGATCGCCCTGGATTATCCGCGCACTGCTGCGCCCGCAGGATCGCGCCGTATTTTTGGAGCGCCATCCCGAGGAGGCCGCGGCGCTGCGTGACAATTTGCAGGGCAGTCGCGGCATCACCATCAACGAGGCGGATGCCTGGGCGGCGCTCAAGGGCCTGGTGCCGCCGAAAGAAAATCGTGGCTTGGTGTTTATCGATCCGCCGTACGAGAAGCCCGAAGAGTTCGATCAGGTAGCGCGGGCCTTGCGCGCGGCGCACCCACGCTGGCGTAACGGGATGTATCTGGTGTGGTATCCGATCAAGGCGCGCCGGCCGGTCGAGACGTTGCACGAAGCGGTTCACGATCTCGGCGCCGAGGCACTGGCGGTTGAGTTGCTGACCTTGCCCGAGGACGTGCCGCAGCGCTTGAACGGCAGCGGCGTGATTCTCATCAATCCGCCGTGGAAGCTGGAAGAGACATTACGCGCGCTGTTGCCGCCGCTGGCCACGTTCCTGGCCAGCCCGGATGGCCAACCGCTGGTGCGCTTTAAAAATTTGTCGGCCGGGAAAAATACGAGGAATTCTTGACGCCGGTCAATGCACCGCGCCGCGCACCTGTCTAGCATGAAAACCGTTAGCAACACCGGTGTTGGCCGACGGATCTCGTCGACGCGGCAGGATGGGGAGGATGCACCGCACCCCCGATTCCTGGCTTCCGCCCCGAAGCCCAGAACGGTTCGGGTCAAAGCCGAAGTCGCGCAGAGTCCGTCGGTTTCTTTTTGCCCGCCACAATGCGGTAGCGGCGATAAAAACTTATTTCTTCCTCTCTCGCGCCAGGCCACGCTCGATGGTGCTGAGCGGCACGACCATACCGCTGTTCATGCCCTCGCAACGCCGCGCCTCTTCGGTCCAGTCGCGTTTATGCTCGACAAGTTCCGGCCACCATGGGTAGGTGCGGCATTGGCGCGGACGCACTGAATAAATGCGGCAGCGGTTGTCGAACCCGAGAAACGGGCAGCGTCCGTTGTTTTCCAGGCGGATGCCGGTTATACCGGCATCGACACGCACCAGGTAGCGGCGCCGGAACCAGGCGGGTGAGAGTTTGAGGAAGGCGCGGATCGCCACGCGTTCCGCGGCGCTGGTTTCGACGTAGTGATCCGCGCCGCCGGTGCAGCAGGCACCGCAGCCGGTGCATTCAAAGCGCAGGGGGGTGTGTTGGTAAAACATAAAGGCTTGGCCACAGATGAACGCAGATAAACACAGATGTTACTGTAAAAAACCCTGTTCAGGATTTTTTACCCGTGTTTATCTGCGTTCATCTGTGGCGAATGTTTTTTCATGCCCGCCACAGGGCGGCCAGCGGAGAGAGATTGGCGGCCGGCGCAACGGGCAGGCGCCGGTGCCAGAGCTGGTCGAGGGCATTGCTGATCGGATCGAAGTCGTGACTGACTCGATGGAGGACCGCGGCGTGTTGCCGGTTTGGTTCGAGACGCGCGCAGCGCGCGAACGCGCTGCGTCCGTGCTCACGGTAATAGGCGATCTGCCCGCGATTTTTCAGACGGTCGCGGAACACCCCGCTCATGAACAGCGCGTAGTCGGCGATGTGGTGCAATACCAGCGCTTCGCGCGCGCGGCTGGGCCTTGCCGTATCGTTACCCAGTGCCGCCTGCTGCTCCATCAGCAGCCCGGCGATGGTTTCGATCGGCCGGCCTTCGGCATTGCGAAACGCAAACACTGCGCTTACCCGGGCAAAGCGCGTGAGCAGTTCGCTCACGTAATCCACGAGCGCCGGCTGGGCAAGGCCCCGCTCGCCGAAACCCTGCTGCACGTGGCGGCGAAAGAACGGATAAAGACCTGGAACCTGCATAAGCACCTCCTGCCGATTGCGGAGAGTTGCTCCCTGATTAAACGTATAGCCCAAGCCAGTCGACACGTTCACGTTACGCAGTGCCTGGTTATGACGCATGCGACCAGCGGCTGATGAGTTCCTGTTCGGGTTATCGGCCTGCACGCGCCGGTCTGAAGGGTAATTTTGACATCGTGGCGTGCACGGGTATGATTTCCACCAGCAATTCCAGGGATTACCCCTTTATCACCATTGGAGGAAGTACGATGCGTCGAATTACTGTGGTCGCGCTGGCGGCCGTGCTCGCCCTGGGCCTCGCTGGTTGCGGCGGCAAGGAAAAGGAAGAACTGCGCCAGAAGGTCACCAGCCTTGAGCAGCAGCTGGCCAAGGCCACCAGCCAGGTCGCCGAGAAGGAAGCCGCCATGGCCAGCATGGAGACGTCGCTCAAGCAGGCGCAGGACGAGGTTGTCAAGTGCAAGGTCGAGCGCGACAAGCTGAAATTGGAAGTTAAGAAAAAGACCGGAACCGCATCCAAGAAGAAATAAGATCGCGAAGTATGTCGCAAAACGCCCCGCGTGCGGGGCGTTTTGCTTTTTCTCCAGGGATGGAGTGTATGCCGCGTGAGCGGCCACCATGGCCATCCAAAGCCTTACGCGGCATTCGCGTCTCCCTGTGTATCGCAGGGCGCGCGGAGCAGCTCAACGGGGTGCATCATGATCGTAATCGGAACACCGCTTTCAAAGAATGCCACGCGCATCCTGCTGCTCGGCAGTGGCGAGCTCGGCAAAGAGGTTGCCATCGCCGCTCAGCGTTTGGGCGTTGAGGTGGTGGCCGTGGATCGCTACGCCAACGCGCCCGCCCATCAGGTGGCGCACCGTTCGCACGTCATCGACATGACAGACCCGAAGGCGCTGCGCGCGCTCATCGAACAGGAGAAGCCGGACATCATCGTGCCGGAGATCGAGGCGATCGCCACCGAGGTGCTGGTCGAGATCGAATCCCAGGGCCGTGCCATGGTTGCGCCG
>Ga0315281_10004713_pt1 | contig 19763 bp, 14 predicted proteins | sample YL17G07_0_MG_FD_204540 | JGI IMG/M metagenome (GOLD analysis project Ga0315281, IMG submission 204540) | Sediment microbial communities from Yellowstone Lake, YNP, Wyoming, USA - YL17G07_0 | ecosystem: Environmental > Aquatic > Freshwater > Lake > Sediment | place: USA: Wyoming | collected... | reverse complement strand
TGCGAAGGGTGAATCTCATACGCACTGGCGATCCCGTTGACCGTCTTGTGACCCGCGATCGCCTCCACCGCCACCCGGGCCTTGAACGCACCGCCATGGTGCCGACGCTGTGCCATGATAACCTCCTGTGGGACGCTACCATACCACAGCCACACTACCTTATCCACTGGTCCAGAAAAGCGGGACTATCATACTGCTGGCAGTGAAATACAGGATCATGGACAATGATGCACAGTCAAAGTATGCCGAGGCATGGGTGCAGAAGAAGGAGTCCCTGCTAATGGATCGGCAAGAAGCGCCATAAAGAAGAACAACCATGCACAGGATACTCAACATCCTCATCGTATTCTGCCTTGTGGGGACCGCCCAGGCCACAGAGAATATCCGCAAGATCGGGACATGGAACATGAAGTGGCTTGGGGTTACTTCCGGCAATCAGTTGGGTCCGATTGAGAACGTCCCTGAGTACGCCAAGTACATCCTCAAGACCGGGGCGACTCTCTTTGCTTTGCAGGAGATCGGCGCGACACACTCTGTAGGTGGGCAGCCCCGGTGCGCCTACCTGGACCTGATCGTGCAGGAGCTAAACCACGACATCTTCGTTGGGGCCGAACAGTGGGTCTACACCCTGGACGATATGAACGGCGATCAGCGGCTCGCCTTTCTTTACAAGCAGGATATGTGGTCTGTCTCTGACGTGCATACGGTATGGCCGGGAAGCTCGTATCAGAGTACCCGCAGACCCCTCGTCGCTACTGTCCTGGCCCAAGGCGACAATGCTGTACTGCAATTTACCTACATGAGTGTTCACTTCAAGGCGTTCCCCGATACCGAATCGCACGACAAGAGAGTCGCCAACATCAAGGAATTGGCCGCGTGGTTGCAGACGAACGCGGGCAGCCTGGATGCCGACGTACTCATAGCCGGGGATACGAACATCTATGCGTCGGACGGGGACATCGACAAGCCGTTGGAGGACATCGGGTATGCCGCCTTCGATGACGCGGAGAACACGGCGATCCATGACGGCACGGTGGGGGAGAGATTCGACAGGTTCTTTTGCTCGCCTGATTTGGTGAAGGAAGTTGACGCTGCTAAGGCCGTGGTTGGGAGTGCAGACTACATCGACGCGATTGACAACGGCAACATCCAGTGGTTCGATGAGACGCTATCGAATCACTTCCCGGTAGTGCTGTGCGTGGATGTGTCAGAGGAGCGGTGACTACCGGATGCAGAGACTCATGGACTGCATTGAGGGCGGCGCTCAGACTATCCGGAATCGTCATCTTACTCACGAATACAGAATATAATTGGAGTGATCAGTATGGCAAATCCTGCTTCTACGCTACCCGGTCTTGTAGTTGCACTTCAGAACTACCGCGATGCTGTCAAGCGAATAGAGGAACGACAGAACTGCTGGAATAACACGACGAAGGAACTCGTTGCTGGCAGACTCTTAGCTCTGTCCGATGATTTGAAACCTCTAAAGGTTGTTACACAGGATGAGGGCAAGAATTGTGATTGGGTGGCATTTGGTTTCATGCCGACGCCAACGCGTATCGTTATCCCGGAAGGTGAGGGGGCAAAGGGGCTTAACAGGATGGGGCCGTGGTTGTCTTATTCTCAAATGCTCAATGGCCAGATTCGCGTTAGCATTTCGTACCCTTTTATAGCAGAATTGGACGATGCCGGACCGGATGAACAAATAGCTATCCTCGATCCAGAAGAAATAGACGAGGAGAAGATACTTAAGCATGTAGGGCAATTTCTTAAAGCGATAACGACGGCTGAGACTGAATGTTCACCCTCAACGGCAGAGCATGAGAGTCGCCCTCCGTTCGGCTTCAACCCGAAGGCACAGTTAGATCAGGCAACATAGAATTCGAGTGGCCGCACACAGGCGCACCATCAAGATTTGAATTGTCGCTTTAGCTTGTAGAGGTAAGTCGCAACCTGATCCTCTGGCGGGTTGCTGCTGTTTATCTCAGTAGCCGTTTGCAGCAAGGCCTTGCCGCCAGTTATCAGCTTCTCCTGCCATCCTCCCGGTAGAAGGAGCTTGGCCGCGTCCACCAAGACTCGGCCAGTACCGAAGAGCATCCGCCGAATACGTTTGTTCTCATGCTGCCGCATCCGATGTTCCAGTGATAGCATAGCGGCCTTGATCTTAGTGCTCACCAGCATATCAGCCTCTTGTCGGATTTCGGTTAGGTCGTTCTCGCCTTTGATCTGCTGATGCAGCAGCCACGTCAGGTTCAGTATCCCGGCACGGAACTCAAGTAGCTCGTCTCTGAGGGCGGTGCGGGCTTCCAACAGATCATCGACATGACTGGGGCGGATTTCGGGGAGAGCCAGTTGTGCAATTGCCGTAGTTGCCAAGACTTCTGACAGTTGTTCGGCGAGTGTGTCTGGGTTAGCCATGTGTCCAAGCATTGAATCATTTGTAGCAAGTGGCAACTTGTTGTATACGGAAACGCCTGCGGCCCACACTCGGTCAGTGGCTCCCGACACGTCGTCATTTGGGCTAAAGCATACAAGTCGTTCAACAAGGCACTTAGGAACGCAGCGACACGCGTCTCTTATTCCTGGGGTCTTCACTTCGTATCTGTTTAGTGGGTCAATCCGCGTTGGCTCTGAAAGAACCGTTTGGTCGTATGCAGAAGGCCGGGCTGTATCCTCGTCCTTGGTGCCAAAAACTTCGCAAACGGCGTCGATAAACCTTGCGTCTTGGATTATTCCCTCCCGCCGTAATTGCTCAATGATATTAGTAAAAGCTGCCCTCTTAATCCTAAATGTTTGCCCACCAACCTCGTCGTTTGCGTCGAAATCACATCCATCGCGGATCATGCCATCGCCGGTAGAGTCTATGAGATTCTCTACGTACACGATCTGGTCACACCAGAGACACAGACTGCTCCATTCGGCAGCGTCAGGGACACCAAGGCGTAGATTCGGCCACCACACTACAACAGACTTGTCACTCGCATCAGCCATAGTCAGCACTCCACAATCGTTCATCTTCTATCACCGTCAGCCGCAGATGTCAACCGGCAGTTTGCTCTGTGATCGTCCCGCCTGTATAATCTCAGCATGGAAAAGGTTGAGGTCCAGCAAATAGCTCACTTCCTCTCAGACGTGTGTGAGGGTATCTATGGGGGTGACACAATCCCCACCATGCAGCAGCAGTTGGCGGAGTTTTACCGGGTAATCCAACGGCTGATGGACGCGACATTCAAGACTCAGGATCAGGATTTGAAGGTGCTGCTGGCGAGTCTGGAATATCGGGCAAGACAGTACAAACAGACCCTTGAGGAACGGTTAGGTGTAAGGAATTGAGATGATTACCACAAAAACTGTGCTGGTGCTGGGGGCCGGAGCCAGCGCGCCCTACGAGTTCCCCACCGGAGACGCCCTCATCAGGGGCATACGTGACTTGGCGGGTTCCCTCGACACGGAGAGCTGGTGCATCGGATTCCTCGAATACATGAACCACCACGTACCGAAGGAAGCCTTATCCCGGTGCGACCTTGCCACACGAATGAAGGCCCTGAGCACCGAGCTGCGCCAGGCCCGGCCCTTCTCCATTGATGAGTTCCTGGGGCGCCGCCCCGACCTCGCCGATGCCGGGAGACTGGTCATCAGCATCTGCCTGCTACAGGCGGAACACAAGTCAGAAGCAAAACTACAGAGCGATGGGACACCGGGTCATTGGTACGACTACTTGAAATCAAAACTGGTGGGTTCAGCAGAGACACTCGGTCACGATCAGCTTCGCCTCATCACCTTCAACTATGAGCGATCCCTGGAACACTTCCTCTATCAGTCCCTGGGACCCTATTACAGCCGGGCTCTGACAGAAGACGCATATACGGCGGCAATAAAGCAGTTCCGTTTTCTCCACATCTATGGCAGCCTCGGGCCGTTGCCTTGGCAATCAGCGACGGGCGCAGTTCCCTATGGCGCACAGGGCTACCAAGAGATTTTGACCGCCACCAAGAGTGTCAAGGTGTTGCATCAGGGGGCGGAGGATGCAGTGCAACAGAACTTCAAGACCGCCCAGGAGTGGCTACAGTGGGCCGATAGGGTCTTATTTCTCGGTTTCGGATTCCACAAGGATAATGTCGAGCGGTTGAAACTTCGTGAAATACACAAAGGAGCAAAAGAAATCAGCGGCACCTGCAAAGCTCTGGACCGGACCAGCAAAGATAGTGTTCAATCCTGTGTAACGTTCCCTAATTCACATGCCGACTGCTACACGTTCCTGCACGATCACGTGGTCCTGTCATAGCGCCGCTGTGCCGCTCGACGGCATGATCCACAAGTTCCCATAGGTTGCCTGAAGTCGCTATGCGACATGAAGTGGGGGATCAGGGGACAGAACCGCTCTCGCCTCAAGCTCCTGTAGAGCCTCATGGCTTCGGGGTGGGCTCCACTACTCGGCCGGGGGGACTTTGCTGCTGCGGCGGCGTCTGCTGGGGTGGGGTCTGTGGCTCCTGGGTTCCCGTTCCTCCTGCGGGCTTGGTTCGACTTTCCTGCTTCTGGCGGAGCAGCTCCTTGGCGCGCTTCGTCACCGACTCCGTGTAATCTGCCGGAAGAAACTTCTTGTGGACACCTACACCGGCCGCATAGCCCTCCCAGAAGGTTATGAGAGCAAACCCTCCGATGCCACGCATCACATCCTCCGCCCGTACACAGACATAGCCGGTCGGCCTTCCGCTCATCTGAGAAAGCTCCACCGCCATGAACCGAAGGACCTCGGATGAGTTGGGCTCGATGGCTGAACCCAGTTCCTTCTCGCCCAGCCCGAGCAATGTTGCGGAGAACATACGCTCCACGCTGGGTTTCATACGAGCTTTCTGATATAACTGAAAGCCTACCTTGACTAACTCGATACCCGGAGGAGTCTTTGCCGGGGAATCCTGTTGCGCCTTCTGGCTCTGGTCGGAATGGGCCGCCAACCAGTCATTCGAGAACCGATCTGCAAGCTGCTCCAAGGCATTTCGGCACCCGTCCTGGACTCGCATCTCGCCGGCAAGCACCAATATGCTCTCATCCCACGTTGGTGACAAAAGAAACGTGGGGGCCTCACTTGCTAATAGGTTCACGGGCTGCCAGACTACAAGGTGTATGTCAAGGGCAGTAACGCCAGGCTCCTCACCAGTAAAACCTTCGATGCTGATGACTAAGTTCCCAAACTGGAGAGGCTCCGGGGCCGACAGCGGAACCTCATCATGTACCGGAACACCGTTTCGACGCAGCCTCAGCTCGACCAGGGGCTTAGCAAATCCCTCTTGTATTCCATACCTGCTGAAGTCTGGTGACATAAGCTCCTCTACACGGATGCTCGTAAGGGGGGCGAGCGTCGGACGCATAGACCGCATCATCTGTAAAGGCTTATACCTCTCCCGCAATACTTGTTGCAGTTCATCTGCCTCTGCCCGGTATACGACGTTAGGGGCCAGGGATACTGCCCCGAGAAATAGGATCGCCCATCGTTTCATGTTCTCTCCTTTCAGCGTGCTACTCCGCAGAGGAAAGCAGCAACTTTCGGTGTACGTGTATTGATATGGCTCCTCCAGCCGCTTACGATCTCCAGCAGTCACCATATTATAGCCGCAAAGGCTCGTATCTTCAAGTCCCTTGCTGCCATAGGTTGCCTGAAGTGGGGGGTAGGCGGGTTGCGAAGAAAAGGGATTAGGGTGGGCCAAGGGTGAGATAGAGGCGGGAGCCGATGAGAGTCTCATCGTGGATGCGGCACACGCGGCGGCAGAGGGTGGCCGGGGCGGCGTGCTTACGGGCATCGTGCAGGATCACGAGAATGCGGCCATCGGGGGCAAGATTACGGAAGCAGCGGACCAAGAACCGGCGGGCCTCAGCGGGGCGCAGGTAATAGAGACATTCCTCCAGAACGATTAGGGCGGCGTCGTGGCAGTCGCCCTGCCAGGTGGCCATGTCGGCCGTGTCGAAAGTACAGTGGGGTGGGGCACCGAGGCGGGCGCGGGCCACAGCGACGGAGGAGATGTCCCAGCCCCGATAACGGCAGAAGGTGCCGGGAGGCAAGGCCCGAGGGAGGTGGCCCTCTGCGCAGCCGTGCTCCAGGAGAACGCTGCCCCGGCATAGTTCGCCGACCATGCGGAGGGTATGGGGACTACAGGAAGTGTGGTGCCGGTAGCCGGCCGCAAACTGGAGGTCCCAGGAGTAACGGCGGGCACCGATGGCCCGCAGGAAACGCCACCACAGACGACCCATAACAAAAGACCTCCGCTGCATGACATTTAAGGGGGCTACCTCCCCGCCTCGCCATAGCCTCCAATACTTGAAGCCTACTGTATGAAAGAGGGCGTGTCAAGGGCCAAAGGAGGCTCAGGTAGGTTGCCTGAAGTGTGGGGCGTGGGAATGGAGAGATGGATGGGACCTTTGTTGCATTACCCCTGCTGAGGACATCAGGACCAGCAAACCCGACGCAGCACGGCTCTTGTCGTTGCTGGGCTTTGGTATCCAGCATCTTGCCGGGGCGGCCCACTACAGCTATAATCAGCTTGCTGCGGAGGAAAGGCGGTGAACACATGGAGGGCGATAAGTTGGGCGGGAGACCTGCGAAGGAGAAAGAATGGCTGATGACTTATTGTCCCCGGTTAAGATGTCCGACGAGACAAGTGCGGGCACGAAGGCATCCGACTACGGCTGTGTGAGTCGTAAAGTATTTGATGTGGTGTTCACAGAGGGGCGGCGAACACACCCAGTTGCCACCGTTTCGGAGTTTCTCGACAACAGGACACCTCGTTCTCATCACTGGTACTTGGTGATTCACTATACGGAGTGGAACTATAGGCTGGAGAAGCTCGTCTGCTCAGCAGGATACGGCACAAATGAGCTTGCCTGTTTCTACAAGTTCTTAAAGGCGCTTACCAAGGAGGGAAGGCTTCGCGCTGTTTCGTCACCCGAGTATGCCAGGTTGGAGCAATTAGTAGGGACAATATCCGCGTTGGTGGGACCAGCAAAGATGGAACTCGTGAAGGCCGTACTCCCGCGCATCGACGGCACGGGGTCCCACGTAAATGATTTTCTAAGTGTGCTGGAAAACAGCGACCCCCAGGTGGTGCAAAACATAGGGGCAGCCGCGCGCATGGTAGAATACCGACGAGCCTATGACAGAATGGTCGGCCTCGTCGAGGATACGTCTGTAACCGAACAAGCTCTGCAAAAGCATTTGCAGGAAAATCCCTGGATGTTTGGCAGTGAATACAGCGAACTGCTGGACAGACGGAAATGGACCAGAGACGAATCCTTAGACTACATGCTTCGGCGAACGGCAGACAACTTTCTCGAAATTGCGGAGATAAAAACACCGCTCAAGGACGCCTTGATGGTATATGACAAGTCTCACAAGAGCTACTATCCATCCGCCAAGCTCTCCTCTGTTCTGGGGCAGGTAATGCGGTACATCGAAGAAGTGGAGCGAAACCGAGACCATATCCTGGCCAAAGACAACTGTGACACGTTGAAGATCAAAGCACGGGTCATCATCGGCCGGGACGGGGCGGAACAACATCAGAGTGCTTTACGAAACCTCAACGCTCACCTGCACCGGATAGAGGTCATCACGTTTGACCAACTTCTGCGGATCGCCGGGCGGGTTCTCGCTGTCTTCGAGCATGGGCCGGCCAAAGCCGAGGAAAATGCGGCCTCGTAGCGCGATGATGTGGACATTTCTTTTGGGCCTTTTCGTCCCGCCCCTTACCGACAACCGCTTGCCGTTATCCCCTTTTCCTATCCTTCAGCCGTAGGTTGCCTGAAATGAGAGCTGCGGGGGAGCGGTGGGCAGGGCCGCTGTCACTCTGCCGTTATGCGCAGGATGGCCGCGCGAAGGTCGCCCGGCAGTCTGGGCCACACCTCGATCAGCCCGCCCAGCTCGGGATACTTTTGCAGGGTTTCCGCCAAGCTGGACGCCAAGTCGCTTACGCGGTTCTCTGTAAGTGCTTTATCTGTAAGGGGTTTATCGTTTCCCTTCTCTGGTTTTGTAAACCAGGGGTTGTGGGTCCGAATCCCACCGTTGGCTTTCCACCCGCCTCATCCACCGCGCGGCTCCGGTGAGTAACGAGAGACGGCTTGCTCACTGCGGGCGACGCACCCATCTCGGCGGAGACCGAGCCGGAACAGGGAGCTCCACCCTGCCTACTGTCCTCCGTCGCCTGTTCTCTGTGCCTTGGTGCCTCAGGCGGGTTTCATAGCGATGATCTTGTCGACCCGCTTGGACAGGTCGGTCAGGTACGCTTCATTGCCGCCGGAAAGCTCGGGCGTCAGGTAGCCGCGATAGCCGACCTCGTCGAGGGCCTTGCGGACCTGCGGCCAGTTGACGTCGCCGTCCAGCAGGTTCGTCCACCGGTAGCCGTCGCGCTTGAAGTCTTTCAGGTGGATTTTGACGATCCGCTTGCCGACCGTGCGGACCCAGTCCTGCGCGAAGCCGAACAGGATCATGTTGCCGACGTCGATATACGCCCGCAGCCACGGGTCGTTGAACTCGTCCACGTACTTCGCGAACTCGAGAGGGCTCAGCAGGAACTTATTCCAGACATTCTCGACCGCAATAATCACCTGCAGCTCCTTCGCCAGCGGCAGCAGCTTGCGGACGTTCTTCTGGGAGCGCTCCCACGCCTCGGCGTACCCGACCTCCTCGTTGACGACCGCGGGCACCAGCAGCACGGCGTCGGCCCCGACCGCCTTGGCGCAGCGCAGGGACACCTCCATGCTCGCCAGGCCCTTCTCGACCCTCTCCGGCCTGGGGTCCGACAGCGGGCCGCCCCAGCCGTTGACGACCGAATGGATCGGCACGCCCGCCTGTTTGGCCTGGGCGCCGATCTCTTTGGCGGCGGCCAGATCCGCGATCGGCCCGCTCAGCTCGATCCCCTCGAACCCGCACTTCTTCGCTAGCGCGAACTTCTGCGCGTCCAGCAGGTTTTGCGGCAGCATGTTGGATTGCAGCGCCTTGAGCAGTTTGGCCCCGGAGGCCTGTCCGCGGGCCGGCGTTTTCAGCAGGCCGGTCCCCACCGTCACGGCCGCAGCATATTTCAGGAAGTCACGACGTCCGGTAGTCTGGCTCATGGATACTTCTCCTCTTGAATCGATGTCCCTGTTTTCTGTCCGTCGGCTCAGACGGGCACAAGCCGTTCTCTTCGTTCGGCTGGCCCCGATTCTACCGCCCGCCCCCCGGCCCCGCCAGCCCCGACACGCAACTTTTCCTCTACCGGAAAACGCAAATGATTGTCGTCCCGCCAAGGCCGCCGTGCGGCTTTCAGCCGCAGCCAGACTCCACTCGGGCCGAGACGCTCAGGCGCAGGGACCGCATCAATGGCGAGGTCAACCGCAGTCCCGGCTCAGGACTATCGACCCCGGAGAAGAAACCGCCAGCGGCCCAGTGGCTCCTTGACCCGCACGCTTGCCGTGCCAAGACCCGTTCACGTCGCAGCAGGATCGCCGTTACAGAAACGGGATCGTGCCGCAGGGTAATCTGTGAGTTCGCACCTTTGCAGAAGCTCAATTACAGGGTCTGGCGCGAACGCATACTCACTCTTCCAGCGTAAAGGTTCCCTTCCCTTCCATACGAACGGAGGTGGCTTTCATTTCCTTCTCCTCCAGGCAGGAGCCGGCTTTCACACTTGTAGTTTCATCCATTCGATACCGGATAACGGCATGGGCCTGCCCTTGTGCACAAATCTCCACGACATCAGACCTTCAGGACATCGAGCGACTCGAAATGTGCCCCGAGCACGATTTGGCTGTCAAAGCCGAGCCACCGGTCCAGTACGGTCGCGTACACTTGGCGAAAATCGAACTGGAATCTTAAGGCGCCGTTGTCCCAATCGACAAGAGTCGGGTGGGACCCTACGAGGCCGCCGGTCACCCCGCCGCCAGCCAGGAACACGGGCGCCGCCGCACCGTGGTCGGTCCCCCGGCGGCCATTTTCCCTGACGGTCCGGCCGAACTCTGAAAACGTCATCAGCAGAACACGATCCAGCAGATGGTCTCGCTTCAGGTCGCGCACGAAAGCCGCCACCGACTCCGCCAGTTCGTGCAGCAAGACACAATGGTTGCCCAACTGGTTGGCGTGATTGTCAAAGCCGCCGAGGCCGCCGCCGCCCAGTTCGGCGACGAAAATGCGGATGCCGATATCGGCGCGGATGAGTTGAGCGATCGTGCGAAGGTTCCCGGCCAATCCGAACGAGGGATAGTCGCCCGAGCCGGCCGCTGTCCTGACCGCCGCTTCAATCCGTTCGCTCTGGGCATAAGCCTTGCGAGTACTCCGCCGCAGGAACTGCAGCAGTGAGTTGTCGGTCTCAGACTCGGGGCTGGAAGTCGGCGGTCGACCTGCGTCTTCCAATCGGAAACTCTTCTGAATGGAGCGAATGCAGGGAACAATCACATTCTCCGCGTTCAGGGCGAAAGGCCGGTCGATGGGCCCGACAAAGACGGCTGTCGCGTCCGATGCGGTTGGGCTCCAAGCACCGTCAGCCACCCGACCAAGCCAACCGGTCTGCCGCTCGGGCCGCTGCGGATCGGCGGTATGCCATATCCGCAGCGCGCGCTCGTGGGATGGGTCCGGATTCGGGTAGCCCACGCCCTGGATGATGCTCAGGCAGCCGTCTTTATACAGCCGCAGGAAGGCTTCCATCCGCGGGTGAAAGGCCAGCAGCGAGTCGATCTTGTGCAACTCGCCCGTCGGCAGACGCAATGTAGGGCGGTTGCGAGCGTATTCGTCATCCACGTACGGGACCACGGTATTCAAGCCGTCATTGCCGCCGGTGAGTTGAATCGCTACCAGGACTGTGTCGCGGTCGTTGCGTGGCGGTGCCGCAGCTATCGCCGGACGAACGAGGAAATCCGGGACGGCCGGCCCAAGAGCCGTCAGGGTCGAACCCCCAACGGTCGCCCGCAAGAAATCACGTCGCGTGTACGGCATCGCATTTCCTCCCGTTCTAAGCCAAGTGGTACTCCGGCACAGTCACCACGGCGTGGGCAACACGTCGTAGCGTGGCTCCCGGTTCGCCGTCGCGGCCCGCCGCGGCTGTCCGCACATCTTGCAGCAAAGCATCAGGGACGGCAGGTTCGAGGTCCCCCTGCAAGAACAACTCAAGCAGAAACCGAACGGCAGACTCAGGTGTCGCGTGTCCATGTTTCCGAGCGACCGCCCAGGGGTCCAGTTTGCTGCCGTAAGACCCCTCGCCCTGCAGGATCCCCCGGGCCAGAGTAGAACGGCCCGCGAGCGTGACGGTGTTTATCCAGTACCGCCCTCCTTGCCAGCCTTTGACCGTGGGCGGATGGCACAGGTCTTGGCCGAGATCGGCAACGGCCTGTGCAAGCTCGGTCGTGGAAACCATCCCCTCCAGGGCTCTCACGACGCCGATGGCAAACTCCACGGGGGACTTGATCCTTTGGCGATACGCTTGCGGAGAGAAGAACAGGTTGGATCGCAGCATCGTCTCTGTGAGCTTCGACACACTGTAATCTTTGGCAAAAGAATCTGCCAGCGGAGCGATCAAGACCTCGCGGGGCTCCCGGGTCTCGCAGATCAGCCAGCGATACAGCTTGCGCACCAGCGTCCGGGACGTGGCCGGCTCTTCAAGCACGATGCGCACCACGTCATCCCCCGTGAGATTGCCCTCTCGACCCAGGATGCGCTTGTCCGTCTCATCGTGCTCCTGCGGGAGATAGCGAAGCTGATCTCTCAGCACAAACCGGCCCGTGAAAGCCCTGGCGGCTTCCCGGACGTCTTCTTCGGTGAAGTGCCCCGGGCCCAGTGTGAAGGTTTCCAGCAGCGGCCTGACGAAACTTTCGTTGGGCGAGGCCCGGCGATTCGCGCCGGCTCCCAGCCCCAGGAGCAAGGCCGGGTCATGCACGAGCGCGTGCAGCAGCGAATCGAAAGGACCGAGGGCGTGACTTCGCAGAAGGCCGACATGCATCTGCATCAGGCGCGGGTTGTTCACCGCCCCACCGTCCGCGGCGAAGTGGCTATGCCAGAACAGCGTCATCTTCTCCAGCAGCGGGTGCGGCGTCTCGATCATGCGCCGCAGCCACCACGCCCGCAGGCCATTGACCGAACCGACCGCCCCGCTTTCATGCCCGTCGTAGGTGCGATTGAAGGCTTCCACATCGGCGTCCGGCCGAAGCAGCCTGTCCACCGCTCGCTGCGCTCCGTCGGCGAGCGCTTGCTGGAGCTGCTTCCAGTCGGCACCCCAAGCCGCTCGTCTGTACAAGTGCCCAGCCAGCGCCAGAGTCCACGGCCGGCGCGCATCCGGCTGATACGGGGCCCACGCCCAACCGGGATCGGTCAACTCCTCGGCCATCGCCGGGCCGACGAACGCCGACGGACGGGAGGAAGATGGTTTCTCGACTTGTGCAGCCATTGCAGTCGCCCTTCGCCGCCCCCAATAGGTCCTATCTTCTAACGTTGCGGCAAGTTCAGTCTCATCTGCAGCCGAGCCTGGGTCAGGTCCTCACGCGTGCCGATGCTCAGCTTGACTTGATCGACGAGCTTCACCAGCGTGATGAGCATATCAATGCCCGTTTCCGCTTCTTGCTGGGACTTGCCTTTCTTGACCATGTCCCCGCGCACGAGGGTATCGCGATTGACCTGAAAAGCCGAGGCGGCCTGCGGCCCATCGATCTCAAGCACGCTGTGAGTCTGGGCCACCGGCGCGGCGGTCTGGCTTGCCTCCCGCCCCAGGGCATCGATGAGGTCCCGGGCCAGACCATCGGTGGAGCTCAGAATCACGTACGAACCGGGCATGGCCAGCGCCGGGCGGGTATTGTATCGCGTCGGAAGCTTCGTTCTGTCATTGACATCCGCCGGGGAGAAATAAGCCGTGGTATACTTAACTTCTCCCTGGACGGCCCGGTCGATGATCAATCCAGGCAATGCCTGCTGGCCGCGAGTGAAGTTGATCAGGCCCACCGCCTTTTGCCAGGCTTCCTCGACAACCTTCCCGAATTGTTCCGGATGGCGCAGCCGGAAGATCGCCGCAAAAGCGGGGAGCTTCACCTGTGGGGTCCCGACGGCGGGGTCGTATTGCTGCTCGGCGACCACGATTCGGATTTCCGGCTCCGTCTCCGCCAGAACCTCGTTCGTCAGGTCGCGGCCGGTAAAGAAAATGCCCATCATGTTCTCGAAGAAGATCAATCCGGAGGTTCGCTCTGGGAAAAGAGTGTCCTTGGCCGCGTAGAAGCCGTGCAGGTCACGATAGAGGCTCAGCGCCGCGATGCGCCGGGGTACGGAAATGTTCGGCCGGGCGCCGTCACCAAGCTGCTGGGGCAGGGCAAAGGCCGCGGGACTCACCGGCCCGGCCACCTTGCCGTCGGTCGAGGCCCGAACCGTCAGGGTCTTGTTGTCGACGTCCAGCCCCAGGGCCAGCCAATTCGAACTACGCAAGGGTTCGGTGATGCCGGCGAACACCAAGGCGGCCAACGGATTCTTCCGCTGGTTCTCAAGAAGCGCAGCCACCTTGGGAAGGCTCATCAGCGGTTTGACATTAACGAATACGGTCGCCGCTGCATTGGGGCCGGCTGCCCGCGTGGCCGCCTGAAAAGCAGGCTGAGCCGCCAAGCCCTTGCCGTCGGGCAGGGCAAGAAGATCCAGAACCGTCTTGAGGCCTTCCGGCCGGCTGGCAAAGATGAGCCGCTTGCCAAGGATGACATGGGCTTCCTTTCCGTCGAACGTCCAAGCCGTCGTCCCGGCGTACTCCCTGGAGGCGACTTTCTCCGGCTGGCCCTGCTTCTGAGCCTCCGCCCGGGCGATATTCAGGAATGTCTCGTGGAGCCGCTTCAGGATGACCTCGTCCTCGGCATCGATGATGGCCACGACCGTGTCCTGCGGGCAGACGGCGATGGTTATACCCCCTCCGGCAAGCTTGCCCAGACCCGTTCGCCAATCCGTTTCCAACGTCGTTTCCAGGAACTTGATGACGCCGAGGAATTCTTTGAACTTGGGCTGCGACAACTGGCCCTGGTAAAGCGGCAGGGAGGTAATCGCCTGCGTCATCTCTTTGCCGGCCAGCAGATCGAGGAGCACCTTCGGCCGCGTGACTTGGAGACAAATCACCGCGTCCTGCGGAATCCATTGCACCGCCGGCGGCGGGGTCTGTGCCGTCGTCCACGTGGGCAATACAAAAAGAAGAAGAGTTAAACTCGACAGCGGTCCGACTCTCGTGAACATACCACACCTCCGAGGCAGCTTATGGCAATCGCACGCATTTCGTTGTTCAGCGAATCCGAATGACCCCCATTTATACCCGATAGTACACCCGCAGTCACGAAGAACCATGAATCTTCCCGATACCTGTGGGCTGACACGGATTGGAGATAATTCTTGCGCGATACGACTTTATTATCCCCCCAGCGCGGCTGCGCGTCGGGCTGAGCCGAAGGGAAAGCGACGGCTCTCGCCTGCGAAGGAGAAGTTTTCTCGCTGTCCGACCCAGATCCTTCCCGGCACGCAGGACTTACGGTGAGTTTCTTTCGTCATCCATGCGGCAGGATTCAAGGGAGGTCGCCCGAACCGGGTGAGCCGCCCGTTTGGGTGCTGGGCCGCCAGACGCTCTTATCGTCGAGACGGTTGGGGTCTGTGACGGCCGGGTCTTTGACCGTCAGGGAAAAGCCCGCGCCGTCGGTCGTGCTGAACCATCGGTCATCGAACCGGAAGCTGTGGATGACCTTGCCTGCGGCGTCCTGCAACTCGATCTTCTCCCCCGCATTGCTCAGACTGCCTGCATACTGGCCGGCCACGGGCAGAGCCGGCGCGTATTTGCGCTCGAACGCCGCCATGTCCCTGACCGCCAGGCAGTAGCCGGCCGGGGGCAGCTCAAAACTCGGGAACGTGAACCGGACGCCCTCGGTGAATCTGACCAGGTTGAGATGGATGGTCCGCGTGCCGATGTTGGTCAGCTCGATGTACTCCGTATTCGGGTCGTTGGCATCGCCCGTATCGGCCGGATGGTACATGATCTCGCTGATGCGCAGACTCTCGGCCACGGGTCCGACGGCAAAGACCGCCTCGTTCAGGGCGCTCCAGGTACTGCCGCTGAGAGTTCTGGTCTTGACGTGTGCGCTGGCGCTTAGCGCGATCGGCCCCGCGTAACGAACGGCGGTCGGAGATACGCCGCTGGGAGGGCCCGCCGTCTTTTTGCTCGCCGTCAGCTCGACGGAGATCAGAAAGTCGGAGCTTGTCGCGCCCGCATTGAGGGCATGGATCGCGAGGAGATTCGGACCGCGCTGGAGTGCGCTGATATGCGCCGAGATGTCAAAGGTCTCGAAGTTGACCGCCTCATCGTCATTGTGGTTGGAGCCTGCTCTCGAATTCCACATCGGCACGCCCTCGAACGAAGCCCGCTGCACCTCCTGCCCGTTGAGGTAGGCCACGAAGGCGTCGTCGTAGCGGACTTTCAGCAGGAGGCCGGCGATTTCCCTGGGGCTCTCTATCGCCACGTCGAAGGGAATACGGACATAGCAGCTCGCATTCCGTCCGTACATCTGGCTGCCCAGGTCGATGCGGAAGTACGGCTCATACCCGGAGCTCCTTTCAAACCCGACGCCGCCCGTGCCGCCGATCCACGTGGAGTCGTCGAAGCCGGTCCCGCCCCGCCAGGCCTCATCGACCGGACCGGTGGGCACCAGCACCTTCTTGGCGGCATTCTCCGCCACCCAGACGAGCGACCCCTCCGCGGGAGCGGCGGTCCCCGGCACGCGCGGATCGCTGCCGTCCAGGGTGTACCAGATGGTTCCGCCGGCGGCACTCAAGGTGACCGCGTCGCTGTCGTCGATGTTGCCGCCGCGCTGCGGTTGGCCGCTCACGAGAAAATCGGCGGGCGAGACCGACGGATAAAAGCCCGCTTGCCGGAGCTGGTCCACGACGATGTCCGTGCGGACGGAAAAGTACTGATTCACCAGCCGGTCGCGCTCGGCGAGCCAGTCCACACGGGTATAGGGTGCGTTCGACCGGATGCTGTCGCCCCAGCGTGCGGACTCGCCGACGATGGCGCGGTCGATCTCATTCGCACGGGCCATGTACCGCGCAATGGAGCGAGACGAAGTCAGAACCCCGTCGTTAAAGAAGCGCCGATAGATGTGATCGGCCAGCAGGATGCGGAAATCCGCGTTGGCGTTCAGCCGGCTCAGCAGGTAGTGGGGATTGGCCTGGCCGACGATCCGCACTCGATTGACCGTCGGCGATTCGAGAATCCATTCCACGTCCCAGGGCAGAAACACAAATGGTCCCGCCGGACTGCGGCTCCGCAGGACGTAGAAGTTGCGGGGCACCTGATCGTTGCCCAGAAGCACCGGTGCATCCCGGCTGCCGACGTAGTAGATCATCAGCAGGTAATCGATCATCGCCGGAACGTCCACCAGCTTCTGCATGGCCTCGTAGGCCTTGGAGCTGCTTTGATCGCCCGCCGCCAGAGCCAGCAACATATTCCACGCCGCCACGTCCCCCGCCACGACTTCTATCGAGGTATTGGCGTACAGGACATCGTAGTCCTCTTTGCCTCCCCCCAGGTGCAGGGCGGCGAAACCATCATCGGGCCTCTCGGACAGGATGTAGAGCCCCCAATAGAGCCCGTTGATGTACACGTGCACGGGCCTGCCCCGCGGATTCAGTTTCCCCAGATCGCGGACCGTGTCTCGCGCGAAGAGATCGCGCAGGTAATCCGCGTGGCTGGTACCCAGGCCGCCGGCCGCCGTGCTGTCGCCGAACCACGAGTAATTCCAGATGGCGCGCAGCACCAGGCAATCGAAGCGGTCCACGTCGCTGTCTTCGAAAAGCGGATACTCCAATCGGGCCGGGCCGTATTCGTTCTTGAACAGAATCCGTAGCGAGTGCTTGGCGACGCCGGCGGTCCTGCCGTATTGGCTTCCGTGGACGCGCAGACCGACGTTCACCTGGAAGTCGTCGCCCTTGACCGGGTCGATCCATTCGATGGAGGCCGGCTTCTCCCATTCGGTTCCATGGGCCTGCGTGTTGGCGTAAATGCCTTTCTGGGCACCGAAGAAATCGTCATTGCCGAGTACGACGCTCACAGAGGGAATCGTTTTGAGGTCGTCCTTGATGGTCGAGGCATAGGCCGGACTGTTGACGACGTCGGGATCCATCTGGTAGTCCACCCGGGTCGCTCCCCAGCTCGTGGGAAAACCCGGTGGCGACACAGGCTGGTGGATGACGTCGTCCAGGAAGAGGTAACTGGCGGTGACTGTCGCCGAGGACTTCCAGCCGGTCTTGACGGCTGCCGCCCGTACGCATGTTGTTCGGGAGATCGATATGGGTCCGGTGTACTTCGTCCCCGCCGGGCCGCGTCCGGCTTCCAGAAGGGGATCTGTGCCGTCGAGCTTGTAGTAGATGGTCGCGCCTTCGGTTGGCGTCGTCAGTTCCAGCGTGAAGGCGAGGTCATAGAACCCCCGCGCATGAGAGAATTGCGGCGCGGCGACCGCACCCGGGTAGGTGCTGACATTCTCCTCCTGCGGCGTCGGCCAACCCATGAATTGCAGATCGCCGGCCCCATCCGGGTATCGGCCGTAGGACACGTCCGTCGTCTGAGGGCCAAAGGAGATACTGTCGATCAGGGTGGTGCCGTCGCGGTCGAATAGACCGATTTCCTCGCCGCCGGCGCTGAGATTGAAGCTCGCGTGCAGCCCCGGATCCGCGGTGTCGCCGTCGGCCCAGAGCAGAAGATAACCCCCGGGCGGAATCGCAGTGAGCTCGGGGTGGTCCGACGGAAACCGCCACTTGGTCCGATCGCCCAAGTCGTCCGTGACGTACATCCCTGCGGCGTCCACGGGTGTCACGCCCGCATTATAGAGCTCGATCCAGTCATCATATTCATTCTGAGGGTCCGCCAGGAAGGTGCTGTTGGACGCCAGGACCTCATTGATCACCAGGAGCACGCCCGCCCCGGGCTCTTCCGCGCTCAAGCTGGAGGAACGGTGCGGACGGGAGGAGTTGTCCGGGGTTGCCGCCAGACAGACAGCTTGTCCCGACGGCAACACGCAGGCAGATAATACCCATAGAACCCATGGGATTCTTGAGAGACGGGACACCGCGCATTCTCGGGCCAAGCGCAACCTCACACCTCCTCGGCGGGAACAACCGAAATCAACGTCCACCTTTTCCGCATTTTAGCGGAAAAAGACACGCCGAGTCAAGAGTCGCCGCCGCGGAACAACCGGCAGAGAAGGACGCCAATGGTGCGGAATTCTGGTGCAGAATGTGTCATTGGGGCCGCGGGCGAAGGCCCTGGCCGTGAAGGAAAGGGTGCCTTTCCAACGGCACAGGATGGGACTGGAGCCTCGTCATTGGGGTGAGGGTCGAAACAGGGTGGACAGCTCGGCGTATCTTCTCGCTTCCTCCTTCATCGTGAACCGCCGACACACGGATTTTCAGTCCGTTTAGGGCGTTTGTAAGTACTTGTGAATAAATGGTTTGTACTTGTCAAATAGGGACTTAGGATGCTGGCCGAAGCGCAACCGTAGCCCAACCGTAGCCTAAAGGCGCGCGGCCAGCTCCTGTGGCGGCATTATTTCCGCGTCGGAGGCTATAGCGAGGCCAAGAAGCTCCTGGAGAAGATGTATGCCGAGAACCGGCCGGCGCATCCACCGCCTATAGGCCTGCTGGATGATCCCCACGACCTCTACTTTGCGAGTGGCGTAGTGGATGCTTACCAGGACCATGTACCGGGTGAGCCCGGATAGCGTGTAGATTTCTGTCGTGAAGAAATCGATGGCCGCCAGGGATTCCCAGTGGGATCGCAGGAACTCGGACCAGCGAGTCTCTCTTGTCCGGTCTGGACCGGGGCTGTACCCATTTCGCTTGAGGACGTTGTCGATGGTGGTGTGGCAGACCTTGTGTCCCAGGTACTTCAGCTGTCCTTTGATTCTTCGAGAGCCCCAGGTCTTGTTCTTGCGTGCGATTTGGATAATCAGCTTCTCCAGCTCTTCGGAGATCCTTCGCCTGCCGGGCGTACGCTTCTTGCTGCCGTCATACTTGCGGGCGATAAGATTGCGATGCCATCGGAGAATCGTGTCCGGTGAGAAGAGACAGCAGGCATCAGCCAAGACGGCTCTTCCCAAGCGTTTTCCTAGTCGTGCTAATTGCATCCGCTGGTTGTCATTGAGGAGGATTCCCATTGGTTTCACTTTCATCACCACTCCAGCCTTTCACCTTTCGACCATGTGTCGAGAGAATCAAGATGAGCTATTATAGTTGGAGCAATCGGCGAGATCGACCATTTTCGCCGGCCCCTTCATCTGCGAATGGCGGGACCGAATATCCGACAACAGCATTCCCAGGTGGGACACGCTGTCGCCTATAAACCAGGCGAAGCCGGTTGACACTGCAGGCTCGGTTTAGGTCCAGATCAGTTCTTGCACCCTACGCCGTTTCCTGCTTGAAAATCCCACTTTCGCCATGTAGACTTGTCTCTTTGGACAGGCTCTGATCCATTGTTTCTCCCGAGTCGCCAACAGGATGGTTTTGTGTCGCGTGCTGATACCCGCGTGACGGCAAGATGCCGTGCTGGCGGATCCCCATTATTTAGGAGCGAACCATGATCAAGGTAGCAATCGTTATCGGAAGCACGAGGCCGGGCCGTAAGGCCGAGGCCTGAGGTACTCCCGGTTGTCAAGACCAGATTCTTAGTTCTTTAAGGTAGTATTCTGTAGTAGTAGCATCTTCTTTCTTTTTGCTTCTTTTTCCTTCTTGTTAACACCTGTTACATTGTTACATGTGG
>Ga0315281_10004712_pt1 | contig 19766 bp, 21 predicted proteins | sample YL17G07_0_MG_FD_204540 | JGI IMG/M metagenome (GOLD analysis project Ga0315281, IMG submission 204540) | Sediment microbial communities from Yellowstone Lake, YNP, Wyoming, USA - YL17G07_0 | ecosystem: Environmental > Aquatic > Freshwater > Lake > Sediment | place: USA: Wyoming | collected... | reverse complement strand
TGGGAGCTGAGCATTGCAGAGTGGGTGAAAACAAGGCTTAGAAAAGTCATCCCCAGGAATGTTGAGCTTGAAATAGTCGGCTCCGTAGCCAAGAACACGGATTTGAGAAATGACAGGGATGTTGACCTGTTTATGCTTTTTCCCAAAGAGACTAGCAAAAAGGAGCTCGTGAGCAAGGGACTCCGCTACGCAAAGAGAGCAGTTTCCCCCCACCCCTGGCAGATAGGCTATGCCGAACATCCTTACCTCAAGGCTGAAGTCGAAGGCTGCACCATAGAGATAGTGCCCTCATTCAAGATAACGAATATAAATGAAAGGGCATCAGCGGTAGACCGCTCCCCGCTCCACAAAAGATACATACTCTCAAGGTTTGACGAGCGCAAGTGCGATGAGGTGAGACTGTCAAAGCAGTTCTTGAAGAGGCTTGGAGTCTATGGGGCTGAGCTGAAGGTTGAGGGATTCTCTGGATACCTCTGCGAGCTTCTCATAGCGCGCTATGGTTCATTCACCGAGCTTCTCAAGAATGCCTCCAACTGGAGGAACCCTGCAATTGACATAGAGAGATACCACACCGAGAAGGAGATGAGGGAGAGATTCAAAGCCCCCCTCATTGTGATAGACCCTGTTGACAAGAACAGAAATGTGGCTGCAGCGGTTTCCGCCATATCGCTTTCAAAATTCATACTCGCAGCTAGAGCATTCATCAGAAAGCCCAGCAAAAGCTTCTTCTTTGCAGATGAGGAGGAGTTCTCAAGAAAGGAGCTTGCAAAAAAAATGAGAGGAAGAGGAACTAAGTTTATCGCCATAGTGTTCCCCACTCCGAAAGTCGTGCCGGATGTGCTCTGGCCTCAGCTCAAGAAGGCAGCTGGACGCATTGCCAAGCATCTTGAGCTTGCAGAGTTCAAGCTCTTTGGATACGACTTCTGGAGCGATGAGGACAAGAGGTGTGTTATACTGCTCGAGCTTTCCACCCATACTCTTCCTGCAGTGAGAAAAGCTGTGGGTCCTGCAGTTGTATATGAGAAGGATGTTGGGAGCTTTATAAGGAAGCATAGGAATGCAGTTGGAGGGCCCCGTGTCGAGGGCGACAAAGTTGTTGCAGTTGAGCAAAGAAAATTAACAGATGCACTTGAACTTGTCAAAAAGATAACAAAAAAACCAACCAGCTATGCTGTTCCTTCTTACATATCCAAGGCAATGAAGAGAGCATATCTGCTTGTGGATGATGATATTCTGAATGAGAATTTTGATGAGTTCCTGAATTCCTATCTATCCACAAAGGAGTTCTTCATTGACAACCTCATCTGAGAATGAGAATATGAAGCTGTACTACGAGGACCCGTACCTCAAATCATTCACCTCTAAAGTTAACTCTGTTTCTTACTCAAATTCCCATACCCTCATTGTGCTTGAGAGGACGGCTTTCTTCCCAGGCGGAGGAGGGCAGAGCTTCGACACGGGAATAATTTTGGGGAAAAAAGGAGGGTCTGCAAAGGTTGTTGAGACAAGAATGGAGAAGGGGCAGATTATTCATGTATGCGTGCTTGAGGGGAAAATAGAGCCTGGGGAGGAGGTTCAGTGCAAACTTGACTGGGAGAGAAGGTATGAGTTGATGCGAGCTCATACTGCGCAGCACATGTTCTTCCAGTGTCTCTCAAGGTTTTTCCCAAATCTTTATGTTGTGAAAGACAATATCGATGTGGGAAGGCATGCTCTTTTCATAAGAAGCCCCGAGCCATTGGATTTTGAAAGAATTGCTGAAGCTGAAAAACTTGCAAACCAGACTATTAAGGAAGGCAGGCGCGTGATAGTCCACTGGGTGAAGAAGGAGGAGGCTGGGAAGGGGGATTTCAGGGTGAAGCTTGACAGGATAAAAGGCAATGAAGTGAGAGTTGTTGAAATTGAGGGGTTTGACAAGTCAGCCTGCTCAGGAGTGCATGTGGTAAATACAAATGAGATAGGCTTCCTCACGCTTACCCGTCTCACGCATGAAGGAGATGAATACACTCTTGAATTTGAGTTTGGAGAGAAGGCGAAGGACTTCCTTCTTGAAATTAAGAAAGTATGCATGGATACATGCTCTATTCTACAGACTCATCCAGAGCTACTTGAGAAGACTGCAGAGAAGCTTAAGGCAGAAAATCTTATGATGCAGGAGCAGCTCAAAGAGCTGAATGAGGAACTTCTGGGCAGACTAGAACCAACCATGAAGGGAGGAATAAAGATATACTCAAAAATTTTCTCTGGAATGGACAGCAAGAAACTCATGGAAAAGGCAGGAGAATTAATAAAAGAGGAGAATGCATTAGTTATATTTGGAAATAAAGGGGAGAAAGGTTTCCTCCTCATAGCAAAGAATCCAGAAATGAGTATTGACCTAAAAACAATTGCAGAAAAGGCATTCAGCATAATTGAAGGGAAATGGGGAGGGAAGGAGTATTTCGTGAGTGGTGCCGGAAAGGCTGAAAAGCTTGAAGATGCAATAAAATCCGCAATTGAAAATGTAGGTGATTTGCATGTGTGAATTCACCCAGATTGGAAAAATATTCTCAGGTAAATACGTTGGCAAGGAAGTCAATCTTAGAGGTTGGATCCACAGAAAAAGATCTAGTGGTGGGGTTCAATTTCTCGTCCTCAGAGACTCAACTGGCATACTACAGGTTGCAATCAAGAAGGAGAATGTTTCAGAAAAAGCATACGAAAATGCGGACAAAGCCCTGCTGGAATCTGCAGTTACGGCAAAAGGAGTTGTGAAAGAGGATAAGCGTGCTCCTGGCGGCTATGAGCTTCAGGTGAATGACTTCTCTGTTATAAGCTTCTCAGAGCCTTTCCCAATAACAGAGCACCAGAGCACTGAATTATTGCTTGACCTGAGGCACCTCTGGCTGCGCTCCCAGAAACTCACCAACGTTATGAAGGTTAGACAATACATGATAGGTTATCTCAGAGATTACTTCTACTCTCATGACTTCTGGGAGGTTGCTCCCCCGATAATAACCCAGGCTGGCTGCGAGGGAGGCTCAACCCTGTTTGAGTTCAAGTATTTTGACGATGTTGCATACCTCTCCCAGAGCGCACAGCTATACAACGAGGTGTTTATAACTGCGCTCGAGAAAATATTCGTGCTTGCTCCTTCATTCCGAGCAGAAAGGAGCAGGACTGTGAAGCATCTTGCAGAGTACTGGCATCTTGAAGCTGAAGAGGCATTCTACCACAACGAGGACAACATGAAGCTGCAGGAGGAGCTTGTCTCCTATGCATGCCAGAAGCTTGCAAAGAACCATGCAGACTTGCTTGAATTCTTCAATGTCAAGCCAGAGACGCTTGAGGAGGTCAAACCTCCATTCAAGAGAGTGAGCTATGACGATGCAATTGACTTCCTTGTGAAGAAGGGAGTGAAGAAGAAGTGGGGTGATGACTTCGGCACTGAGGATGAGGAAATTCTCACGGCCGACTTGGAAAAGCCCATGTTCATCTACAACTATCCAAAGGAGGGAAGAGCGTTCTACATGAAAATCAACCCCGAGAATCCGAAAACTGTTTTGAATGCAGACATGCAGGCTCCCCGCGGACATGGAGAACTCGTAGGTGGTTCTGAGAGGATATGGGAGTATGATGAATTGATGAAGAGGATAAAGGATGAGAAGCTTGATGTGAAGAGCTACCAGTGGTATGTGGACTTGAGGAAATACGGCTCAGTGCCCCATTCAGGCTTCGGTTTGGGGATAGAGAGGCTGCTGAAATGGGTCCTCAACCTGGACCACATCAGGGATGCCATTCCATTCCCAAGGACGATAAACAGGGTATACCCCTAGGTGAAGAGATGAAGAAAGAGAAGTCAAATCCGCATTGGATCTTGAAGTATCTCCCTATTGTCGCTACTTTAGTTCTTACTTTAGTTCTATCATATAACCTAGCGTCAACTCCATATTGCATAACTCCTTGTTCAGGTCTGGGATCATCGAAGGGTCAAAAATTTATCCAGTATACAGAGATACTCATAGCCTTTTCAGCCGTTATGATTGCCCTCTCTATTGTGCTCAAATTCTACACCCATAAAGTTTTCATACTGACGATATTACTGATTCTACTATGGTTGTTTACTGTTGACTTTGGTTTGGGTTTAGACGCCCCATGCCCAACTAGCTGCACTTTCCTAGGACGTTTTTCATGCATTTCTTATAAACTGAGGGCAGGGACTTCCGAACTTGATTTTACTTTGGCGCAAGGTACGGGTAAAAATATAAACGTAACTGGTGTGGAATGCATTAGAGCAGAAACTTGGAACTCAACCACACCAAACATCATCGAACCTCTAAATAAATCCATATTAATAATGTCTGGCGGATACGCTCAGATTGTCGGTAGAGGTACAGACAACAGAATCTATTGTGAGAATCAGGATGGTTTAATACCATCGGATACATCTGTAGGGAGCCTAGCGTGTCTAAGCATTTATATAAACTACACTGATATGGCAAATGGTCAATCACATATACTCCAAACGCATCCATCTATACACTATGAAACTTAAGGTGATTCTGATGAAAAAAGTTCTTGCATTCGGCTGCTTTGACATACTCCACATGGGTCATTACACCTACCTAAAACATGCCAGGAAACTTGGTGATAAGCTCATAGTTGTGGTTGCAAGAGACTCCACAATAAGAAAGTTGAAGAAAAGGGAGCCTGTCCTTGATGAAGAATCAAGAAGAAAGCTTGTGGAATCTCTCAAGTTTGTAGACTCTGCAGTGCTTGGGAGCACAGAAAACAGGTATGCAATTATAAAGAAGATTAGACCTTCAGTCATTGCACTTGGCTATGACCAGAGTGAGGACGAGGCATTCCTCAGGAAAAAGCTGAAGGAAATTGGCATAAAGGCAAGAGTTGTCAGAATAAAAAAGAGCTTCAACCCCAAGCTGCACAAATCCTCAATTCTTATCAAAAAAATGATGGAAATTCTCAAGCTCTAGGTATTTAGATGAAAGTTGCAGTGCTTTTCAGTGGAGGGAAAGACAGCACATTTACCATATGGCTCGCGAGCTCATTCGGCTGGAATGTGAAAGCCCTGCTCACCATACTTCCAGCATCAGACTCCTCCTACATGTTTCACAAACCAAATGTAGCGTGGACTCCTCTGCAGGCAGAGGCAATGGACCTGCCACTTATCATGCAAAGGAGTTCTGGGGATAAACTCTCAGAATTGGATGATTTAAAATCTCTAATGCAGAGCATTGATGTTGATGGGGTCGTCACAGGTGCGATTGGAAGTGAATACCAGAAAGAGAAGGTTGACATAATCTGCGAGGAACTTGGTTTGAAGAGCTTCTCGCCTCTCTGGCACAAGGAAGGTGAAATTCTTCTTAGGGAGCTGGTTGACGCAGGCTTTGAAGTGATAATCACCTCCGTTTCGGCAGAGGGACTGGATGAGAGCTGGCTCGGAAGGAAAATAGACTCAAAATGCATTGATGAGCTGCTTGAGCTCAGCAAAAAGCACGGCATATCGATAGTTGGAGAGGGCGGGGAGATGGAGACGTTTGTTCTAAATTCTCCGTTTTTCAAAAAAAGGGTTAAGGTAATAAAATCTGAAAAGAAGTGGGACGGCGTAAGAGGTACATTGGAAATAAAAGATGCGAAGCTTACTTCCCTTTAATTCTTCCAGCAACTTTCTGAACTCCTTCAAACACCTTCTCTTCATCAACTGCCAGAATCTTTCCCTCCTCCATTATGAGCTTACCGTCTATTATTGAATGCAATATGTTCGAGGGATTTGAAGCGTAGACAAGATTTGAAACATGGCTGTTTGCAGGAAGCAGATTCGGCGCCTTCAAATCCATTAGGAATATATCCGCAAATTTCCCCTCCTCTATACTGCCTGCATTAATGCAGAGAGCCCCAGCACCATTTCTGGTTGCGAAATCCAAAGCCTGCTGCGCATTGAGCACCCTCGCATCCCACAGATGCGCTTTCTGCAGCAGCGCCCCCACCTTCATTGTCTCAAGCATGCTGAGAGAGTTGTTTGAGACCGCGCCATCTGTTCCAAAGGTGACGCACACCCCATTCTCCAGCATTTGGGGTATTGGTGCAACTCCGCCCGAGGCAAGCTTCATGTTGCTCACAGGGTTGTAAGAAACCTTAACGCCTCTTTTCCCAAGTATTCTTACTTCGCTTTTTGTCACCCATACGCAGTGCGCAGCAATCACGCGGTTGTTCAAAAACCCTATGGAATCAAGATGCTCAACAGGCCTCTTTCCGCATTTCTTTATTGAATCAAAAACCTCCTTTCTTGTCTCGGAAACATGAATCTGCATCAGCACTCCATACTTGTCAGAAAGTCCCTTCGCTTTTAGGAGAAGCTCATTTGAGCAGGTATAAGGAGCGTGGGGGCTGAACGAGCAGCTTATTCTTCCATCCGCCTTCCCATGGAAGTCTTTGACAAACTTCTCACCAATTTTCAGTTCCTTCTTCCTCTTTGCAGAATCGCCAAGGTCTATCATACCGTATGCAAGGTTAGCCCTCATTCCGGAATCTTTCACAGCCCGGGCAGTCTCATCCATAAAGAAGTAATTATCCAGAAAACAGGTTGTGCCGCTTCTTATCATCTCAAGGCAGCCAAGCAGAGCGCCCCAGCGCACATCCTCTGCCTTGACCTTCTTTTCAGCAGGCCAGATCTTCTCGAGCCAAGCCTCCCAGAATCGCATGTCATCTGCGTATCCCCTGAAAAGTGTCATAGCCGTATGAGTGTGGGTATTTATCAAACCGGGAACAGCAAGCTTTCCTTTTCCGTTTATATTAAACTCTGCTTTCTCCTTTATATTATTTCCAATTTTCTCTATCTTGTTCCCTTCAATAAGTACGTCCACTCCCCGTAGCAGCTCCCTTCTGCTGTTTTGCGTGAGCACATCAACATTCTTTATCAGGATACCCATACCAACACTTATGAATTCTTTAAATATTCCGCTTTTTAATACTAATTCAGTGACTGGATGATAAGAATAAAAAGGGCTGCACTGGACTTCATGCTGGAACTTGCCAGAAACATGTACCCGCGGGAGTTCATAGGGCTTCTGAGGGAGAATGCAAACAAGGAGATTTACGAGGTGCTGCTCCTGCCAAAGTCAAACTACGGCAGAGACTTCTCATCCCTAGACCAATACATGGTTCCCTATCCAATAAAATACTCCGGAAGCGTGCACTCCCATCCAACTCCAAGTGCAAGGCCTTCAGCTGGTGACCTGCTCTCGTTTTCAAGAACAGGAGGAGTTCATATAATAGTCGCATACCCATTCAATGAGAGAAGCTTTGCAGTGTACAACCGCAAGGGTGAGCCGCTGGAGTTTGAGGTGGTTGAATGATATACGCCGTAGGCCAGGTTGTTTTCGACAGAATATCAACCGTGAAGCATTTCCCAAAGCCCAACTCAACAAGTTACATACAAGGATACCATGAATTGTTCGGAGGAGCAGCAGGCAATGCTGCAGCTGTCTGCTCAAAGCTTGGCCAGAAAGCTTCTCTTGTCTCATTTGTTGGAGAGGATTTCAGAGGCTCCGATTATGAGAAGCATCTAAGATTCAATGGAGTTGATCTGACACATCTCAAGATTGTAAATGGTGGGCTCACCCCCAGGGCGTTCCTCTTCAACGATTCAAGGGGAATGCAGATGTCATTCTTCTACTGGGGCGTTGCCGAGCTTTTTCATAAGGCACCAATACCGGAATTGAAATTTGGCAAGAAAGATATAGTGCATCTCGCAAATGGCGACCCCAGCTTCAATATACGATTTGCCCAGAAATACTCCGGAGTTTCCTTCGACCCTGGCTATGATATAGTTGCCTATAATAAGAGAGATATGGAGAGAATCCTAAAGCACACCAGGTTCCTAACCTGCAACGAGTTTGAGATGAGCAGAATTCTCAAACTGCTGGGAATGAAGGAGAAAGAAGAGTTGTTTTCATTCCCTGTTGAATGCGTCATAGTGACCAAGGGAGGCAAGGGAAGCTCTCTGACAACAAGGGATGAGCATTTTGATATGCCTGCGGTGAGAGCTAAACCTGTCGACCCGACCGGAGCCGGGGATGCTTTTCGGGCTGCATTTCTCTCAGCCATGCTGAAAGGAGAGAGTCTGGAGATGTGCCTGAAAATTGCATCCTCAGTTGCCTCGTTCATAGTTGAGGCATACGGGGCGCAGACGAACATACCCACATGGAAGGAAGCAGTTGCAAGGCTCAGGAAACACAAACTTACCTAGCAATTTTCTAAGAACTTGGCTGTTGCCTAACAAATTGAGAACGTTTTTAAGCTCCTTTTACAATACCATAAACATGAAAACAAAAACTCTCATGATTCTGTTTTCTGTCGTAGCCTTATTTTTATTGGCAGGATGCCTGCAGACAAACCCGCCCAGAGCCTGCACTGAAGAAGCCAAGCTGTGCCCTGATGGCTCATATGTCGGAAGAACAGGGCCTAATTGTGAATTCGCCCCTTGCCCGAATACCACTAACTGTACGTGCCCACAAGGGTATATACTAGAAGGGGATACGTGCAATCCTGCCTGCTATTACAGCACTCCAAAATGCCTAAGGCCTTCTATTCTCTGTAACACAGCTCTTGAAAATTATAGCGTTGTAAATGCAAGCAATCAATTTGCATTCGAGCTCTACACAAAATACGCATCACAGGATGGAAACATATTCTTCTCGCCCTACAGCATCTCAACAGCTCTGGCTATGACCTACGAGGGTGCGAGAGGCAAGACTGCAGAAGAAATGCAGTCGGTTTTCCACTTCCCGCAGGAAAATAGCACCAGAAGAGTAGGTTTTGCAGCAATTTACAGTGAAATAAACAAGAAAGACAAAAAATACAACCTCAGCACTGCAAATGCACTGTGGGCGCAGAAGGATTACAGATTTCTGGACAGTTACTTCAATTTAATAAGCACATATTACGGTGGAAGCGTAACCAACCTTGATTTTGTGAGAGATACTGAAAACTCCCGCATCACAATAAACAACTGGGTGGAGGAGCAGACAAACCACAAAATCAAAGATATACTCCCACCCGCGTCTATCACAGAACTGACTCGCCTGGTCCTTACCAATGCAGTCTATTTCAAAGCAAACTGGTTCATTCCATTCCTAAATGAAACCACAGAGCAGAATTTCAGGGTAAATTCCACAAAGACAATCAAGGTTAAGATGATGTCACTGCATGGTGACAGGGCGGAGACTTCCAGAGGAAATTTCATCCCTCTGAGATTCAATTATGCGGAAACAGATGAAGCTCAAATTCTGGAGCTGTTTTACGATGGCAATGAAACGTCCATGCTCATACTACTTCCAAAAGCAGACAATTTGCGAGGTCTTGAGCAGTTGCTTAATGCAAATAAGTTAAATGAATGGAAAGCCCTGCTCAAAGAAACAAAATTAGACGGAGTTTATCTACCCCGGTTTAAGTTTGAAACCAAATATTCCATGCCTGAAACTCTGAAGGGTATGGGAATGAAGAAGGCATTTGACCCCAACGAAGCGGATTTCTCAGGTATGGATGGAACGAAAAATCTTTTCATCAGCGATGTTATCCACCAAGCCTTCATTGATGTGAATGAAACTGGCACAGAAGCAGCCGCAGCAACTGCAGTAATTATTGCTCTGGGTATGGCGCCTGGGGAGCCTAAAGTATTCAGGGCAGACCACCCATTCATCTCTATAATACTACAGAGGGACACCGGAAACATACTGTTCATGGGAAGAGTGAGCAACCCAAATGAGTCGTAGACGTAATCTTTTTATACTACCGTGCAGATTATTATTGAGAAGGAGTATGCGACCAGAATATGCTTTCATTGCATTTGTGCTAGTCCTTATGCTTTCTGGCTGCGCCCAGCAGAATGAGCCGATGACCCAGGAAAAGGCAGTGAATTTTGTAAAGGAACAGATGCAGACAGATTACCCTGGGGCAAAAACCGAGGTTATTGACGTCAAACCGCAGGATGGAAGCTGGAAAATAACCTCAAAAGTCATATACGGGGCAAACACTCCATGCCCAAATCTCTCCATAGTTGCATATGAATACCCCGCGTTCGGTTTTGTTCAGAGGCAGGAGAACAACATAACTCTAAACTGTCAGCTTCTCAGTTGCAAAGGAATAGCAAACTGCACTCTTGGCGTGCCTGAAGAGGCGATTATTGCCTCTCATAAGCTCAACAATATCCCAGAGATAAACTCCTTCATCGACAGTTTTGGCTACAGCAACATTAGGGTTGATGCTTCTAGCTACGACTCCTACTTTGAGAGGAAGACTAATACAACTTACCCATTTGTCTGGATTCTGAACTGGAACTCGCCGAAAGCCAACTACTCAATAAGACTGATTCTCAACCAGACGGGCGGCAAGGTGCTTGAGAAGTTCGTTGAGTGAACAGCATAGTATAAATAAAAGAAAAGTCAAAATCTAATTATGTGGAAATTTGATGAGGGCGTCAGTGGCGGAGAAACCTCGAATAAATCAATTGAAAAGGAACCTGCCGGGACCAAGAAGGATAAAGTCATCTGGTCAGAGTTCGCCAGGATATTCGGTCATGAAAAAAAGGAGCCCAGCGAGGCTGTTGTTAAATTTGTAAATTTTCTTAAGGAGCGGGAGCGAAAAGTCAAGGACGTAATCGATATTGGGTGCGGGTACGGCAGAAACTCAATATTTCTGGCGAAGGAAGGTTTCAACGTCACTGCAGTAGACTCCTCAAAGGAAGCGCTTCAGATAATGCAGGAGAATGCCAGGAAGGAAAACCTAAATATACGCACCATTGTATCCGATGATAGAAAAGTAGACGTGCCCAGCGCGCTTCTTTCGATGCTGCAGTAAGCATTCTGGTAATCGATCTACACAAAAAGGCAGAGAGGAAGGATGCGTTGCATGAGATTGAAAGAGTCCTCCGGCCAGGAGGGGTAGCCCTGATAACCGGCAATTTCTCGGATGAGGATATGAAGGAACTGAAATCACATCTAAAAAACTTCAAATTCATCCAGCCTGAAAGGGAAATGGGCAGTGATAAGATACGTGTCCTCATTGCTGAGAAGAAGTAAAAGTTTGCTTTTACTTGTGGTAGTAATACTCCCCAGCCTGCTTCTGTTCCCTGTCCATAACTGAGTTTGGTTTGTTCACTCTGGGCCTTAATGAATCTTTATCCCTCCTCAGGGTCACATCAACATCCTTTAGGAACCTGTTCATCCCATCCCTTTTTCCTTCAGGTGCATTTGCAACTCCCTCAACTCCGCTTTTCCCCCGGAATACAACAAGCCTGTCAGAAATTGAATCAATGAGTATAATGTCATGGTCAACAACAAAAGCACTCCTCTCGCTTCCCTTCATTACTTTGCCGAGCACATCTGCGAAGATTAACCTCTGCTCAACATCCAGGAATGCAGACGGCTCATCCAGCAGATATAAATCAGCTTCTTGGGAGATGCATGTCGATACTGCAACCCTTTGAAGCTCTCCACCGCTCAGATTCTTCACCTTTTTCTCCATGAGCTCCAGCATGCCCATCCTCTCCTTAACCTCCCTCTCGAAAACATCCATGTTCAGGTTGCCCGTTGCGTCTATCATCTCCCCAACAGTTCCTTTGAAGTCGGATTTTATGTACTGCGGCTTGTAGGCAACTCTCAGCCTGTGTTCCACTCCTCCCTTATCCGGTTGCTCAACTCCTGCAAGCAGTTTCACGAAGGTGGATTTGCCAATTGCATTCGGGCCTATGGCGCCTACCACCTCGCCCTTTCTAACATCGCCTGGCGAGCATTTCAAAGAGAAGCCAGCGTAACCCTTCTCCATCTTCCCATACTCGAAAAGCACATCTCCGCCTTTCCCCTCCACGCTGCCTGCGGTGAAGCGTATCTCTGTCTCCCTGAATCTGACATTCTCCTCCTTCAGGTAGCCTGCTAGGAATTCGTTTATTCCGTTCCTCACCCCCTTGAGCTTTGAAACAACTCCATATGCACCGCTCACCCCGTAGAGGACGTGCACGTATTCGCTTAGGTAATCCAGCACCGCAAGGTCATGTTCAACAACAATCACCGCCTTACCCTTTGCCAGCTCCTCCAAATTCCTTGCAACCTTCAGCCTCTGCTTTATATCCAAATAGCTGCTGGGCTCATCAAAATAATATACATCCGCATCCTTCAGGTAGGCGGCGCATATCGCCATCCTCTGCAGCTCCCCCCCGCTGAGGTTCTCAATCTTCCTGCTCAGGCACTCCTTAAGCTCAAAGGCATCAACCGCCTCTTCAAACTTCTTCCGCCCATCGTTTCTCTTCAGGAACTTTGAAACAGTTTCTTTGAAAACTTCGGGCAGTCTGTCCACCATCTGAGGCTTGTAGCTCACCTTCACCCCCTTCTCCTTCAGGGATTCGAAGTAGTTCTGCAGCTCCTGCCCCTTGAACTTGCCAATTATCTCATCCCACTTCGCTTCTTTTCTATAATCCCCCAGATTGGGCTTTATCCTCCCGCTCAGTATCTCAAGGGCAGTGCTCTTCCCGATGCCGTTTGCTCCAATCAAGCCAACGACCGCACCCTTCTTAGGCAGAGGAAGGTTGTACAGCCTGAATGCATTAACTCCGTACTGGAAGATGAGCTTCCCCGCCTCGTGGGGCAGGTTGATTATCTTTATTGCATTAGCGGGGCATTTCCTCACGCATATCCCGCAGCCGGCGCAGAGAGTTTCAGAAATGACAGGGAAATCGTCAGCGTCTACCGTAACCGTTTCGTCGCCCATCCTTACCCCCGGGCACACTTTCTGGCACCGGTAGCCGCATTTCTGCTTAGTGCACTTCTCCCTGTCCACTATTGCAATCCTGACTCCCATATGAACCAATTATAATTTGCCCATTCATTTTAATATCTCTTTACTCCTAATTCTCTCATGAAAGTTTTAGGCTTCGACAGGAAAGAAGGACGCATGAAACTCATACCGGAGGTGCTGGAAGACCTCTGGCATCTCGAGAGAGTGCTGGAGCCCGGAGACGTTGTCTCATCGTCCTCCACGCGGGTTTTCAAGGCATCCGGGGAGGAAGGGGATGAGGGTGAGAGGAAGAAGGTTCGAATAGAGCTGCAGGCTGAGAAGATAGACTTCAGCAAGTCCGCCAGCAAGCTGAGGGTAACCGGAAAGATAACGGGCGGAGGGCCCGAGGAATACATCCAGCTTGGGAGGCACCACACAATAGATGTTGAGCTCCAGAAGCCGGTTGAGATAACCAAACAGTGGAAGGAATATCAGCTGCAGAGAATTAAGAAAGCAAGGGAAAGCTCAAAGAAGCCTCTCATAGGGATGCTTGTCGTAGATGAGGGAAAGGCCCTCTTTGCTCTTATAAGGGAGTATGGAGTTGAATTTGGTCCGGAACTGAGGAACCATGCATCCAAGGGCGACGAGAAGTTCGAAGAGAGAAGAAGCCAGTTCTTCGGAGATGTAATGAAGCATCTCAACAGCATGAAAGTAAACGCAATTGTCATAGCCGGCCCTGGCTTCGCAAAGGATAACCTCAAGAAGTTCATCTCGGAGAGGGATGAGGAACTGTCAAAGAAGCTTCACTTCGAGTCATGCAGCACAGCTGAAGAGAGCGGCGTGTACGAGCTGCTCAAGAAGGGTGTGCTCTCAAAAATTGCAAGCGAGCAAAGAGTAGAGGAGGAGTTCTCCCTCCTGCAGATCTTCCTCTCGGAGCTCTCAAAAGAGAGCGGGCTTGCGGTCTACGGGGCAGAGGAGGTTCGCAAGGCAATTGATTACAGAGCTTTGGGCAAGCTACTTGTGGTGGATGAGCTTCTCAGGAAAGACAAGTCCATTGAGAAGCTTCTGGATGATGCAGAAAAGATGAAGGCAGAAATATTCCTATTCAGCTCGGAAAGCGAGGCGGGCAAACAGCTCACTGGTTTGTCCGGCATAGCGGGTATCTTAAAGTTTGAGATGCATTAGACGAGGCTATTTTTGCTTAATCTGTCTACGGGTTTGCAAACTCCATAAGATGCTTCAAACACCCTCACTGAATGCCAGCTTGTTTGCGTCCATGAGAGAGTCGAATGTGCCCGCATCAGTCCACCAGCATTTCAGTATGTCAAACTCCATTTCATTATTTTTAACATAATGCATGTTCGCATCAGTAATTTCAATCTCACCGCGTGCAGATGGTTTCAGCTTTGATATTATGTCAAATATGCTGCTGTCGTACATGTAAACTCCAATCTGTATAAGATTGGATTTGGGCTTTTGGGGTTTCTCATTAATATTGACTATTTTACTGCCTTCTATCTCGACAACTCCAAATCTCCACGGATCTTTAACTTTCTTCAAAAGCACTCTCGCCCCCCTCTTCTGTCTCCTGAATGCATCAACATTAGGCTTTATGGAGCAGCCAATGATGTTATCCCCCAGTATGACTACCACTCTGCTATTCCCCGCAAAGTGTTTAGTTAATCCGAGAGCCTCTGCTATCCCTCCGGATTTTTTCTGAACTTTGTAGGTGAGCTTCACATCAATTATCTTTTTACCGCTTCTATCTACCACCTCACCATCCCCAAGTACGTCTATGAAGTCGCCAGCATGGCTCTGTCCAGTCACAAGGCATATCTCATCTATGCCTGCCTCCTCCAATTTCATCAGTGGATGATAAACCATTGGAAATCTTCCAACAGGCAGGAGATGCTTATTTGTTATCCTCGTCAGCTCATCCAGTCTAGTCGCCTCCCCGCCAGCAAGCACAACGCCAACTACATCGCCCATAATCGCACCTCTCAATTCAAATTTAAATTTTAGCATATTTACAAGCAAATCTGATCAATGTTTGGAATTGTTTTTCTTGGAATATTCGATCCAACTGTTTGTAAAAATTTCAATGTATCGGCTTGCTTGTATATCCCAAGTCTATATACGTCTTTTTTACCATAATGCATTTTAGATGGCTTTTGCAATATTACGTGTCCTTTAATATTTAAAAATCTCTCAAGAAGTTTATTAACTAGTTTAAGTTTAGAGAGATTAGTATTGCTTATACGAATTTGTAACCTCAGACGTGCAAAATCCCCTTCAGAATCGTAAAATCCCTTAATAAAGGCTACCGCAAGAGCTTTTTCTACCATTAAATTTTCTATTTTACATTCATCCAGATTACAAATCCATTTTGTAAGACCTCTATTATTTGCATCAACTACATATAGCTGCTTATTACGCCCGTTTTTAAGCTGATTAAGTCTGGACTTGAGTCCTAAGTTCTGTTGAGCAGTTTTAAATGCTAGAGCAAATTCTTTATCTTTAGTAGTCAATCCAATTCGGTACACATTGAGATAAGGATACCTTTTGTTTATAGTGTATCCATCACCCAAAATTACTCCAATCATATATGCCAAGTCGTCGTTCATATCAGGAATTTGGTTGTCTTTCCATTGTCTAACACAAACCTTTGAACAAAAAGCACCCCAACCTCTAGCTAATCTTTTTTTACTTATATTAATACTAAATATCCTACCGCAATTTTTACATTGTCTTATCATAGTCATCCTTTAAGTTTTTTATATTGTCATTTAGAGATTTCTCTCTCGTTCTAATTTAAATTATTTCATATACTTCCTACGGTGTCTATAAACCTTTCCACTAATCATTTTATATCCCTCAGGCCTCGCCACCACCAGGAGTTTTTCTTATACCATTCAACAGTTATCCTTAGGCCTTCCTCCAAACTCACCTTGGGCTCCCAGCCCAGCTTTCTAATTTTGCTGCTTTCCATAGAATACCTGAAATCATGCCCCTTTCTGTCCTCAACGTGCTGAATCATCCCTTTGGATGTGCCCAGCAGTTTCAGCAGCATTTCAGTCATCCGCAGGTTCGTCCTCTCTTCGGAAGATGCAATATTATAAATTTCACCAATTTTCCCCTTATGTAAGATCATATCTATGGCAGCGCAGTTGTCTTCCACATAGAGCCAGTCCCTAACATTCATTCCATTCCCGTAAACCGGCACCTTCTTGCCTTCCAGCAGGTTTGTTACGAAGAGCGGTATAATCTTCTCAGGGAATTGGTAAGGGCCGTAGTTGTTCGAGCTCCGGGTTATCATTGTTGGCAGATTGTAGGTTCTGTAATAGGAGCCGACAAGCATGTCTGCTCCGGCTTTGCTTGCTGAATAGGGAGAGCTCGGGTTTAGAGGGTCTCCCTCCTCGAAGCTTCCCTTCCTTATGCTCCCGTATACCTCATCGGTTGATATCTGTATATACTTCCCAACATCATTCTTTCTTGCTGCTTCAAGCAGGCAGTATGTGCCTGATACATCTGTTTTGACAAATGTTCCTGCATCTATTATTGAGCGGTCAACATGCGTTTCCGCAGCCCCGTTTATTATAACATCAACATCCTTCGTAATCTTCTCAACCAGCTTCTTGTCGCATATATCGCCCCTGATGAACCCGTAGTTCTTGTTATCCTTGAAATCCAGCGTATTTTCAATGCGCCCGCAGTAGGTAAGTTTATCCAGGTTACTTATATAGTACTCGGGGTATTTCCTCAGCATGTACCTGATGAAATTGGAGAATATGAAGCCAGCCCCTCCTGTGACAAGTATCCTCATCCCATCCTCTCCAGTTGTTCCCTCAGCCTCCTAAGCCCCTCGTCAACCCCAACAGGCTTCATGCTGGTAACTCTCTCAACCTTATTCGTCACCATTAAAACCTTTTCAGGTCGAGGAGCTATCTGATTTAGCTCGGGAGTTGTTACAGAATTGATGAGTCTGCCATCCAAACCAAATGCATCAGCTATCCTCATTGCAAACTCATATCTGCTCAGGCAGTCTGCCCCAGTAACATGGAATATACCGTTGGCATCCTTCCTGTACAGAGCCATGAGTATCTCGGCAAGGTTGTCGGTATAGGTTGGGTTGTTGTGCTGGTCAGACACTATTCTAACTTTCTCCTTCTTCCTTAGCTTGTCAATAACCCATGTGACAAAACTCTCCTTGCCCAGCCCGCCCACGCCGTATAGTACTGCAGTCCTCGCCACTATGTAGTTGACATCAAGCGCATCAAGCACATGCTCCGCAATGAGCTTCGTCTTCGCGTAGTAATTAAGTGGTCTTGGTTTGTCCTTTTCCGTGTAGCTGAGCTTCCTCCCGTCAAACACATAATCGGTTGAAAGGAATATCATCTTGGCCCCAACACGCTTGCATGCTTCAGCTACATTCTTTATACCCTCAACATTAACCAGCCATGCTTCCTCCGGATGGGTCTCGCAGTAGTCCACTGCAGTAACAGCTGCAGTGTCAACCACGCAGTCTGGCTTTACCTCTTCCAAGACCGAGAAGACTTCCGCCCTTTTTGTGACATCCATTCTGTGAGCATTGCTGCCCTTGAATTTGTTCCTGTTATAGGTTCCATGCATCTCGTAATTTCCATCCCAAATTTCCATAAGCCTGCTGCCCAGAAGACCGGTTGCTCCAATAACTAAAACTCTTTTCATAACCTCTACCATATTAATATGATAATAACATTTATAAATATTAACTTATTATATTTAAAACATATTGGAAGGTGAGCAAATGTTTGATGGAGTAAAGATTTCGGACATTAAGAAGATGCCCGATGAGCGCGGGTTTTTTGCCGAGATATTCAGGGAGGACTGGAGAGAGCTGACTGGCGGAGATAAGATTGTGCAGGCAAACCTCTCCATGTTATACCCCGGAATAATAAAAGCATGGCACAGGCATAAAAGAGGGCAGATTGACTATTTCATAGTTCTGAAGGGCGCCGTTAAGCTGTGCATCTATGATGAGAGTAAAAAGCAGCTTGATGAATTAGTTCTTAGTGGGGAGAGGCTACAGATAGCCAGAGTGCCTGGTCACTACTGGCACGGAAGCAAGGCAGTAAGCTCTGAACCAGCACTTATTGTATACTTCGTGACCAACCTATACGACTACAAGAATCCGGATGAGGAGAGAAAAAGCTGGAACGACCCAAGCATACTTGGTGCAACTGGCAAGCCTTTTGACTGGAACAGACCTCCCCACAAATGAAGATCCAGACAGTTCGCTTTACGTGTCTCTGCAACCATTTTCGGAATGCAGTCTAGCTAGAACTTTTCTCAGAATGTAATTTTCTAGAAAGCATTTTTCCAGCAGCTCTTAGAATCAGTAAAGGCGCTGCGAGTATGTTCACCAATATAAAACTAATCCTCTTCAGACCCCTGAAGTTCTTCATCGCGAATCTAAGTCTTGCCCAGTATCTATAATACTGGAATCTGAGGAATTGTGAGTTTGAAGTCCCCGCGCCAACATGCCACATTTTAGCCTTGGGATTTACGACAACCCTGTAGCCTACCTGCCTCGCCCTGTAGCCAAAATCAAGTTCTTCATATGAAAAGAAGAACCCCTCGTCATACAGGCCTATCTTATCAAAAACCTCCCTCTTTATCAATCCATTGTCTGCCTCAACCTCTATAAGCTCTTTGTACTGCCTACGATCCTCTTCATACTCATCCCTCTTGCCAAACCACTCAAGAAGGTCCAGCACTCCGCGGAGCCTCGTTCCCTCCACATTCTGGATTCTTTTTGGTTCCAGCGCATCAAGTAGCATCGCGCCAACAATTCCGATACTCTCATCGCTCTCGGCAGTCTTCACCAGCTCGCTGATGCAGTCTTTCCTGTGGAATATCATATCGTTGTTGAGGATCACAATATACTCCCCTCTCGCCACTCTTATGCCGGAGTTGACACCTCCACTGAAGCCTAGGTTCTTCCCATTCTCAACTATCCTCACGGAAGGAAATTTCTTTCTCACATACCCCGCGGATCCGTCGGTGGAACCATTGTCTGCCATTATAATCTCAAAATTAGGGTAGTCCTGCTTAAGCAGAGTACCTAAGCAATCATCAAGGAAGTGCTTGCCGTTCCAGTTTGGTATCACCAGTGATACAAGACTAAATCTCTCCCTGGCTGTTTTTCTCATTCAATACCTCCCTTATATCTCTCAATAACATTTATTATCTTCGCCTCTGCCCATATGCCCTTCATGAATGCAGGCATGTTTGCTTCCTCAAGCCTCTTTAGTGGATGATACACCATGGGAATCTTCCAACAGGCAGAGATGCTTATTTGTTATCTTCATCAGCTCATTCAGCCTAGCTGCCTCCCCGCCAGCCAGGACAACGCCAACAATGCCGTTCATGCGCTAACCTTACGCAACATCTTTCACACAAAACAGCTGAAACGCACGCTCAGGAAAGTGGTATGTGGCGAGCTGAGTTATGTCAGAGACTACGCGCCAGAAATACCGCGGCCAAAATCTCACCATTGCCTTCTCCCCTTTCAGAAATTTCACCCCGTTAAATCCCATCACCCTGTAGCCTCTTCCCCTCATCTCTGAAACTGTCCAGCCTGACTTGTGAGTCTGGTACTCATTACCATCGCATGCTTTCTGCTCAAGAAAGCCATTTGGGGTGAGGACTATCACCTTCTTTTTTGCAATTCTCTCCATGTCCTTCAGGAGTTTATCACCCTCATTTTTGTTCAGATGTTCCAACAAATCTAATGCCAACACTGCATCGAAAGATTTGGGTCTGAAGCTGAGATTTCTCACATCCATAACGAAGTACTCGTCGTGTATCCCTCTCTTTCTGCTCTCCTCCAAGTCCGGTTTGAATACATCCACTCCAGCAGATCTGAATCCTTTGGAAAAGTATCTAACCGCCGAGTTTTTCCCGCATCCCAAATCCAAGAAACTCTTGCAACCTTCGAGCTCTCTCTTGAGCAGAAC